>Ga0222717_10001011_pt1 | contig 23530 bp, 29 predicted proteins | sample C33_18DmetaG_FD_165053 | JGI IMG/M metagenome (GOLD analysis project Ga0222717, IMG submission 165053) | Estuarine water microbial communities from San Francisco Bay, California, United States - C33_18D | ecosystem: Environmental > Aquatic > Marine > Unclassified | place: USA: California... | reverse complement strand
CAATAAAATTTAAACACGCGGTTTACGTTTTAAATTTTATGGTTTGATTTTGTCTATAATTAATTAAACTAAAACGAATTTAGTTGGAGAAGGCGAGGCCACCCATACCGGATTGGATGCGGAGGACGTTGTAGTTGGTCGCGAACATACGGAGCGTGGTTTCGGCGATACCGGTCTTGGCCTTGATAGCGACTTGGGCATTGTCAATACGAGAGAAGTTGCACGTACCGGTTGGTTGGTGTTCTTCTGGCTTGAGCGCGAACGAGTACGCGTACACACCGGGCGCTGGGGAGCCGGAGTGGTGAACGAATGGTTGCACTTGGTTGAAGTACTTACCGGATTGTTCCTTGAATCGGTCTTGGCCGTTGAGGACCAATTTGAAGGTGTCCAAAGTACCGTTGTCATCTTCGGAGAACTTGGCACCTTCGCTGAGCACGAGTGGGGCACCAACGAGCGAATCGGAGATGAAGCAGTTAGACACGGTGCCGCGCGCGACGTTGGAAGTGACGGTCGCGTGGGCGTTGGCGGTGCGCCAAGAATCGGTACCGTCATCGAGGCAGAAGACGAGTTCCTTGATTGGGTGGTTGTACGACAAGCGCTTTTGCACTTCGGTACCCGCGGTGACGGAATCGGTACCGGTGTGTTGCACTTGCTCGATGAGGTATTCGTGACCCTTTTGGGCGAAACGGCGTCGCTCTTCGGTGTCCAAGTAGATGTAGTTCGCCCAGACCTTGAAGGTGGAGCCGTCGGTGACGGTCGCGAAGGCGCTCGACAAATCGAAGTCGAGACGGACTTCGTGGTATTGGAGCGCGATGAGTGGCAACGCCAAACCTGGGTTGCGGTTGAAGAAGAAGATGAGTGGCAAGAAAATCTTGTCGCCCGCCTTGGTCGCGGTCGTCATCTTACCGTAGTTCGCTTTCTTGGATTCATCCAAGTAAAGCTCGGAGTACAAACGCCACCACTTTTGGTAGTGCTTGTCGATGCGCTGACCGCCAATGGACAATTCAACATCCTTGACCGCGCGCTCCGCAAGCCAGGCATCATCAGTCACGGCGGTGGCACCGGACTTGAGTTCGACGTACATGTCGGCGACCAAATCCCCGTTACGCGCGACGGTGACGGAAACGCGGCCATCGGCACCTGGGGTACCGTTGACGGTTTGTTCGATGTTTTCCATCGCGAAGTTGGTGTGACGCTTGTACACCGCTTGGAAGAAGGTAACCTTTGGGTTACCAGTCAAGTAGACATCTTGGGCGCCATAGGCGACGAGTTGCATGAGACCACCGGCCATTGTGAGAGTTTTTGTACTATATACGGAGAAAATAATTTCGCGAAAAAACTCAGTTTGATTTTTCCTGGAGTATTGTATAAATGTCTGATCAAATACAAGTCGAACCAACACAAGAAATATATGAAACCGATTCCGAATCCGAATACGAGACCGAAAGTGAACTTGAAATTCAGATCGACGAGGATCAAGATGGGTCGCAGCCACAGGAATTCGACGACGAAGAAGAAATGCCGGAATGGGCGGTCATGGGTGAAGACGACGTTATCGGTCACATCACCGATGTCGCGACGTCCCTTTTTTCAACGGAAGAGGGTGATACAGTGTGTAGCGCATTAGTATCTATATCTAAACAAATTGAAACCCAAAATAGGATTATGGTCAAAATATTGGCTCACCTCCAAAAAAGTACTTAGAAAAATAACCCGTGGGTAGAACAAGGAGCTGTCGATGATAGAAACACATTACATCAATCACGATGCAAATCCGACCGAGACGAATCAGGTGATGTGGATGAATCACATCCAGGGTCTCAATCCGGAGCAGCTCATTAACCTTTTGACCCAATTGGAAGACATGTGGGACATAATGAGACGTGATGATGAAGCGGTATCCTTCCAACTGGGTTTTAAAAATTTCTTTACACCCAACGAACTTAACCATGATTCCGGTTTACCGATGACTAGCATAGATATCGAAAGTATTTCTGCAAAACACCAACGCATGAATTTACAATTAGGACAATTATATCACAGAGCAAATGCTCTGAAGATTCTTGATCTCGATGACGGTGATGATATGAAAATATCAACTCGAATTAATCGTTTGATAGACCAAGTTGACGACGCGTGGCAGATTGTATTCAGACATACACGAATCTACGAGAGAATCAACAACCCAACTTATATCCCCATAAACCCCGAAACAGACCCATCTATATTTAGGTGTTCTACATTACCGTCTTCTCTGGATGAATTGAGCCCTTATCAACAGGCCATATTGACCATCTTGAAAAAACTTTATGAAAACAACATAAAAAGATACAAGGGGCACTGTTGCAAACAAATTCGCACGGAAGAAGGCCACGATACTCGAGCTTGGAAACAGGAACACAGAATACAGGACTACGTATACGGTGTAGCGCAGAAAGAAACCGAATTTGAGTTATGGAAAAATCTTTCGTGTAGGGGTTCTGCATATTCCGATGTGATCCGTCATTTAACGAACTGCAACGACATGCAATTTCCAGAGATTAAACGTAACAGACACGTGTGGTCTTTTAAAAATGGGGTTTTCGTGGGTAAAAGTTGGTCGGATAAGACTGCGCTCTATGAAACGGCATTTTATACATACGACTCAAAAGAGTTTGCAAACTTAGATCAAGCTATCGTGAGTTGTAAATATTTCGATACTGATTTCGAAGATTACTCGTATACAGAAAAGTGGGAAGATATACCGACTCCATATTTTCAGTCAGTCTTAGATTATCAGAAATTTGATTCCGAAGTGTGTAAATGGATGTATATCATGGGTGGGCGTTTATGTTTTGACGTGGGGGAATTGGACGGGTGGCAGATCATTCCATTCTTGAAGGGGATCGCGCGATCCGGGAAATCGACACTCATCACAAAAGTGTTCGCTCTTTTCTATGACGTGGATGATGTCCGGACATTATCTAACAACGTGGAGAAGAAGTTCGGTCTTTCTTCGATTTATGATGCGTTTGTTTTCATTTCACCCGAAATCAAGGGGGATATCTCTTTGGAACAGGCGGAATTTCAATCCATTGTATCCGGGGAACAAGTATCTTGTGCGATTAAACATGAAAAAGCGAAGACGATGACATGGAAAGTCCCAGGTGTATTGGGTGGAAATGAAGTTCCCAGTTACAAAGATAATTCGGGGAGTGTTCTGAGACGTATGCTCACGTGGAATTTTGGTAAACAAGTGAAAGATGCCGATCCCACACTCGATAAAAAGCTCGAAGCTGAGATTCCTATAATTCTTCAAAAATGCATTCGCGCATATCTAGAATACGCACAAAAGTACGCAAACAAGGACATATGGAACATAGTCCCACAATATTTCAAAGATGTACAAAGACAAGTCGCGACCGTTTCGAGTACGCTCGAGAACTTTTTACAGTCGCCTTACATCAAGTACAGTCCAGATCTCTGCTGTCCTCAAAAGTTATTCGTTGAAAAGTTCAACGAACATTGTACCGCGAATAACCTCGGAAAACCGAGATTCAATCAGGACTTCTATGCGGGGCCTTTCAGTCAGAGAGACGTGGAAGTGCGTCAGCACACCGCATTATACCGAGGTACACCATTCAGTATGCAACCGTTCATATTTGGTTTAGATATAGTTAATGATACCCTCGTATCAAACGAGGATGATGTGTAATAAAAATATACAATTACATTAGATATGGAGCGTCCGCAATCCCTTCAGAGTTTTATAAAAAACTCAGGAGTTGACGTGAAACGCGCACAGCCAGCACCTGCGTTTCCCACGCGTCTTAAAAACACGGTGATAAACAATCAGAACATGGGTGAATTTGCGCAATACGTGACAAATAGCAATAGCAATAACGATAACGCGTATAATACAAATTTAACTTTGAGTGGGCTCAATTTGGGTATGTTTAACGCGACGGTTAACAAAAACTTCGATGCCGAATCGCGTTTAGATTTAAAGTATATACTGCAAAAAACACCACTCGGGAAAACACCCATCGGAGAGGGTTTATCCATAGACACCAAAGAAATCGTTGGTCTTTATGGAAGATTCAAAACTGGATTTACTCACACCAAAGAATATGGAAAAAAGGGTGACATAAACACAAATTTTTTTACTGTTCAAGTAAAATTTACGCTCACGAATGGAGTTGAGACGAACGGCGGAACGGCCAATTTTTACAAAAATGGCAAGATACGATTTTCGGGTGGTTTCGTGGGTAAAGATTCACAAATTGAAAATCAACCCGAACTCATTCGCCGATTTATCGTAAAAAAATACACGCGCGGACAGGCATTTTTATACAACCCATTTGAATACAATAATTTAAGTGGTCAATTCAGAATAAATGGTATTATTTTGGATATGATGCGTCTGAATTCTAAGAGTCAAGCGTACGGGTTTAAATCAAATTATGAACCCGAGCTTTCTCCGATGATGTACGCGGTTTATGAAGGTCACAAATACATAATAGCGAAAAGTGGCGCCATACAAATATCGGGTGCTAAAAATCCAAGAGATTTGAATGTGGCGTACACAAAGGCGACTAGATTTTTCTCGATGTTGAAATCCAAAGGTGAAATAAAAATTACAGCTGCTATACCCAATAAAACACGCAAAGTGGTTTCTAAAAAAGCCACCACGTGTCCTAAATCGAGACGACCACCGTGTAGTCAGGGGTATCGAGCCAAGAAGAATCCACAAGGTGACGAGTGTTGTTACAAAATACCAAAAAAGCAGACGGCTCGAAAGTCTCCGGTGAATGCACCGAAGATCACATATGATAAGAACGGTAAAGTGATGATAGGTAAGAAGAAATGTGAAGCGTTGACTAAAACGACTCTCATACAAATGGCTAAAAAACTAGGTGTCGTTGGAATAAAAGATAAGAATAAAAAGGAAAAACTTTGTACTATGATTAAACAGTTCGATCTAGGAAATTCAAACTTTAAAGTCGGAGATAAAGCGTGTGTCGACTACAAAAAGAGTGACTTAGTGACGATGGCATTAGAAAAAGGTATAGAAGTCGATAATTCTGATACCATAAAAACCTTATGTGAAAAACTTAAAATCAAACAAACTAAAAATCGAAAGGAACAAGCCAATAGGACTCGCATGAACAAGATGATTAACATGGAAATCAAACGAAATGCTGAAGTAGAAAAAATAGAAAAAAAGAGACGCCTCAATAAAAATAGCATAAGAAATGACATAGAAAAATTATATGGACCGAGATGGATTAAAAAGTTCAAAAATGTTATGAACATAAATAAAGACGTAAAAGAACTATCAAATGTTCTAGATAACGCTGTAAAGTATAAAAACCTCGTTAACAAGAAGGGTGTTTTGAAGAAAATGCCTGCAAATGACATCAAAAGGAACATGGTGTCGGAGTGGAAGACCGCGCGACTGCAAGAATACAAGAAAAAGTTGATTCAAAAGGAATACGGTAAACACGGGAGTGTGGTTGTGAATTATATAGTTACATACAATCCAAGCAAAACTGAAATTAAAAAGTTCATAGAAAACTATAAGAAAACACGTTCTAATTTAACTAAGAGCAAGTGATACTTCTATTTATGAGTTTTGATGGTTCGGAAGCCTGTTTAATGTGCTTTGTGTGATATGAAAAATCATATCCAGCGAATCTCTTTTTTATTTGATCTGATATACCGACCGATTCAAATTGCCGTGCCGTCTGGGAACACACGGACTTACGTTCAACCTCAAGTAATCGATCTTCCATCATGATGAATTCTTTTATCGATTCTTCACTCAATCCATCACGTTTCATGGCTTCAACCATATCGGTCGACATTCCATGTGACATGTGGAAGTTTTTAGATTTGTACCCCATAGAACCCACGTTTTCTTTGCTATATTCGACACCAAGCATGAAATACAAAACGATTAGTATTACAAATATGTTGATAATCATTTACTAGTATTCAATATATTAAATAAATCCTTCACCTTATGAAGAATGTTAAACAGATCATTATCATCCTTCACGAGTTTCGGGTCAATGATTTCCAATTCAATTTGGTACGTGTTGGGATCTTCTGTATCCAAGTCTTCGACATCCCCTTGAACGATCGTCATGTCTATAGATAAATTCTTGCGAATAAAAGACATGCGTCTCTTTGTCTTCTTCATGTCCATTTCACCTTCATAATCTTCGATTGGGTGTTCAATCGAAACACCGAACCTAATATCATACGGTGCATTTATGAGTTTACCAAAGTCCTCGTTGTGGACTTTGTCTTTTTTGACAATCTTTTCTTCGGATGTATCCTCATCAATTGAAATTCGAAGATTATCAGTTTTACGATAAAAAACTTCTTCCGACCTATTCACGACCCGTTCCCAGCCGTCGTATTTCTTAAGACCTTCGAGGATGTTTTCAAATCCAACTTTTCCGACATCGGTATCAAATGTACCACAGTTAAATTTACCAACTCTAATTTCGAATTCAACGTGTTCTTCATTTCTGTATTTGTCAAAAATCGGTTTCACGTTATCAAACACGCGTCTGACGTCCATGGTTATTCAAGATACTCACGCGTCTTCTCCTTAAGTATTTTTTATATCCTAAAAATATATGCATGGGTTTTACAACTTAGGAAACACATGTTACTTTAATTCCGCCATTCAGTGTCTTCTTCATACCATACCTATATCTGAATACATATACAAGAGTCAATATGTCGGCGATTGCAAATTTACCAAACTTTACTATGATTTGGTAAAAATGTATTTTAGTGAACAGAACTCTGGGTGCATCGATACAACTGCATTACTCGCAGAGTTTCAACGTACATTCCCTAGATTTAAAATGAATGAACCACACGATAGCCAAGATGCGCTGTTTTGTATAATAGATATATTGGAAAAGGAGTATTCAATCATAAAAGACATAATCTATGGAAAAAAGACCCAGATAACCATATCACCGAAAGGTAAAAATACGAATGACGTCGACTATAGCATACAAACACTCACCGTAGACGATCATGTGTGCAAAGTCAGTGATTTGATAAATAAAAGTATGAATTGGAACACACTCGAGGGATACACCGATGACGATGGGAATGTTCATCACGTCGCGACGACGCGGGTTATTTTCAAGAAACTACAGCCGGTAATGATCATTTCATTCGATAAGAAGAGTCGTATACATTTAGAAGATGTCATTACGTTTGGTGACGACATTAAATATTCATTACAATCATGCATAATACATGAAGGTGTACAATGGGGCGGTCACTATTATTCCGTAACGAAGTTTAATGATAAATGGTACGCACAAGACGATGAAAATATATTTGAAACTACCATGAAGGAAGTAGCTGGGTATTATGTGTTAATATACGTGCTCAATAAATAAAAACATCAAAAGTTTCACGGAGGTGCTTAGATTCAATTACATACATTTTAAAAAGTCAGTCATTTTAATGTCCTCCTTTATGTTTACGAGCGTTCTATAGAACGTGCGTCTATTATTTGGGTGTGTTTTATCGGTGCGCTCCATGATGGGCATCCACCACATTGGAATGTCGTCGATCATGTAGCGACATTCAACGATCATCTTATCTCTCAACCAAGATGTATCCATTTTATCCCTCGGTATGATTGATTCAAACACGAGTTCCCCCTTTTCTTGAACGTATAGTCGCCACTCACCGTTCACTAAATGAGTTTGAAAGTCTATCGTGTTCTTTTCTTTTGGTTTCCATTTAAACATAGTTTCGTGCGTACCAATTTTAATAGGACAGTTTATGGGTGTGAATATGAGACCGTCTATGTCTTGGGTGACCGTGGGTAAGTAATCATCCAAGAAGCTTTTAAAATCACACATGAGATGAAACGTCTTCACTTTTAATTTTGTCGCATCATTCTTGAGAGACATCAATTTTTTGCAAACATTTTCACAATGCTCGAGTCGATCGATAAAATGTTTATGTCCCACGATTACGCCGGAGTCGATGAGGCAGTCATACACCATAAACATGTCTTCATATAATTCACCTTCAAGTATAGTACCTTCATACACGGGTCGTCTAAAATTAAGTTTACACAAATACATATCGAGCGCTCGGTTCACCAATACACACACCCTATGCTTATCATACATGAATGCCATTAACATGAAACGTACACCATCGGTCTTTTCACACACCACATAATCATTCTTACGGAGCGTATCGAAGTGTTTGTATTCAATCGATATAGGTTGGCAACCGGGGAATCTCCTATTGACACCCCACTGCGTTTCCATATACTTTATCGCGTATGTGTAAAGTGGGTCATCCCTCTTTACAGATACCCGTGACATCTGTTTAATGTTTCAATTTAAATCTTTAATTAGCTTTAACTCCCGCGGCGTTCAGTAGGTTACTTATACACTCGTGTGTATACGTCATCGTCAACTTAGATGCCGTATATGCATGAATTTTGACCCCCAATTCTTTGAATTTTGAAAACATTTGTTCCATCCGTGGGGGCACCCTATAATCGTATGTTCGCTTATCTCTAACGAATTTACTCGTATTCTTGCACATCATGACCCAACATCTGGCGCTACTACTTTTTACTTGATAGATATCCTCGCTAATCTTATTACCAATCTCCGTATCAAAATGAAGGCCAATCTGTTCAATGGGTTCGGTGGAATTATCCTTAACTTTAGTTTTAAACATTTCCCAATCGATACCTTCAATCACACCTGGGAAAACCACGCACCCAACACCTTCGTGTGGTTTAAAAACTTGTGCAATTGAACCTTCGTCCATACAAACCCCAAAATCTATGTATAGAATTCTATCGGTAGTTTTCATGTATTTTTGTATGATATTTGACTTCTCGTATGGGTCGTCATTTACGTACACGACTTCATTTTGAATTCCTTTTGACTGAATACACATTAAATTCAAACGAAGCACAGTGTGAAGTGTCTTTACATGACATGACTTACTCCGAGTCACAACGATGGTGGCTAACCTCATTTTATATATTACATGCATCTAAGCCTTAAGCCTCTCATTCATACACCCAGAGAATGGTAAGTTTCCAACATGTCCAAGTGTGGTATTTATATCCGCATAAATTTTACCCCCGACCTGTTGCCACCTTCTACAGAATGCATAATCCTCGGATAAATAACGCCTCGACTCTGGGTCGATCATGCAGTCGAATACCGCACAATATTCATTAAAATCTCTATTCGCGTGATCATTCACACAGTTCAATTCCGTGAACTTTTCGTGCATTTTATCAAATGCCGCTCGTTTGATGGCCATAAATCCAGTCGGTCCATCCAGAATTTCAACGAACCCGTTCTCAACCGAACGTCGATGTGCCCCGATATTTGCGACAAGACTCGAAGACAACATCGCCATATTTCTATCGTCACCGGCTTCGATCGCAGTCTTGGCTTGATCCCACATCACAACCTTCTTGGGGTACACCGCAACCGATACGTCGTGCGTGGATTTAACGAGACGAACGACAGAATCTGCGTTAAAGTCTATATCAGCATCAATAAACATGAAAATATCGGCGTCTGTTTTTTGCATAAACCGACCAACCGCGACATTTCTCGCGCGATGTACGAGCGATTCATTTTCAGTGGTGTCGAGCATGAGCATAATACCTTCTTTTATGAGTGCGATTTGAAGCTTAATTATACTCGTCATGTATTTTTCAAGGCACAGACCACCATAGCATGGCGTCGCTAAGAACAATTTCACCATTATACATGTTATTACATCTATTCCTCTAAGTATCGTTTAATTATATTTTCTATTTTGTTTATGGTCGGTATAGATACCGAACACTCATCACTTATTCTATTTTTAGACAATTTGCCGTGCATCACGATGTAAATGATCACAGACGCGACACTATTTGGAGTTTTACTCATAAGATCTGTGCAATCCTCTAATTTAGAGCACATCTTATTGCATTCTAACCGTTCAGCTCGGGTAACTTCAAATGAATTCAATAGACGTTGCATCACGTTAAATGGCTTAGTCACGTAGTTTTTCTCAGTCTTTCCGAGTAGCGTGTCTTTGAATATCTGGGTAGTCCTACTTATATCTTTGCTCTGAATACCAAACATATCTGAAATTTCTTTTGTAGTCCGGGGTATATTAGATAAGCGACACGCATATAATACGCAGTTCGCTTTTATACCCAATCTAACTGCACCGCGTGTTAGTTTCTCTACATTGAATTTTCTATACATCATCTTAGCATCTTTCAAGACACTTTCCGGGAGTGTGTGACAGGCTTCATCTATATCTTTATACGCGTGGAATAGCGATCTATCTGTGTGGTTCATAGATTGATGGAAATTAATTTTCGCCATTCGCTTGTTTTCATAATTCGATGTATTCTTTGTAGAAATGACCGTACCCTTACCCCACGCATCCGAAAATAACTCGGGGTTTGGATTTGGGTTACCACATCTCGAAGGGTCGTTTACACGGCCGTCTTCGGTGAGACCACTCGTCCATTCAGGACTGTCGTCTACGTAATGCTCTTGTGTGAATCCACATTGTGAACACACCGGCATACCTTCTTTTGTGAATACTTTTATTCCATTGCAATTATTGCATAAATGTGTATTGATCGACTTTCTTATAGTGGGTTTATTTAATAAACGGTCGACATCCGACCAGATGGCAGTCAATCCTTCCATACCAGAATATTTGTTTTTTTCATTTTTGAAAATGCGCACTTAGGTTCTTAAAAATTGAGATTATCAGCGTGCATTTTAGCGAACTCTTCTATGGAATCGACGACTTCTTTGAATTTCCTGGAGCCAGGGCTCGTAGGCTGCCATTCATTCCACGCCTTATCTATCTGAACTTGCGATGAAGGTGGAATCACCTGTCCGTCGATCTCGTCGTCTGGTACGATGAAACCTTCTAAATCACTATCTTCATCGGATTCGTCTATGATCTCACTATCCATGTCATCTTCGATCTCTTCTTTAAGGCAATACATGCCATCATTTATTTTAGAAAATATAGAACAACCGTCTGGGTAGTGTTCACATAAGTTTTCGTGTTGTACAAGTTCTTCGTTTTCATCTATCTCGTATACGCGCGCGCCCTTATACACGAGTGATGTATCGAGGTAATAATTGACGATGAGATAGTCTTCTCTATTGTCTTTTGTTACAGCGTATATCTCATCATCAACATCATCGATATTCAGTAATACTTTAATGAGATCACCAGGCTGGATCTCTGAAAAATTTATCATTCTTAAAGTTTTGAGACAAAAATATTTTCAAGTAATAACACACGCATGGGGGTCGAGATTTTTTCAAAGGATGGATGTAAATACTGTGATTTAGCTGAACAAATGTGCATCGATCTTGGTATCGATTATAAAAAAACAAAAATAGAAGTGAATGACCTTTCAAAATTGTGTGGGAAAACCGTGACGACGTATCCACAGATTTTCATCGATGGAAAACACCACGGTACATTTTTTGATTTCCAAGATTACATCGAAGACACCGAACCAATGTTGCTGCCTACATTGAATAGGTTTACTGTATTTCCTATACAACATGACAACTTATGGTCACTTTACAAACAGGCACAGATGAGCAACTGGACAGCTGAAGAGGTTGACTTATCAAAGGATATGGACGATTGGGATAAACTTACAGAAAACGAAAAACATTTCATAAAAATGATTTTAGCATTTTTTGCGGGGTCTGATGGAATTGTATTCGAAAACTTGAATAACAACTTCGCGGATGAAGTGCAATATCCCGAAGCCAGAAGCTTCTACGCATATCAAGCTCATAATGAAATGGTTCACGGGGAAACGTACAGTAAACTCATCGACAAATACATCCGTTCTCCTTCTGAAAAGAAGGAACTGTTTGAGGCTATCCAACGGGTGCCGTGTATAGAAAAGAAGGCGAGATGGGCGATGAAATGGTTTGATAATTCGAGGCCATTTAGTGAACGACTCCTCGCTTTCGCGTGTGTGGAGGGTATATTCTTTTCGGGAAGCTTTTGCGCTATATTCTGGTTGAAAAAACGCGGACTTCTCCCGGGGTTATGTTTTAGCAATGAACTCATAAGCAGAGACGAAGGTCTTCACCAACAATTCGCGGTTGAGTTATTTAACATGTTGAAATTCAAACCCAACAAGGATACGATTCAACAAATCGTACAAGAGGCGGTCGCGATTGAGAAGGAATTCATTTTGGACGCACTTCCATGTAGTCTGATTGGAATGAATTCGGAAAAAATGACCCAATATATCGAATACGTATCCGATAGACTTCTCAAACAGGTTGGACAAGAGAAATTGTGGAACTCCGCGAACCCATTTGAATTTATGGAAAATATAAGCCTCGATGGAAAAACTAATTTTTTCGAAAAACGCGTCGGTGATTATGGTAAAATGGACGAAGATTCGTGCGAGATCGAATTCGATGAAGACTTTTAATTATTTAGCCACATAGTAAACGGGTTTCGTTTATTATGTTGATTTTTTTATTTTAATTACATTTAAATTTACCCCGAAATAGTGATACGTTTGCCATCGTCGCACTGGCAAGACACTTGCTCCTTTACCTTAACTTTGAGAGTGATTGGTTTATCCACTTCTCCGCCCATGACATCGAGGGGTGCGAGATGACTACCACTATCAAACATATCGTACTGTGCTTCACTAAATCCGGGGAGTGGTTCTGGAACATCGACCATCGCGGGTGGAGCTTCACGCATCTCGTCTGATACATCCATTTCTGGGGATGGACCGGGCGCTGGCCCGGTGACCGCCATATCATTTTCCATTATGGCGTACCCTTCTTTCTTTATGTTCATCATGGCATACGTGATGAGAACAAACACAACTGTGTGCAGCACAAGCCCAGACATAGATGGGCATCCGGTTGGTCCGGAGACCCATTTACCGAAAATAGAACGCGTGAGACGATACGTATCTGGGTTAGAAATCACAAAGAATACGAGGGCTGACATGACAGAAATCAAAAATTTCTGCTGGGCCTTGGCGCCACCGCATCCACATCCACAATCCTTAAAGATACCCATGAGCTTTTTAATGTAAGGTAAGAAAAAAAACATGCTTAAAGTATTCGTACCAATATAACATATACAAACCAATATGTCGTCCGCTAACATGATCCAACTTTCCAGCACTTTTGATCCGTCCTCTGTTGTCTTCAGTAAGATGAAGAAGAACAAGAACGGTGGCAAGACAGTATACATTAACACCGCCGATGGTAAGGGCAAGTTGTATTTGCAACTCCCGTACATGCGAAGCCCTTACGGTCTGAGCGCCTTTACTGACGAGACGACTAACAAGACGTCGTATTCGCTCGATTTGTCTATCGATCCGGACAACGAGCAAGCCGTTGAACTCGCCGAAAAGCTCAAGCAGCTTGACGCGCGTATTATCGAAACGGTCGCGGCGAACTCCAAGGAATGGTTGGGAAAGGCATACAACGTCGAAGTGATGAAGGAAGCACTCTATAAGCCACTCGTGCGACCGGGTAAGGAGGAATACCCGGATACCGTTAAGCTCAAGGTCATGACGAAGCCTACCGGCGAATTCATGGCTGAAGCGTACAACCCGAAGCGAGAGCTCGTGCCGATCGACAGTGTTGAAAAGGGACAGCGATGCATGTGCATCGTCAACGTGACTCAAATTTGGTTCATCGATAACAAGTTTGGTGTGAGTTTGCGTCTATCCCAGGCTCTGTTCGAACAATCGACGAAGTTGCCCTCTTTTGCATTCCAAGGCATTGAATCTACCACGTCTGATCAAGTAGATGAAGGTGTGGAGGAAGAATATTACGAAGAAGAATGTGAAGTTGACGAATAAAATCTAACACTACATTAAATGCAGGTGGATCAGCATCTCAGAAACCTAAGAGCTCTGAGGGTTAAAGTCGGTAAAGCTAGAACACCGAAGGATCACGAGGCCGTCGGAAAGGAGATCACCGATGCAATAAAAAAAATAGGTTGTAATCCAGATAAAATATTTTACACAGTAAATAGCAATAAAGTCCCAAATTTTTCAGTTAAAAGAGCCATCAGGACTAAGGTTGGCACCAAAAAAATCGGTGCGGGTGAATATGGTACCGTATTTTTGGGATGCGTCGATAGAGAATGTAAGAAGAGTGTCGCCATAAAAATTCAAACTGATTCTTTGCAAAGAGAATACAAGATAGGTAAAATGATGAGTACACTGGGTGGAGTAAAGATATACGCATATGAAAATTGTGGTGATAAACACATCATGTACAGTGAGTATGCAAATAATGGGTCACTCGAAGACTTCATAAAGAAGAAACGCAATACACTTAGACCGATTCATTACAGAAGTATAATAACACAGGTATTATATAATCTTTATAGAATAAGTAAAAAATACCCATCATTTAGACACAGTGATCTTCATGCGAAAAATGTACTCATAAATATGGACACCCCAACTTTGGAACCGACAAAGTATCAAATAGGTAAAATAACACTCAACGTGGAAGACGTTGGAGTTAGTGCACTTTTATCGGATTACGGTCTCTCTATGACAAACAGTATAAAGAACCCTTTAACGAAGGGTTTAGATAAAAACTGGGGAATTTCGTTAAATTCTCATCCCATGTACGATGCACATCTATTTCTGAACGCGATGTACCAAGTGTGCGCAAGACTCGGTGTGAGCGAGACCATGGAAACTGTGAGATTCATTCAGCGTATACTGCCTATGAGTTACATAGGTTTGCGTTCACCAAAAATCGAAAATTTCAGGTTGCGGATAAATGCGGATCATTCCGGACTACCGTCGTTTGAAAAGATATTCTCGGATCCATATTTTCTCCCATACAGATCGACCGTTAAACTTAAGAATAACCCTTTAAATTTCATACCAAAAGCTAAACCAATCGTGTATAGACCAAAACCAAAACCAAAAACTACCACACGAACATCAGAGTCTGCGATACAACGCGCAAAGTCGATCCTTCAAAAGGAGGCCAAACGGAAAGCTGCACCGATTAAACGGCGTGTCGCGCGAACTTCACCATTAAATAAGATATCGATCGCACCGAAAGGGTATGTGCGGGTGAATGGTAAAAAATGTACGACATACAAGAAAAAGGATATAGTGGAAATCGCAAAGAAGATGGGTGTGGATGTCCAGGGTAAAACCATTGAAAAAATATGCGAATCCCTAAAAATAAAATATGTTAAGTAAATAATAATGATCGCGTTTATTATACTTACTTTACTCGTACTTATTGTGCTTTTCTATACTGGAAATAACTCTAGTAAGTGTGACTGTGGATGTGGATGCAGTGGAAACGGTAAATGTGATTGCGCGGGTTGCGAGTGCAAAAAATGTCACGAACAATGGAAAGTTTATGGAGCGCATTGGTGTGGCTGGACGCGCAAGCAATTGGACTACATGAAGAAAAATGGAAAATCATTCGATTTCGTTGACTGTGAAAAGGAACAGTGCAACGGTATCAAGTCGTTTCCAACTCTTGTGAGTTCTAACGGTGAAGAAATTTCTGGTTACAGAGAAGTTTAGATACCTCGGACGACCGCGATCGCGAGCGACAACATGAAAGCGTCGAGGAATGTGTCGAGCTTTTTAAGGACCGACACGTGTTTCACGAGCGAACGGTTCCAGAGGAAACGAAGCACGAAAGTCGTGATGAGGATCATGAGGACGAACGTGAGAAGTTCGGTCACGGCATCTTGGGTCTTGCGCGCGTTCACAAGGCCTTGAATCATTTTATCTATTAATAATATTTTTTTTCTGAAATATTATTAATGGGGCAAGTAACTAAAAGACTCCCCCTGAGTGGGTCGGAGCCAAAATTTACACAGAAAATGTGGGGGCGAGCCGTGGGTATAAACAATAATAATTGTTACGCGTATGCCGTTGGGGATTATGAAAAGAAACGATCATATAAGAGTGTGCCCGGTGATAGAGCTGGAATGAAGAACATGAATCATTCTTACGTGAGCTGTAAACAACTCCCACAGCGCGTCGTGGCGGATAACCCCAAAAAGGTATACGTAGCAAAGGCTGAAGAGAAGTGTAAACCGGGACATTATAAAGTCATGATGTTCGTGGCACCTGGGAACCCAAGTAATTATTTTAGACAAGGGGATTTTCACTTTTATAAACAAGTGAATGAAGTTGAATATAAGATAAAGGGTGGTAATACACACGAGGCCATAGCTAAGTTTTTCAAAGTTCCAATCACCCGAGTTAAAAAGGCTGCCCCTAAATTGGTGCCCGGTAAGATCGTGCGGTTTAAGGCAAATATATTCGCTCACAAGAGAGGTTGGGCTACGGGACCGCTCATCACCGACGCGAAAAACAAAATCATCATCGATCCACGAAAAGCTTCTAGAAACTACGGTTCGTTAAATTATAAAACCTACTGCAGCTCATTCTGTGTTAAGAACAAGGGGATCAAAGTCGGACACACTCACCCCAAAGTCAGAAAGAAGACTTGAGACGTCGTTTTCATTTTCGACATCAAAGAATACATCGAGTGCGTCAAAAATGTATGGTTCTTGTAAATCTATCGTATTGGATACATTTTCAAACATATTATGTATAGTTATTTGAACTTTAAAATTTGCTCCATCAAAAATCTTTCTACACACGGGGCACGTCTGCTTACCTTTATCTTTCCACTTTTCTAGACAACGTGAATGAAACAAGTGGCCACATCTTATGTGTTTATTATGTCTCGTCTCTCTGACTTCATTGAGACATATAGCACATGCACACATTCTCTAGAAAGGTTGTATATAATATTTATCGTAATTTCGCGTGTTTAATATATATTGCGCGTATCGACCAATGGCTCGTCACACGAAGCACACTTGGTGGTGGTTTGGTTTGTTTTGAAAAGTTCCGGTCCCTTCGATTGCAGAAGTTTGCGATAAGAATAGTTGTCTTCATACGAGATACCGTTCTTGTTCATCAAGTAGTTGTTGTACAACTGACTAGCCGAGTTCACGGTGAAGCATCGACCATCGGCCATTCCAAGTCGCTGAGACATTTATTATTACATCAGAAATTAATTTGTCTATTCACGATCGTTCGTTTCCATGAATTTATATTCATGCCCTTCAATTTTTGTACTATATCTTTTATGTTTGCCCCTGATAATGTATCAAAAATCTCAAACTTTTCCGATGGGACTCTCTTCACTCTAATGCTCGGCTCTGTGTTTATGTGCTGATTAATTATGTTGTATGCAAATGCAATCTCCTTGAATGTCTCCGCCCCGGTGATGATCACTTTTCCTGTACTGAAGATACTGGTCGTGACTTCTTTCATGTCTTCCGCCGGCTTAAATTTTACCTTGACGGCAGAATATCGGTCTGGTTCAAACGATACTTTAAATACATCCGAATATTTTTCAAAGTGATCCGCCGTTCGCATGAGATTTATGTGCCAATTCAAACTAAAATTTGAATTTATCATGACGACCCTGAATGTATCCATGGGTGGAATACACGACTCGTTCAATAGCTTTCCAATCAACATAGATAATTGTTTAATGATATGTTTACAGTTTACAAGGTCTGCACATCCAGCGACTTGTATGCTTCCATTGGGAAATAACTTGATAGATTTAGAACTATACATATCGGTGTAACACAGTGTGATTTGATTGTAAAATGATGTGGGTTTGAGTGACCATTCATATCCAGGTGATTTTTCTTTGCCCGCCATTCGAATTCGTATGGGTGTTATTTTTTCGAAACACATACGAAGCCTTTGTATGTCGATCGACTTCTTAAAGCTTGAAACCATCGTGATTGTGGTGAGCTTCACCCACGATGGTCTGATGTCTTCTGGTATCTCGTTACGAAACTCATCGAGAGTCAGATAATATGAGAATGTGTTGTTTATGATCGACCCAAACATACTTAATTAATCGTGTAGCTTTGACCGACTTAGGTGCTTAAAGAAGTTAGAGAAATTGCATGAACATAACTTACATGCCATCATTTGTGAAAACAGCCCGTGTTTCGCATGATGTAGAAAGCGGGTCTAATATTGTGGAAGTCGAATACACTAAATATGAATGTGGGATTGGCTACATAAGTAAAAGGGATGTATTCGACACCACACCTATTGGAAATTGGACTGAAATAAGGTCGATAACCGACACACTTCGATATGAGCAATTTTTAGATACGATGGTAAACAAAACAACTGAAATCAGACGAAAGATGGCTTTAGTTGAATTGGAAACGTCTATGTGTGAAAATAATAATACGAGAAGCATCGTGCGAATCATGAATGCAGTTAAAATCCTGGATCCAACATTCTCACCACCTGTTATAAATATGCGATGTTCATGGCAGAAGAACTTCATCAAGCAAATGTGCTTAGAACAACTTCCAATCATCATAGACACGTGCGTCAACGATTTGCGTTTGGAGAAGTTTTTCAGAGTGCTGCAATTAATAGAAGCAGAATCGCTCCACCCATAAAGTTATTAACGAGTTTAGAATTTGTCTGTTCATTGTGATTATTAGCGTTATTTAACGCATTTGGAACATCTTCGTCGTATTGTATATTTCTTCCTGGATACAAACCTCTCGATAAAGAGCATGGACCCTTTTTACCAATTCGACCTGCGACCATCACTCCATAGTCGCACATCGGACTTCTGTAGTCATCTTTAAATTCTTCTTCGGTTGGTGCTTCGTGTTCGGCAAAATCTATGAGTTGTCTGCTCGTACCGGGCATAAAGAAGTCGTGCTGCACGTATGGGTTAACCCGATCCATGGATTCTTCATCCGTCAAAGGCATCTTTATACTACCGTAGATTATATTTCTTGTATTTCATTTTTTTACCGTGTTCAATCCACATCTTGTCCAGGTCTACATTCAACATGGACGACAATTGAAACAGGTAACTGAATACGTCGCCCATTTCCATCATGACATCCGTACCCCTTTCCTTTTTTAGATTGGTCTTCTTAAAAGTCTTCTTATATTGTCTAATGGCCGAAGCCAACTCACCTATTTCTTCTGTAAATAATAACCACACAGTGTCTATCGTACTATTAGTCCATCCTTTTTGTTTACATGTGATCTCTGTTTGTAACTTGTATTGATTTAGACTCATGTGTATATATGGTCACAAAACTTTATATGGTATATTATATAATGAATAAGCTTGTGTACACCGTAATCACATTGGCCATTTTGGTGACGACGGTCATCTATTTGGTTTCCACCAAACCAACTCCTACAGGAGAGTCAGTTAAGGTGAAAGTCGCCGTCGCGCCAGAGAAGCAACTCGTCAAACCAGACGACCTCATAGAAGAAGTGATTTTAGGTTCTGACGACCAGCCAGTTATTGGCGATCAAAATGGACACGGTCCAGCTATGACTATAATTTAAACACCGATCTTATTGTTTAGGCCTATTTTGTTACCGGTCGTTGATGTATTCACAGGCGCGTCGATTGGTTCGAGCCCTCTGTCCATATCATGGACGTATCCCATATACTGAGAAACACCGGATTGGATTTGTCCGACGGCAGTTTTTATGACCATGGTGTTCATCATCTTTACTTGCTCGTTCACTCGCGAGTTGTGATCACCGCTATTGTTTATGAACACCACACGCATGATACCATAAAGATCGTCATTGCTTTGATAATCTATGGCGATGCCAGTCTTGTTCTTAAAATCTTGGCGAATTGCTCGTTGAAGTAAATTTACATTGAATTCGGAAAAGAAAAGTGTGTTCAGTGGGGTCTGACATTGCTTCAAAGAGTTCAGGTGAAGATTATCACACATTTAATATAGTCCTGGAAAAAAACTATCAGTAATTATAAATGAACCTCACGGTTTCCGATTTCGATGAAGCTTACTCTACGGATGCGTGCCCACAATTTCGCCCTGTATGTAAGCCAGGCAATTGCTTTATCGCATCTTACCCACCAGTCGCGAAGCCTGGTACATATGGTGCATTTTTCACGAACACCCACCTCACCCAGCCCGAACGTAAATTCGAGGTCGCAGGTCCAGTCCCAGTGAGAAGCAAAGACTTCAAATAAATGAGTATAAAAAATTAACCTGTATATTTATAAAATGAGGGTTATTAAACGATCCGGTCGTATTGAAGACGTTAAATTTGATAAGGTCACCAATAGGATCTCAAAACTTACGCATGGATTGTCGAAAAATGTAGACGCATCTATGATTGCTCAGCAAGTGTTTTCTTCGATGCATGATAATATCAATACTCATGAAATCGATACACTCTCAGCGGAAATCTGTATCGGTATGATCACGAGCGATCCAGACTATGAAATACTCGCGACACGCATCGTCGCGAGTAATATCCAGAAGCGTGTTCCCTCAACATTTTCTGAATCCATGCTTAAACTCCACGACGCCAACATCGTCACGTACGCAATCTTAAATGTCGCCAAACAAATAGACGAACACATTAAACCCGAACGTGATTACGAGTTTGGATACTTCGGTCTCAAAACCCTCGAACGAGGATACCTCCAAAAGGTTGACGGAGAAATCATGGAGACACCTCAGTATATGTACGCCCGTGTGGCCATAGGCATTCATGGATACGACATCGACCGCGTGATCGAAACCTATGATGCCATGAGCATGGGTCTGTTCATTCACGCGACGCCCACGTTATTTAATGCGGGCACACACCGACCACAGATGAGCTCATGTTTCTTAGTTTCCAATAAGGACGATAGTATCGATGGTATTTACGACACCGTAAAGGAGTGTGCTCAAATTTCAAAGTGGGCTGGTGGTATCGGTCTTCACGTCCACGACATTCGAGCGAACAAGTCTCGTATCAGAGGTACAAATGGTACATCCGATGGCATCATTCCTATGTTGAGAGTTTATAACTCCACGGCTCGATACGTGAATCAAGCTGGACGTAGAAAGGGGTCGATCGCCGTGTATCTAGAACCTTGGCACAGCGACATCATGGACTTCCTCGAAATTCGCCTTAATCAGGGGGATGAAGAGGCTCGCTGTAGAGATTTGTTCTCGGCGCTTTGGATTCCCGATCTTTTCATGCGTCGCGTGGAAGAAGGTGGTGATTGGTCGCTCTTCTGCCCAGACAAGGCGAAGGGGCTTTCGGATGTGTACGGCAAGGAGTTCGATGAACTCTATGAAAAGTATGAGCGAGAAGGCATCGCGAACAAAACCGTTCCAGCGGCCGAAATTTGGAAAGCGATCATCAAGTCTCAAAGCGAAACCGGAACGCCTTACATGCTTTATAAGGATGCGTGCAATAAAAAATCAAATCAAAAAAATTTAGGTACGATCAAATCATCCAATCTCTGCGTGGAGATTATTCAGAAATCTGATAAAAATGAAACCGCGGTTTGTAATCTCGCATCGATCGCACTTCCTAAATTTATGAATAAGGAAACTGGTAATTTCGATTACGATGAACTTCATCGCATCACGAAAATTGTCACTCGAAACTTGAATCAAGTCATCGATAAAAATTTTTACCCGACCGAACCAGCGAAACGTTCGAATATGCGCCACAGACCAATTGGTATCGGTGTACAGGGACTCGCGGATGTGTTCATCATGGCCAGAGAATCGTTTGGCTCGGAAAAATCACGCGAGATGAACCGTCTCATATTCGAAACCATGTATCACGCCGCACTCGAATCGAGTTGTGAACTCGCCGACAGCGTCGGGCCTTATGAAACGTTCAAGGGTTCGCCTTTCAGTGAAGGTATTCTTCAGTTTGACATGTGGGATGCGCCACAACTTTCAGATCGTTACGATTGGAACGCCATGCGCGAACGCGTAAAGAAAGGCACGAGAAACAGTCTATTGCTCGCACCCATGCCCACGGCGAGTACTTCACAAATTCTAGGGAACAATGAGTGTTTTGAGCCTTACACTCAAAACATCTACTTGAGAAGAACTCTCGCGGGAGAGTTTGTGGTCGTCAACAAACACTTAGTTGATGATCTCAAGGCCGTGGGTCTCTGGTCTAAAGAAATGAAGGATCTCATGGTGAAAGCCAACGGCTCCGTCCAAAACATCGTGGACATCCCCGATAATCTTAAGGATCTCTACAAGACTGTATGGGAAATCAGTCAAAAAACAATCATCGATATGGCCGCCGACAGAGCTGTATTCATCGATCAATCACAATCCATGAATCTGTTTGTCGAGAGCCCGACGCTCTCAAAATTATCGTCCATGCACTTCTACGCGTGGAAGAAGGGTCTGAAGACGGGTATGTACTACCTGAGAAGTAAGGCCAAAGCGAGACCGATTCAATTTAGTCTCGAAGCTGAATGCACGGCATGCTCTGCTTAAAGCTTTAGCACATATATTTTGTAATACAAATGTCTAAATTCGTGAATCTACTAAATGAAGTCGAAATACCTAAACACGACGGGAGAAAGATTTCTTTGTGTACAAAAGAAGGAAAGCCCCTGCGAATTCAATTCCCCCGGATGTATATGCCGTTCGGTGTATCCGGATTCACACCAGAAGTTGGCCCTACGAAGTGGTCACTCGACTTCGCGATGAAAGGGTACGACGAAGATGGAAACTACGTGAAGACCTTTTATGAAACCATGCGTGCGTTCGAAGACAAAATCATAGATGCCATTCAAGAACAAAGTCAAGATATTTTTAAACGTGAAGTCTCGAAAGATGAGCTCAAGGGGATGTTTTTTTCAAACATCAAGGAATCCCCCGATCGAGAACCCAAATTTCGCGTGAAAGTCGATGTCGCCATGGATGGTAAAGTTAAACCACACATTTATGACGAACAAAAGAACCCGATTGGTGGTGAATGTAAAAATGGTCTCTATTCAAGAAATTCGGGAACCGCGATCGTTGAGATCAACAGTGTGTATTTCTTGAACAAAAAGTTCGGTATTACGTATAAACTTTATCAACTCGTCGCGTATGAACCGCAGACGTTTAAGGGGTTCCAGTTTATCGTCGAATAAACATCTGTGGCATTTGCGTCACGGGCGTGACGACAGTTGAACCAGGTACATTTCTATACACGGGTGTAGGTCTATAGTTTTTATTACCTCCACTCGTGTTCGCATACATCGCACCCCTCGAAGTTTCATAAATTCTATGCTTTTGAGCATCCAAGTAATTGGTTGCCTTCACTTGCGCCTGATTTCTATAATTTTTCGCCTTTGCGATCGCTTCCTTCTTCAAATCATCGGCCATATCTCTCGCCTCTGATTTGACTTTGCGCGCCGCAGACTTAGCCATACTTTTAGCCATGCTTTTACCCAACATGCCAGCGAGAGCCGCCATTTTACTATATATTTACTTAGAAATTATCAAGAGTTGGTATATAGCCTGGGCTTCTTTGAGAAGTTTACCTTTAATCATTACATATTTGTTTGGGTCTACACCCTGTTTAATCTTAGCCATCTTTACAGCTTGGGACCACTTT
>Ga0222717_10001008_pt1 | contig 23541 bp, 27 predicted proteins | sample C33_18DmetaG_FD_165053 | JGI IMG/M metagenome (GOLD analysis project Ga0222717, IMG submission 165053) | Estuarine water microbial communities from San Francisco Bay, California, United States - C33_18D | ecosystem: Environmental > Aquatic > Marine > Unclassified | place: USA: California... | reverse complement strand
GCAAGTAAATATTGTAAAGACCCTAACTATGGCAAAAAATAAAATGGATTATAACGGCATAGGCTTTTCAAATAAAAATATTGACAAGCTAACCAAGAAGCAAAAGTATATCGCTAAACAATCTGGCAACCCTAATAAGATTGAGAGTTCTGATTTTAAAGCTCTGAGAAAAAAATAATGGGAGAAGAAATAAAGCGACTAGAAGAATTAAAAGAAAATACATCGGATTTTGGAGAGCAAATGGAAATAGCAGACAAGATTCATAATATTAAAATGAAAATGAACGGCACAAGACCGTCAGACTCTTTTATAGAGTGTGTAGGTTGCGGTTCTTGATTTTATAAAATGGGAGAATTAAAAAAATGGCGTGACCAGAAATGGGTTCGTATAGGAACGGATGGAAAGATAAAGGGTGCTTGCGGTACGAGCAAGAACAAAAAAAATCCTGACCGATGTCTTCCTTTAGCTAAAGCTAAAAGATTAAGCAGGCGAGCGCTTGCTGCTACAGCCAGAAAAAAGAAAGCTTCTGGCGGTAAAAAACAATTTGTAAGTAATACTAAAACAGTTAAAAAAGCATGAGCACAATACCAGTAGGAACAAAATTTCACGGAGTAGCATCTAGTGTAGACACAGTAGATAGAGGGTCTGCTCTTATGGGCACATTAAGAGAGGCATATACTATAGACGATATTGCTTCTTATACATATACAGGAACAACGGCCACTTTAGAGCCTGAGTTTATGACTGTAACCCCAGGAGGAGCTTCCACTATAACAACTACAAAAAATATCGTAGACCTTACATGGGTTGGAGGTTCAGGAACTCACACATTAACCTTACCTTCAGCAGCAGAGATACCTTATCGTTTTTTAAGAATAGTAAACGATTCTACAGTAGTAGCATCAGACAAAGTTGATGTTGCCGCTCCTGTTGGTGAAACAATTGATGGAGCTGCAACTTATGAAATAAACAAACCATTTAATGGTATTGCTGTTTGGTCTGATGGTTCAAACTGGATAGTCATACAAGCAAAATCAACCTAATGGCGGATAAAAGTAAAATGAAATGTAACCGAGTAGTTGCATCGGATAGAGCGGGTAAAAAGAAAATGGTCAAGGCTTGTGAGGGTGGAAAAGAAAAACTTATTCACTTTGGAGCAAAAGGCTATGGTCACAACTATTCTTCTGCTGCTCGTAAATCTTTTAGAGCAAGACACAAGTGTAGTTCAGCAAAATCAAAAATGTCTGCACGCTACTGGGCTTGTAAAAAATTATGGGCAGGAGCAGGCGGTTCTACCAAGAGTTCACCAAAAAGTAGGCAAGGAAAATATTAGTATATTTGTAGAATAAAATTTTAAGGATGAAAAATCAAGGTTATAATTCAAGACTAGACGAATCTTTAGGAGCTCGCAACGGAAAAAAATCTCAATCTATGAAAGATAGAAGAGACGAAAGCAAGGCTATGTCAAAAAAAATGTATGGTCATGCATACGGAGCTGACAAAGGGATGGAGTATAGGAGTGATAATTTACATTACAAAACCCATAATCACTTAAAATAATATGAGAAAATTAGCAGCGTGGCTTGTAAAGGCCGCTAATTGGATTAGCGATTTTTGGAATCAATGTAAGTGTTACTGGAATAAAGGATTATTATTTATTTCATTCAAAACAAAAAAATGTGATAACAAATTATGTACTTGTAAAAAATGAAATCAAAAGGTCTCGGAGATACGATACATAAATTTACTAAAGCCACAGGCATAAAGCGCGTGGTAGATACAGTTGCAAAAGCAACGAATACCGATTGCGGATGCGATGGTCGCCGCGATTCTTTAAACAGATTAATACCATATAAAGATTAAAAATGGCATATCAAAAGTTACAAGCAGGAAGAGCAGCATCGGTAACTCCAAGCGATACAGCAAGCATACCTAGTGTTTCGGGAGGAACAAACAATGGTTGTGTTTTATATGTTGGCAGCGCTGGAAATTTAAGAGTTCAGACAGTTGGAGGAGATGACGTTACGTTTAACAATATTAATACTGGAGCATTTATTCCTGTACAAATTGTAAAGGTATATGCTACGGGAACTACCGCAAGTAATATACTTGCATTGTGGTAAAATATAAGCGATGGGATTAGTAAATTGGATAGCAATATCGATAACATCAAACCTGATTTCTCAGGCCCCTCCTATCGGAAGCACAGATATAATAAGCGAAATAGGAGTGCAAATGATTAGTGAAGATGCATCGGCACAAGATTTAATAACAGAAGGACAGTAAAATGGCAATAAAATTTTCAGAATTTAACGTAGGCGCAACAACATCTGATATAGATTATTTAGTTGGTTACAAAAACACAGACAATGTTCAAATCCCAGTAGGTCTAGTAGGTACTAACACTACTTATACAGTTAGTACTGCACAAGCTGGAGCTAATGAAACAATTACATTAACAGGAAGTGATTCATCTACGGATTTAATTACAATTACTGCTGGTAATGATATTAGCTTAACCGATGATGGAGCAGGGAATGGATTTACAATTGCTTCTACAGTTGTAGGAGATACTTACACTATTGGAACTTCTACGAATGGTTCAAGTGTAGATGTAAATCTTGATGCGGCAGCGGGAGCGGATACTAATATAACATTAACTCCAGGTACAGGTCTTTCAATAACACAGGCTGCGGATGTAGTTACTTTAACTAACACAGCTCCTGGAGATACATATACGTTAGGAGCTGGAGCAAAAGCAGGTTCTAGTGTTCCTTTAAATTTAGACGCTGCTACAGGAAGTGATTCAGTAGTAAATCTAACAGAGGGAACGGGAATAACACTTACTCAAACTTCTGCAACGGAAATTACAATAGAAGGTTCGGCTGGAACTACAGTTGTCAAAGACCAGTTTACTGGAAACAACTCAACAACAGCATTTACATTATCGGTAACGCCAACGGCAGCTGCCAATTTAAACATATTTATAAGTGGTGTATATCAAAACTCTGTTGATTCTGGAGGTACGGCAAACTATAGTGTGTCTGGAACAACGCTTACTTTTGTAACACCACCTCCAACGACAGCAACAAACGGAATTGAAGTAGTAATAACACAGTAATAAATGGCAACAACAAAAGTCCCTAAAAACTTAATAGATTTAAGCGGAGATTCTGGAGCTTTGCCATGGGCTGCTGGAACTTTTGCGCAAAGACCTGGCTCTCCAAATTCTGGAGATTTTAGGTATAATACAGATGACACTAAGTTTGAATTTTATAACGGCACAGAATGGAGGCAAATATCAGTTTTCTTGGCTTCATATACTGCAAATTTTCTTGTAATTGCAGGAGGTGGTGCAGGTGGTGGCTCAGAACACGCAGGTGGCGGAGGAGCTGGTGGATTAAGAACTTCTTATGGTTCTACTTCTGGCGGTGGCGCAACTGCTGAAGCTACACTTGAATTTTCATCCGGAACAACTTATACAATCACCGTTGGTGGTGGTGCAGGTGCTCAAACAACGGCTGGAACGGCTGGTGGTACTGGAACAAATTCACTGCTTAGTGGTGCTGATATAACAACAATAACAAGCAACGGCGGTGGCGGCGGAGGTTCGGGTCTGTACGTACAAGGAAATCCTGGTGGTTCTGGCGGCGGTGGCTCTTTCCGTACAGGTCGTGATGGTGGTAGCGGAACTGCAAATCAAGGTTTTGATGGAGGTGACCCAGACCCTTCAGCAGGAAGTAGCAATAATTATGGAGCTGCTGGAGGTGGTGGTGCTTCAGCCGCTGGTGTTAATGGTGCATTTTACAACGCTGGTGATGGAGGCGCTGGTTTAGATGTTTCAATAATCGGAGCTTCAACTGCATACGCTGGTGGCGGCGGCGGTGGAAATGGTTATTTTTCGGCACTTACTGGAATTGGAGGAACTGGTGGTGGAGGTGATGGCGGTACACAAGGTTCACCCGGAACAAATGGAACTAGCGGAGCAACAAATTCTGGCTCAGGGGGCGGTGGTGCTTGTTTTGGAAGTTCTGGCGCAGGCGGTTCTGGTGTTGTTATTTTGAGAGTACCTACTGCTGGTTATTCTGATACTACAACCGGAAGTCCAACTATAACAACAGATGGCAGCGATACAATATTAACATACACAGGAAGTGGAACATATACAGCATAGATATGGCAACAACTAAAGTAGGCGGAGGAGTAGTAGATTTAAATTCAGACAATACAGCATTTCAAATGCCAGTAGGGTCAAGTTCGTTTACAGGAACTCCTGTGGCTGGTATGATTAGAAACAATAGTTCTTTATCAAATAATAACGCCACAACTGTTTTTGAATATTATGATGGAACGCAGTGGGTCGGGATGGCTACTGATGTTTTACCTTTAGCGGACTTTTTAGTTTTAGCTGGAGGTGGGTCTGGCGGTCATTTAAGCGGCAGCTATGTAAACACTGCTTCTGGAGGAGGAGGTGGAGCTGGAGGTTTAAGAACCTCTTACGGACTTACTAGCGGCGGTAATGGCGCACTTGAAAGTAAAATACTTCTTTCGGCAGGAGCAAGTTATACAATAACTATTGGAGGTGGCGGAAGTTCATCCACCTCAAGTTCAAATAACGGAGATGATTCTTCAATATCTGCTTCCGGTTTTACCACAATTACTTCAATTGGCGGCGGAGCAGGAGGCTCAAGAGGTGGTAATGCTGCACAAAACGGAGGTTCTGGTGGCGGTGAAGCAAGTTATCAAAATTCACAAGGTCTTGGAACTGCCGGTCAAGGTTACAATGGTTCAACATATAGCGCTCTCCCTGGTCCTTCTACAGGAGGAGGAGGCGCAGGAGGCGCAGGAGGGGTATCTTCAATGCCGCCTTCTCCGGGTGGTGATTGTATGAGCATAGCAATTACTGGTACAAATGTAAATTATGGAGCTGGTGGTAATAGTGGACATAATACAACTGGAAGCCCGGCTTATTATCAAAGAAATGTTATTTGTGGAATTGGTGGGGGTATTTTTGGAGGTTCTATTTCACAAGATGGTGGTGATGCTTCACCCGCAAATCGTGGTTCTGGTGGTGGTGGTTGTGCATCAAACTCTTCCGGCGGCGGTTGGAGAGGTGGGAATGGTTCAAGCGGTGTTGTGATATTAAGAATGCCTACAAACCTATATTCCGGCACAACAACAGGCTCGCCTACAGTCAGTACTGATGGCATCGATACAATATTAACTTATACCGGAAGCGGTACTTATACACATTAATAAATAAATTATGGCACATTTTGCAAAATTAGATTCAAATAACGTAGTAGAGCAAGTCATTGTTGTAAACAATGCAGTATTACTAGATTCAGAAGGAAATGAAAGTGAACAACTAGGTATTGACTTTTGTAAAAGTTTGTACGGACAAACCACCAATTGGGTGCAAACTTCATACAATGGAAATACACGAAAACAGTACGCTGGAATTGGAATGAGTTATGACGCATTAAATAATGTTTTTATAACTGAACAACCTTTTCCATCTTGGACATTAGATGAGAATTTTGATTGGCAAGCGCCAGTAGCATTACCAGACTCTATAAAACCTTATGAGTGGAATGAAGACACTCAATCTTGGGATTTATTACCGCCTCCTTCACAACCTTTCGATTCATGGACTTGGAGCGAAGAGTCTTATACTTGGCAGCCACCAGTTGATTATCCTTCTGATTATGATACTGTAGCTTACGAATGGAATGAAGATAACCAAACTTGGGATTTAGTAACTGCATAAAAAATAAAACATGGCTACTACCTCTATATCAAGCTCAGACTTTTTAGGTTTTAATGATAATACCGGAGCTGTTCAGTTGACATCTGGCACAACAGCCGAAAGACCTGGCTCGCCTTCTAACGGAGAGATGAGATACAACACTACTGATAATAAGGTAGAATATTATGATGGTGCTAATTGGATTCAGCTTTATGATTTAGGCCCCCCTTATAGTACGTCATATCTTGTTGTCTCTGGCGGTGGAGGCGGAGGAACGGGTTATGGTGCTGCCGGTGCCGGTGCCGGTGGTTTGCGTACATCGTACGGTTCAACTTCTGGCGGCAATTCATCCGCAGAAACACCATTACAATTTTCAAGCGGAACAACTTATACGATTACCGTCGGTGCCGGTGGTGCTAGTCCTTCATCAGGTGCAGGTTCAAGTGGTGATGATTCATTAATTTCCGGTTCTGATATAACCACAATTACAAGTCTTGGTGGTTCTGGAGGGGGTATGAACTCAGTAGTACCAACCGGAGGTTCTGGTGGTGGTTTAGGCGTAGGAACTCAAAAATCCGGTGGTTGGGGTGCATTAGGAACTCCCGGGCAAGGTTCTAACGGTGGTGATGGTGCAGGTGGAGGCGGAGTAGTCGCTTCTGGTGGTGGAGGTGGTGCTTCGGCTGCCGGTCAAGATGGAATCAGAAATTCCAAGGCAGGTGATGGAGGTGATGGATTAGCGGTTTCAATTACCGGTTCTTCAGTTACATACGCAGGTGGTGGTGGTGGTTCATCGCAGACTTCAAGTGTAAGGGCATCTGGTGGTGCTGGAGGAGGCGGACAAGGTGCAACGTATAGTTATAATACTTCTAACCCCACAGGCGTTTCAAACACCGGAGGTGGTGGTGGTGGTGGAAACAGTAACGGCGCAACGCCCGGAGGAACTGGAGGTTCTGGAGTAGTTATATTAAGAATGTTAACCTCAAAATATTCCGGCACAACTACAGGAAGTCCTACAGTAACTACGGATGGAACTGATACAATTTTAACTTATAATGGAAGTGGAACATATACAGGATAATGAATTTTAACGATATAAAAATACTCGGTATAAATAGTTTAGCTTTAGGAATTTCTATGACTCATATAGACGTAGTACTAAAAATTTTATTACTTTTAGTATCAATTGGATACACAGTCCATAAATGGTACTTAATGTATGGAAAGAATAAGTGAACATATATCGTATAAAGAAGGTATTAAATCTAATACCGCAACCCGTTTAGGAATTAAAAACACACCTGATGATTACCAAATTACTAATATGGTAAACATTGGCGTTAATGTTTTCGAGCCTCTTAGAAAATATGTAGGTGGCCCTATAAGAATCAACAGTTTTTACAGATGTGAAGAATTGAACCGAGCTATCGGTGGAAGTTCACGCTCGCAACATTGTGAGGGTCGAGCGATTGACCTAGATGATACACTTGGTCATAAAACAAATGCTGAGATGTACCAATACATAAAAGATAATTTAAGCTTTGACCAACTCATATGGGAGTTTGGTGACGACACTAATCCAGATTGGATTCATGTAAGCTATGTCCACTCAGATGAAAACAGAAAGCGCTGCCTAAGAGCAGAGCGAACAAATGGTAAAACTACATATCGAGTGATATGAGTAAAGAAAAAAAACCGTTTAAAGAAACAGGTGTGGGAAGGTTTCTCATTGAGAAAGCGCCTTCAATACTAGGTATTGTTGGTGATGCTATACTTCCGGGCAATGTTATCTCAGAGCTTATCAGCGGAAACAACGAGCTTAGTGAAGGAGACAAAAGAATAGCTCTTGAAAAACTTAGACTCGAGCGCGCTGAAATAGATGGTGTTACTAGACGTTGGGTTGCAGACTCTGGAAGCCAGAGCTGGCTTGCTAGAAATGTAAGGCCGCTAACTCTAGTGGTGTTAGTACTTGCTTATGTTGGGGGATGGTATATGGGATTAGACACCTCAGATACAGCCTCTCTTTTGACATGGGTCCTTTGCGGATATTTCGGAGCGAGAACGGCAGATAAGATAGGAGTAAAACTTCCAGGTAAATAATTCATATATTTGTATTAATAAATTTAATACAATGCATATTAGAAAAATATCAATAGGTCCGGACTATAAGTCTAGTGCAATGCACTATATTGTAGGGCAAGAAATACTTGGGGGTTCACACAGCATTCATTTAATAAAAGAAGACGAGCATAAAGGTTCAATAAAAATATGGATTCAAAAAGCAGATGAAGTGTTTTTATGGAAAGAGTTTAATTCAACTATGCCTATTTCTGTGGAATATAATATAAACTTTTAATGAGGTCACCTTTTTATTTTATAGTAAAACCCACAAAGGGTAAGAGATATAATAACTCAAAAGAAATAGGAGGTGTAGATTTTATAACTAGTACCTCAGAAGAAAACCATATAGCTTCTAATAGAGAAGCTATTGTTGTTTCTACTCCTTTAGGATACGAAGGAGATATAGAGCCAGGAGATACTCTTTTAGTGCACCATAATGTTTTTAAGTTTTATAATGACATGAAGGGTCGGCAGAAAAGCGGCAAAAGTTTTTTCATGGATGATTTGTTTTTTATAGACAATCAGCAGTTTTATATGTATAATAAAAACAATAAGTGGCATTGCCATGATAAGTATTGTTTTGTAGAGCCAGTGCCAGTTACTGAATCTTATATACATAAGCCTTTTGCTGAAGAGCCCCTTATGGGTAAAATGAAATATATAAATAAAACATTACAAGAGCGTGGTATAAAAGAAGGCGACCTAGTTACCTTTAGACCAGATACTGAATATGAATTTAATGTAGATGGTCAAAAGTTGTATCGAATGTTTGATAATCACATTACAATGGTTCTGTGAAATATTCAATTAAATGCAGTAAAAGAAAATGAACTCAGAAGAACTAAAGAAACAGATAATTCAAGCTGGTAGAAAAGCTGTTGAACAGCTTATTAAAGTTGCTAAGGAAGATATTATTAAGCACGACCCAGAAGATGAATTAGCAGCAGACAGATTAAAAAACGCAGCTGCCACAAAAAAGTTAGCCATCTTTGATGCTTTTGACATACTAAATAAGATAGACCAGGAGCAGGAGAATATAAACTTATCACATAACACAGATACTAAAGTTGAAACAAAACAAGGATTTGCAGAAAGACGCTCAAGGTAGCATCTATAAGGTTTTAGAGGGATACATACCTAAAGGTGTTTTGGCTAATAAAAATAGAGCTAAGACTTGGGAGTATGGATATAACGACAAGTATGACTTTGTTTGTATTTCTAAAAATGGTACGCTCGGAGATATTGTAGAAATATCAGGTCTTAAAGTAGGTTTACCTGTACTTCCTAAGGATTGTTTCTCAAGGTCTAAGAATATATCAGAGCAATATTGGGAAAGACAAGAACTCCCAAAGGAGCTGTCAAGAATATATTCTATATTTCAATGGAACGAAATGCCTACTCCTTTTAAATCAAGATGGGTAGATTATATAGAGTCTGAATTTGACAATAGGGAAGAAGGGCATTGGTTTATGAATAATGGAAAACCAACTTACATTACTGGCTCACATTATATGTATCTACAATGGTCAGCAATTGATGTAGGTTATCCAGATTATAGAGAGGCTAACAGAATATTTTATATTTTTTGGGAAGCGTGTAAAGCAGATAAGCGAGCCTTTGGTATGATATATTTAAAGATTAGACGTTCAGGGTTTTCATTTATGGGTTCTTCAGAGTGTGTAAACGCAGGTACATTAGCAAAAGATTCTAGGGTAGGCATATTATCAAAAACTGGAGCGGATTCTAAAAAGATGTTTACCGATAAGGTAGTTCCTATATCTAATAGACTTCCGTTCTTTTTTAAACCCATACAGGATGGTATGGATAAACCAAAGACTGAACTAGCCTTTAGGATACCTGCATCTAAGATTACAAAGAAAAATATGTACGATAGTGTTAATGAAGAGCTTACGGGTCTTGACACCACTATTGACTGGAAAAATACAGATGACAACTCCTATGATGGTGAAAAACTTATGCTGTTAGTCCATGATGAAAGTGGTAAGTGGATAAAGCCAAATAATATACTCAACAACTGGAGAGTCACCAAGACTTGTTTGAGGTTAGGTAGTAAGATAATAGGTAAGTGTTTGATGGGCTCTACTTCAAATGCTCTTGATAAAGGCGGTAGTAATTTTAAAAAGCTCTATGAAGATTCTGATGTAAACAAAAGAAACGCTAACGGACAAACTAAAAGCGGCATGTATTCTTTGTTTATTCCTATGGAAATGAACATGGAAGGATTTATAGATGTGTATGGGCAGCCAGTTCTTATAGCTCCTAAAGAAAAACGAAAGGGTGTTGATGGAGAATGGATTACTAACGGAGCTATAGACTATTGGCAGGCTGAAGTAGATTCTTTAAAATCAGATGCGGATGCACTGAACGAATTTTACAGACAGTTTCCTAGAACAGAGTCACACGCATTTAGAGATGAGAGTAAGTCTTCTCTTTTTAATCTTACAAAGATATATCAACAGATAGACTATAACGATTCTTTAATACTAGAACACCACTTAACAAGAGGGAACTTTTATTGGCAGAATGGAATTAAAGATACTAAGGTGGCTTTTAGTCCTGACAAGAGAGGTAGGTTTTTAATTAGCTGGACACCATCAAAGGGATTGCAAAATAATGTTATTGATAGGAGAGGCATTAAGTTTCCAGGCAATGACCATATGGGAGCGTTTGGATGTGACTCTTATGATATATCTGGAACTGTAGGCGGTGGAGGTTCTAATGGAGCTTTACATGGAATGACTAAGTTTAGTATGGAGGAAGCTCCTGCTAATGAGTTTTTCTTAGAGTATGTAGCTAGGCCGCAAACAGCTGAGATATTTTTTGAAGAAGTATTGATGGCTTGTGTGTTTTATGGTATGCCAATATTAGTGGAGAATAACAAGCCTAGATTACTGTATCATTTTAAGAACAGAGGATATAGAGGTTTTTCCATGAACAGACCTGATAAGCATATGTCCAAGCTATCAAAAACAGAGAAAGAGCTAGGAGGTATACCTAATAGTTCTGAGGATGTAAAGCAGTCTCACGCTGCTGCAATTGAATCTTACATAGAAAAAAATGTAGGTATAGATTTTGAAGGACAATTTAGGGAATCTGGAGATATGGGTAATATGTTGTTTACAAGGACTTTAGAAGACTGGGCAAAGTTTGATATAAATAATAGAACTAAATTTGATGCAAGTATTAGTTCTGGATTAGCTGTTATGGCAACACAAAGGCATATGTATCAAGTAGAGAAAAAACAATCAAAAATAAACCTTAACTTTGCAAGGTATACAAATAAGGGAAATTTAAGTGAATTAATTAGATAGATGAAGGATGTTACAATAGACATTGCATCTACAGGCTTTCCAAGTCAATTTGTTTCTGATGCTGAAAAAGCTACGAACGAATTTGGTTTACAGATAGGACAAGCTATTCAATACGAATGGTTTAAAAAAGACGGAAACCAGTGTAGATACTACAATCAATGGAGAGACTTTCACAAACTGCGTTTATACGCAAGAGGGGAGCAATCAATTGCTAAATATAAAAACGAAATTGCAGTAGATGGAGACTTATCTTATCTAAACTTAGATTGGACACCAGTCCCTATATTGCCAAAGTTTGTAGATATAGTTGTTAATGGTATGCAAGACCGAGAGTTTAAGGTTAAGGCTTATGCTCAAGACGCATTATCTCAAGCAAAAAGAAGTAAGTATCAAGATATGATAGAGGGCCAAATGGCTGCTAAAGATATCTTGACTACGATACAAGAGCAGACAGGTGTAGACCCATTTATTATGGACCCCGATGAGCTTCCGTCATCTGATGAGGAGTTGTCTCTTTACATGAACCTAAACTATAAGCCTGCAATTGAAATTGCGGAGGAAGAGGCAATAGACACTATGTTTTCTGAAAATCATTATGATGATATTCGTAAACAAATAGACTATGATTCTACAGTTATAGGTATGTCTGTTGCAAAACACGAGTTCCTACCTGGAGCTGGAGTTCAAATATCATATGTAGACCCGGCTAATGTTGTGTACAGTTACACTGAAGACCCTCACTTTAAAGATTGTTTTTATTGGGGAGAGATTAAAACATTACCTATTGCTGAACTATTAAAGATAGACCCAAGCCTTACTCGTGAAGATTTAGAAGAGATATCTAAATATAGTCAGAGTTGGTATGACTATTATAATGTAGCTCAGTTTTATGAGAATGATATTTTTTATAGAGATACTTGTACTCTAATGTATTTTAATTATAAAACCACTAAGAAGATGGTTTATAAGAAAAGAATACTTGAGGGCGGTGGTTCTAAAATGATAGAAAAAGACGATACTTTTAATCCTCCACAAGAAATGATGGAAGACGGAAAGTTCGAGAAAATAGAAAAGACTATTGATGTATGGTATGATGGGGTGATGGTTATGGGAACTAATATTATTCTCAAGTGGGAGCTTGCAAAGAATATGGTTAGACCAAAGTCTTCTTCTCAGCACGCCTTACCAAATTATGTTGCCGTAGCACCAAGAATGTACAAAGGAGTTATTGAGTCTCTAGTAAGACGAATGATTCCTTTTGCTGATTTAATACAGATAACTCATTTAAAGTTGCAGCAAGTTATTGCTAGAACTGTACCTGATGGAGTCTATATTGATGCCGATGGATTGAATGAGGTTGACTTGGGAACAGGAGCTTCGTATGACCCTTCGGATGCATTAAGGCTATACTTCCAAACTGGTAGTGTAGTTGGTAGGAGTTATACTCAAGACGGAGAATACAATCAAGGTAAAGTTCCTATTCAACAGCTTACAAGCAGTTCTGGAGCTTCTAAGACGCAAATGCTTATAGCTAACTATAATCATTACTTAGGTATGATTCGTTCTGTAACAGGCTTAAATGAAGCGAGAGACGGCTCTACACCATCTCCAGATGCTTTGGTTGGTGTTCAGAAGTTAGCTGCATTAAACTCAAATACAGCAACAAGACATATATTAGACGGAAGTCTATATATATACAGAAGTTTATCAGAAGCTTTAACTTATCGTATCGCAGATATTTTAGAGTATGCAGACTTTAAGGAGGACTTTATAAATAAGATTGGTAAATACAACGTAAGTATACTTGGGGAAATATCTGATTTATATATTTATGACTTCGGTGTATTTATAGAACTGTCTCCAGACGAAGAGCAAAAAGCTATGCTCGAACAGAATATACAAATGGCTTTATCTAAACAAGATATTAATCTTGAAGATGCTATTGATATTCGTGAGATTAAAAACTTGAAACTTGCTAATCAATTATTGAAAGTTAAGAGACTTGCTAAACAAGAGCGTGATGATAAAATGGCTATGCAAAAGCAAGCGATGACAGCTCAACAACAACTCAAGTCTCAAGAAATGGCTGCACAAACAGCTATGCAAAAGATAGAGCTTGAAACACAATCTAAAATGAAAGTGAAGCAGGCTGAAGTAGCTTTTGAAATTGAAAGACAAAAAGCGGAAGCTCAACTCAAGTCTAACTTAATGCAACAAGAGTTTAATTATAACTTACAAATGCATGGTATGACAGAGCAGTCTTTATCAAACAGGGAAGATTCAAGAGAGAAAGCTAAGTCTAATAGAATTAGTCAGCAAAATACTGAACAGAGTAAATTGATTTCACAACGTAAAAATAATTTACCTCCACAGAATTTTGAATCTAATGAAGATAGCCTTGACGGCTTTGATTTATCTGAGTTTTCACCCCGATAATGAGCGTTAAAATTTTAAGTAAATTTGTAATCTAAATTAAATTAAATGGAATTAAAAGTAAGAGCGGTAGATGCCGTTGAAGAAAAATCAGTACAAGAGGTTGAACAAGAGCTTCTTGATAAGCATGAGGAAAAGTTTAGTGACTCTATCGAGACAAAAGAAAATAATCCTCAAGTAAAAATGGATTTTGCTGAAGAGAGTGTCGTAGAAGACACTCCTAAAGCAGAAGAAACTTCTGAAGAAACACCAGAGCCAGTTCAAGAGCAGGCAGAGTTGTCAGAAGAAGACGTTCTTTCATATATTGGAAAAAGATATGGTAAGGAAATTAATTCATTAGATGAATTAAATGCAACAAGAGAAGAGGTTGAACAGCTTCCAGAAGATGTTGCGGCTTACTTTAAGTATAAAAAAGAAACGGGAAGAGGTATTGAAGACTATGTAAAATTACAAAGAGACTTTAGTGCTATGAATCCTGATTCTTTGCTAAGAGAGTATTTGACAGTTACAGAAGGCGAAGGTTTAGACGCTGAAGATATTGATTCTCTAATGGAGGATTATTCTTGGGATGAAGAACTAGATGAAGAATCTGTAATTAAAAAAACAAAATTAGCAAAAAAGAAAACTATTGCTAAAGCAAAGAAGTATTTTAATGAGCAAAAAGAATTATACAAACAACCACTTGAGTCAAGACCGGTTGTTGATTCTCAGAGCAACAATGAAGAACTTCAAGAGTATAGGCAATATTTAGAATCTGTTAAAACTCAACAACAGGAAAGTGAGGCAAAACGTAATTGGTTTTTAAAAGAAACCGATAAAGTTTTTACTGAAGATTTCAAAGGTTTTGATTTCGTGCTTGACGACAAAACAGTAACCTTCTCTCCCGGTGATGTGCAGACAATCAAGAAGAGCCAAGAAACTCCAATGAACTTTATAAATAAGTATTTGGATGATAAAGGTTTGGTTAGTGATGCTGCCGGATACCATCGAGCTTTATCAATTGCAATGAATCCTGACAAATTTGCTAAGTTCTTTTATGAGCAAGGCAAGTCTGAGGCTACTGAAGATGTAATACGCAAAACTAAAAATATAAATATGAGCGAGCGTAGAGCACCTGAAGTAACTAATAAAGGAGGATTTCAAGTCAAGTCAGTTAACCCTGATTCGGGACGCGGCTTAAAAATAAGAAGTATTAAACGAAAATAAATTTTAAAAATTAATTATTATGGCAGGAGCAGTTCAAGCAACCCCTGGGTTTGCTTTACAACCGAGTGCAGAACAGGTGCCTTTGGCAACTAACTACATTACAAACTTTGATTTCTTAAATCAGTATTTACCTGATACTTATGAAAAAGAGTTTGAGCGATATGGAAATCGTACAATCGCATCTTTCTTACGTTTAGTAGGAGCAGAGATGCCTTCTAATTCTGACCTTATCAAATGGGCAGAGCAAGGAAGATTACACACTAAATATACTAACTGTGCATCAGCAGGAGCAGCTGGTGACGATACAGCTACAATCACAGTAGGTGATGCATTAGTACCTGGTACTGGAAGCATTGCAATTAGAGTAGGACAGACTGTTGTTATCTCTGATAATGCAGGAGCTGGATTAAACAAAGGTATTGTTACAGCCGTGAATACGGGAGCAGCAACTTTTGATGTAGCTTATTATGAAGCAGCTGGACAAGTTGGTGCAGCTGGACTTACAAGAACAGTGTTTATTTATGGTTCTGAATTTAAAAAAGGAACTAGTGGAATGGTAGGCTCATTAGAAGCTGATGACGTTATCTTTGATAACTCACCAATTATCATCAAAGACAAATACGCTGTAAGCGGGTCTGACATGGCGCAAATTGGATGGGTAGAAGTAACTACTGAAAACGGAGCATCTGGATACTTATGGTATCTTAAATCAGAGCACGAAACTCGTCTACGTTTTGACGACTACTTAGAAACAGCAATGATTGAAGCTGTACCAGCAGAAGCTGCGTCAGGAGCAATCGCAGCTGGAGGAGATGTAGGGAACAAAGGTTCTGAAGGTATCTTCTATGCAGTTGAGAATCGTGGAAATGTGTGGGGCGGTGGAAACCCAGCTGCACTAGCTGACTTTGATGCAGTAATCTCTCGTTTAGATAAGCAAGGTTCTATTGAAGAAAATGTAATTTTCGTTGATAGAGATTTTAGCTTTGATATTGATGATATGTTAGCAGCTCAAAACTCTTATGGAGCTGGTGGAACATCTTATGGTTTATTTGACAATGACAAAGACATGGCATTAAACCTTGGATTCACTGGATTCCGTAGAGGATATGACTTCTACAAGTCTGACTGGAAATACTTAAATGACCCAACTATGCGTGGTGGTCTTCCTACTGGAGCTAACTCAGGCCGTATCAACGGACTATTAGTACCAGCTGGTTCTACTACAGTATACGACCAGATTTTAGGTAAGAACGCGAAGAGACCATTCTTGCATGTTCGATACAGAGCTTCTGAAACAGAAGACAGACGTTACAAAACTTGGATTACAGGTTCTGCTGGCGGTGCTGCAACTTCTAGCTTAGACGCTATGGAAGTACACTTCTTGTCTGAGAGAGCTGTATGTACGTTAGGTGCAAACAACTTCTTCTTATTCCAAGAGTAGTATTATTACTAAGGGAGGTTTAACCGCCTCCCTTTTTTTTAAATCTAATTAAATTTATATATAATGACAAAAAACACATTAGTAGATAAAGTCTACAAACTTACTAGAGATAGAGCCCCAATATCTTTTTTATTACCTTCAGGTGGCTCAAGAAGACAACCCTTATTACATTTTGACGAAGACAAAGGAATCAACCGAGTGTTGAGATATTCTCCTAACCAAAGGTCTTGTTTTGAAGATGAGCAAGATGGACAAGTAGTTAGAGAACCTATTGACTTTGTAGATGGTTTCTTATCAGTTCCAAAAAACAATCCTGTATTGCAAGAGTTTTTATATTATCACCCATTGAATGGTAAAAAGTTTATTGAGGTGAATGAAGAAAAAGATGCAGCAGCAGAAATTGAACAATTAAATATAGAGGCAGATGCTCTTATTGAAGCTAGAAAGCTTTCAGTAGACCAGGTGGAAACTATATCCAGAGTTTTGCTAGGAAGAAATACAGAGCAAATGAGCACAGCAGAGCTTCGTAGAGATATATTAATCTTTGTTAAGCGAGAACCTGATACGTTCTTAAAAATGGTTAATGACCCTATGTTAAAGCTACACTCTAATGTACAGTTATTCTTTGATAAAGGATTGCTATCGTTTAGGAACAAACAAAAAGAAGTATGGTTTAATACATCATCAAACAAAAAGAAGATGTTGACCGTGCCCTTTGGAGAAGACCCTATGTATATTGTATCGTCATATTTACAGAGTGATGACGGAATAGAGTCTTTAAAAATGTTAGAAAAATTACTAGAAGATTAGTGATTGCTAAGAGAGGTCAAAAATAATTGACCTCTTTTTTTTTGCTTATCTTTGTAAAAAAGAAAGCGATGATAAATGCTGTTAGAAATACAGTTCTTGCTATACTTAATAAGAATAATTACGGCTATATATCTCCATCAGATTTTAATTTGTTTGCAAAACAAGCACAGTTAGATATTTTTGATGAATATTTTATAGCATATAATAATCAGATTAATAAAGAGAATGGAAGGGTATCAGGAAGCGGATATGCTGATATAAAAAAAGGATACGAAGAGGTAATAGATACTTTTTCAATTACAGCCAGTTTATCTAAAAACATATTAAATGAATATGTAGTTCCTACACCAGCTACTACAGGTTCAGACTATTATTTATTAAATAAAATATTAATTTATAGTACCGTAACTTCTTCAGGAGTTACTACATCTACTGGAGGAGGTAATACAGAATTAATAGATTCATCCGCAACATTTCAGTCTGACGGAGTATCTGTTGGAGATGTGGTATCGGTAGTTCTAGCTAATTCAGTGGTGACTAATTTAAGTGTTGTCTCTATAACCAATCAAACTACTCTAGTTGTTAGTGTGGCATCTTTAGTTACTGCCAATGTTTCATATTCTATTTACAAGAAATCTGATTTAAAAAATGAAGCAGAGCAAGTAAATCATAGTAAAATAACTATGCTTAATAAGTCTATGCTTACTGCTCCTAACATTACTTTCCCTGCTTACACTCAACAAGGAAATATATTAACACTACACCCTGATTCACTAAACGAAATAGGAAGAGTGGTATCGCAGTATATAAGATACCCTAAAGACCCTAAGTGGACTTATGTATCATTAACAGGAGGAGAGCCTATATTTGACCAGTCTCAATCAGACTATCAAGACTTTGAGTTGCCTCCAGATGATGTAAATAACTTAGTGGCTAGAATATTACAATACGCAGGTATGTCTATTAGAGAGATAGCCACAGTGCAGTTTGGTCAAGCTATAGAACAACAAGAAAACCAAGAACAATAGTATGGCATATTTATCACAATATCAATATTACGAAAATGCAGGAGCGGCTCCTACCAATAAAAATTGGGGGTCTTACCAGTATGTAAGCTTGGAAGATATAGTAAATAATTTTCAGTTAATGTATTCTGGAAACCATTCGCTAGTTAATAACGAAGATAGGTACAAGATATTGTTTCACGCAAAGCGTGGGATACAGGAACTTAATTATGATGCTTTTATGGAGATAAAAGCTTTAGAGCTAACTGTATTTGATAATCTTACTTTTGTTTTACCTAACGATTATGTAAACTGGATTCGTATATCTTTATATAAAGACGGCTGGCTTAGACCTCTGAATGAGAACATTCAAGTTAACTCTGCTCAATCATACTTGCAAGGTGCAGGAGGAACTTTAACATTTAACTCAGACGGAACTGTAATTACTACTGAATCGCAGCTCGACACTGAAAGAAAAAACGGTCAACAAAACAGTATATATTTAAATCAGAATAATGCTGACGACCAAATACCTGCTGACACACAAGCAAATTGGTATGCAGATTATACTATCGGAGCGCGTTATGGTTTAAATACAGAAACCGCTAATATAAATCCTACATTTAGGATAGATAAAAAAGCAGGAGTTATAAATTTTGATTCTACAATGCTTAACGAAAGTTGTATATTAGAATACATCTCTGATGGAATGGAAGGAGGAGATGATTCTCAAGTTTCAGTAAACAAACTTTTTGAAGATTATGTTTATGCTTATATTGAGTATGCTATTTTAAATAGCAAATTTAATGTTCAAGAGTATATTATCAATAGAGCTAGAAAAAGAAAATCAGCTTTACTTAGAAATGCAAAAATTAGATTAAGCAATATTCATCCTGGAAGATTACTAATGAATCTTAGAGGAGAGAATAAGTGGATTAAATAAAGATGGCAAACATTCAAAGAAATTTTATTGCTGGCCGTATGAACAAAAGCCTTGATGAAAGGCTTGTTCCAAATGGTGAGTATATTGATGCGTTAAATGTAAGACTTGGTTCTACCGAAGGCTCTGAAGTTGGTTCTGTAGAGAACTCTAAGGGTAACACTATTCTTACAACATTAATGTTTGATAATATCGAATTAAGCAATAATGCTAGGTGTATTGGAGCTTTTGAAGATGGGGCTAACGAGACCATATATTGGTTTGTTCATGACCCAGCTTTTACAAATAGCCCAACCAATAAACTAGACTTAATAGTTTCTTATAATACTAATACTGCCAACACAAATTATAATGTAGTAAGTGCAAATGACGGTACTAACTTAAAAACCACACTAAACTTTAGTCCTTATCATTTAATTACAGGTGTAAATTTAATAGATGATTTACTGTTTTTTACAGACAATACAAATCCACCTAGATATATAAATATAAACAGGAGTTACAATGCTCCCGCTTCATCACCTTCTTACTTTGATGGTTTTTCTGCTGAGGCTTTATTGGTAATTAAGAGACCTCCTATCGCAGCTCCATCTATTCAAACATTAAATCTTCAAGGGCAACAAGACGACTTTTTAGAGGAAAGGTTTATATCTTTTGCTTATAGGTATAAGTATAACGATAATCAATATTCTGCAACTTCACAGTTTAGTGAAGACGCATTTACACCTTCATCATTTGACTTTAGTTATAACAGCTATTTAAATGAGGGTATGAAAAATACCAAGAACGCTGCAATAATAACTTTTAATACAGGAAGTTCTTTAGTCACAGGTATAGAGCTTTTATTTAAAGAGTCTACAACTAATAATATAAAGGTTATAGAGTTTCTTGACAAGTCTAATTTAGGGTATTCTGATAATACAGACTATACATATACCTTTGATGACAGAAAGATATTTACTCTTTTACCTGATTCAGAAATACTAAGACTATACGACAACGTACCTAATATAGCTAAGGCTCAGACGGTTATGGGCAATAGGCTCGTATACGGAAACTATAAAGAAGGATATAATTTAAAAGATAAGTTTAATCAAGATTTAAGATTAGAGTTTTTTGCCAGTTTAAATAGTACGACAATAGCTACATCTGACTTGATAGACTCTACTGGCCCTGGATATTACTCGATTGGACCAACTCCTTCTACAATAAATAATTCTATAGTATATTTTGATTTATCAAATCAAGATGGAACTACATTGGAATTAACTGCTGGTTCTAGCATAACTTTAGACTTTACGATAGTACACGGTCAATTTACCGGAACTACACCTGGAGCAACAACTTCAAACATCGACATAGTATTTGATTATACTTTGCCAACATATTTTCCTAACGCATACTCTCTTGCTACAAGCACTGATTTTATTGAGAAAATAGGAACAATTGCAAATATACAAACTGTAACTGACGCTTGTAATGGAACTACTTTGACTGACCAGGTTAATTGTGCGTTGCCATCAACATTAGGTACATATACAAAAACAGCAAGTGGTATAAGTAATACCGGAGAACCTATTGCAATTATATCCTCTCCAGCAAGCAACACTATTGGTCTTCAACTGATAGCAATGAACTATGTTGACGGGGCTAATAACGCTTATGAATTTTATGAAGTAAACAGTGCAACTGCTAGTTTTAGAAATACTGATACAGCTAGAAGTCTTCATAGTAACAGAGGTTATGAAGTTGGTATAGTATATATGGATGAATTTAACCGCTCATCTACGGCGCTTGTAAGCCCAAATAATACGATACAGATACCTTGCGCTAACTCTATAAATAAAAACGAATTACAGGTTACTATACCACCTCAGCAGTTAGCTCCAAGCTGGGCTACTAGATATAAGTTTGTATTAAAACCAACAGAGACTACATACGATACTATTTACTCTAGTATTTATTTTGAAGACCCTGGAAGTAATGCAACATACTTTTTACTAGAAGGTGAGAGCGCTAATAAGGTAGAAGAGGGAGATAGATACTTTGTTAAGTCTGACAGTAATGGACCTATACTTAGATGTGTAGAAGCTACAGTTTTAGAAAAAGAAACTAAAGAAGAAGACTTTATTATTCCTTCAAATGGTTCATCAGTTCCTTCTGGAACATATATGAAAATTAATCCAAATAATTTTTCTACAGTTAAAGAGGATAATGATATAATAACGCCTGGCTCTAATACAGCAATTGAAAACGATGCGGGAGATTATCCTATATTGGATTATCCAATGAATCTTGATGTACCTGACCCTAATATTGCAGGCAGCACACACACAGATTATAATGTCCCTGCGGGAAGCAGAATTGTAATATCTATAAGACAAGAAAGATTAGGTCCAGGAAAAGGAAATGGTAAATGTGAAAGAAGAATTAGTGAATTAAACGTAAACCTTGTGTCTTCCACTACATATGATAATATGCAGGATTGGTGGAATGGAGATAATGTAGAAGCGGTTTTAGAAGACGCGGTAACTGAAGTAGGTGGCGGTGGCGGAGATATAACAAACACTTATGAATCGGCTACAGCCACGACTAAACAAGATATATCTACTGCCGAAGGAACAAACTACTACAAGTTTTTTAGAGACACCGCAACTAATGAATTGGCGTTATTAATTACTGGTACTGTTAGATGCGGAGGTACATTGTCAAGAGCAAAAAGACGCTCTACGGTTACAGCAGACATACAGGTATATAGAGCTGATTCTATTATTGTTTTTGAAACACAGCCTACAGACGCGCTTGATAATGTATGGTATGAAAACCACCTTTCGTTTAATGTAAGTGCAGATGGGATTCATTCTGGAAACGTGCAGACACAAACTTCAAGCCTGCCCGCAATAATTGATACAGAGTTTTCTGATTGTTTTGCGTTTGGTAATGGTGTAGAAAGTTATAAGATATTAGATTCAATTGTAGGTAAGACTAAAAATATAGGAGAGCGTGTAACCTCTACCTCTAATATGGACTACAAAGAGTCACATAGGTTTGCTGATTTAACATATAGTGGAGTTTATAACGATGAGACTAACGTAAATAAACTAAACGAGTTCAACCTAGGTCTTCTTAATTTTAAGCCATTAGAAGACTCTTATGGCCCTATTCAATTACTAGACGGAAGAAAAACAGACATACTTACTTTACAAGAAGACAAGATATCTTATGTGTTGGCTGGTAAAAATTTACTTAGCGACTCTACTGGAGGCGGTGCTGTTACATCTGTACCTGAAGTTTTAGGGCAGCAAATAGCAAGACTAGAGGATTACGGTATTAGTGAAAATCCAGAGAGTTATGCTTCATATGGTCCTAACAAATATTTTACAGACGCCAAGCGTGGAGCGGTAATAAACTTAATAGGAGGTGCGTATAACAACGAACAGCTTCAGGTTATATCAGAAGCGGGAATGCGTTCGTGGTTTAGAGACCTTTTTATCGACACTTTTAATACTCAAAAAATGGGAGGGTTTGACCCTTACATGAATGAGTATGTTTTACATTCCAATGTTCAATTGCCACAGCCAGTTGTAGAATGTGTAGGCTGTAATTCAACAAAAAACATTACAATAAATCCAGCAACCACTTTTACATATTGTGTAAATGTTGGTGATTTATTAGGAATAGTAGATATAGACTTTACAATTCCTACTGGAGGGTTTACTGAAATGATTAGTGAGCTTAATGATAATATCGTCAGTGAAGGATTGTCTGATGAAATAGTATCAGAGAGTGATACTTCAACTACTGGCTACACTATAACAGCAACATATAATGGGGTATCGCATACTACAGGTACAGTGTATGATAGCGGAACTTTATCATTTAATAAAAACGATGTAAATACTGATACGGTAGAAATAACAGTAACTCAAGACAGTTCTGTTGCAAGCATTATTGACATTAACACTTCTTGTCCTGACGCGCAAACAATAACAATTGTTAGTGTTGCCGTTACAAGTAATGCAGATGCTGGAGACTTTATAACAAATGAGTTTAGATGGACTGATGGAACATTTACATCTCCAACAAAAACATATCCAAATGTTGAATTTTCATCTGGAACAAACGCTCCTATTGTATCGTTATACAATCAAGTAACAGGACAACAAGGAGGCGGATTTATTCCTGGAGATGCGGCTAATGTTTCTATTATTAGCAGAAAAAGCAATATTGATAATTTTGTATTTAATATCAATAAAAACAAACTAAAGTATTTAAGAACCAATACTTTCTATGGTAATACGGGAGCAGATATAAACGCACTGTTGACTGCTGCTACTGATGCCACACCTATAGTTGCTCAAACAAATCCAACTCAATTTGTAGCTGACTTTATCATGCCATCTGGTGGTAGTTTCTTGTATTTGGTTTGGGACTATAGAGAATCAACTAGCGCTGAGCTGTGTCACTCTATAACAAGTAAATCAGATGCGTGCACTGGATGTACATTT
>Ga0222717_10000997_pt1 | contig 23601 bp, 11 predicted proteins | sample C33_18DmetaG_FD_165053 | JGI IMG/M metagenome (GOLD analysis project Ga0222717, IMG submission 165053) | Estuarine water microbial communities from San Francisco Bay, California, United States - C33_18D | ecosystem: Environmental > Aquatic > Marine > Unclassified | place: USA: California... | reverse complement strand
TTCCATCTTCATCAATAATGAATAACGTGATTGTGAAAGGCTCTAAAAGGTTTCCAGGTAATATACATATGGGTTCTTTTGGTTGTGATAGTTATGATATATCAGGAACTGTAGGAGGTGGAGGATCTAAAGGATCTTTACACGGAATGACTAAATTCCATATGGATGATGGACCAACTAATATGTTTTTTCTAGAATACATATCAAGACCACCAACAGCAGAGATATTCTATGAAGATGTTCTTATGGCTTTGCATTTTTATGGTATGCCTATTTTAGTAGAGAATAACAAACCAAGGCTTTTGTATTATTTAAAAGAAAGAGGTTATAGAGCTTTTTCTTTGAACAGACCAGATAAACATAAAAATATACTTTCAAAATCAGAAAGAGAATTAGGAGGGATACCTTCTTCAACAGCGGTAATATCAGTTCATGCTGAAGCTATTGAGAGCTATATAGAAAACAGTGTAGGAATCATAACTAATCAAGAAGATGTGGATTTTGGTTCTTGCGGAAATATGTTCTTCAACAGGACTTTGTTAGATTGGTCAAACTATGATATTAACAATAGAACAAGATTTGATGCAACTGTTAGTTCGGGTTTTGCTATTATGGCAAATCAAAGCAACAAGAACAGGGAAGTCAAAAAACGTAATCAAATAAATATTAACTTTGCAAAATACAGTAACAAAGGTTTTGTTAGTGAAATTATTACATAGATATGATAAATAACCCAAAGTTTACTTCTGGAGTAGGTTTTCCTAATCAATTTGCTTCAGACTTAGAGAAAGAAACGTTGGAGTACGGTCTTCGTGTAGGTCAAGCAATTGAATCAGAATGGTTCTCAAGAGATCACGGAACTTCTTTATATGGAGAGATGAGGTCAGAGTATTTGACAAGGAGGCTTTATGCCAGGGCTGAACAGCCAGTAGAGAAATACAAAAATGAATTATCTGTAAATGGAGACTTGTCTTATCTTAATTTAGATTGGACTCCTGTTGCTATTATTCCCAAATATGTTGATGTAGTAGTAAATGGTATTTCAAACAGGCTTTACGATGTAAAGGTAGAGGCTGTAGATTCATACTCTAGCGAAATGAGGGAATCGTTTAGAAAAGAAATGGAAGCTGATATGGTTGCTTATAAGCCATTGAAGACTTTAAAAGAACAAACTGGAGTAGATGTTTTTAATTTTAGTGAAGAAGAACTGCCAAGATCTGAAGAAGAATTAGGTCTTTACATGAAATTAAAATATAAACAAGGCATTGAGATTGCTGAAGAAACAGCTATAAACTCTATACTTGAATTAAACGATTACGATGAGTTATCTAAAAGAGTTACTGAGGACAATGTAGTTTTAGGTATTTCCGCAATGAAACACAGCTTTGATGTTCACGATGGAGTGAATATTGAGTATGTTGATCCTGTTAACTTAATATATTCTCCAACAGAAGATCCTTCTTTTAAAGATTGTTATTATTACGGGGAAGTAAAAAACGTACACATTACTGAATTAAAAAAAATAAATCCTGATTTATCACAAGAAGAACTAGAAGAGCTTTCTAAGATGGCTAGTAGATTTGATGGGTATAAGACTACTTTAAATCAATCTACTCAAAGTGGTTTAGATAAGTCTAATGTGTCTTTACTTTATTTTTGTTATAAAACAGATAAAGACGTAGTTTATAAAATTAAAAAAACAGATACAGGAGGAGAAAGACCTGTCAAAAAAGACTCTTCTTTTAATCCAGAGGAAAATGAAAGATTTGTAAAAGCGTCTAGAAGAATAGATGTTTGGTATGAAGGAGTAATGGTTCTTGGAACGAATAAGTTGATTAAGTGGGAGTTGATGAAGAATATGGTTAGACCTAAGTCTGCTTTTCAAAAAACAGTAGCTCCATACTTACTTTCTGCACCAAAAATGACTAAAGGTAAAGTTGATTCTTTAGTAAAAAGAATGATTCCTTTTGCAGATCAAATACAATTAGTTCATTTAAAACTACAACAAGTAGTATCAAAGATGATTCCTGATGGTGTTTTTATAGATGCAGATGGGCTTAATAGTGTTGATTTAGGTAATGGTGCATCATACAATCCTTCAGAAGCTTTATCAATGTACTTCCAGACAGGTAGTGTTATTGGTAGGAGTTATACTGAGGATGGAGAGTATAACAATGCTAGAGTACCTATACAGGAATTAACAAGTAGCGGGTCTAACGCGAAAATATCTAGTTTGATTAATATGTACAACTATCAGCTCAACATGATTAGAGCTGCAACAGGTATTAACGAGGCAAGAGACGGAAGTACTCCTGACAAATACTCTTTAGTAGGTATACAAAAATTAGCCGCTTTAAACAGCAATACAGCTACTAGACATATAGTTCAATCAAACATAAACATTACTAGAAATCTTTGTACTGCTTTATCATACAGGATATCTGACATATTAAAATATTCTAATTTTAGCGAGGATTTTGCCAAAATGATTGGTAAAAACAACTTTCAAATAATTACTGAAATACAAAACCTTCACTTGCATGACTTTGGTATCTATATAGAACTTGAGCCAGATGAAGAAGAAAAACAACTTCTAGAACAAAACATTCAAATATCTCTACAGTCTCAAAAAATAGATTTAGATGATGCTATAGATATTAGAATGGTTAAGAATCTAAATTTAGCCAATATGTTACTCAAGGTTAGAAAATCTAGAAAACAGGAAATGGATTTGGACTTGGAGCAAAAAAGAACTAAAATGCAATCTGATGCAAATGCTCAGTCAGCTCAAGCTGCTGCTCAAGCTAGAACTCAAGAGAACAGTGTTAAGTCTCAATCAGAAGCTCAATTAGCTCAACTAAATAACAAGTTAGAGTTGCAAAAAATGGAAGCAAAAGCTAGACTTGAAAAAGAATTAGAGCAAATGAGATTTCAGCATCAAGTTGAATTAAAGAAGATGGAGATTGAAGGTTACACTAATAGAGAGTCTGTTAAAGAAGATAGAAAAGACAAAAGAACAGAGAAGCAGGCGTCTCAACAAAGTAAAATGATTAATCAAAGAAAAAAAGATTTACCACCTACAGATTTTGAGAGTCAACAGCAAGAGGCTCAAGATCCTATGAGTGGAATGATACAAAAAATGAACCAACAAAACATGTTGTAATTTGTATTACTTTTGTAAAGTATAATTTAATTTAATTTATTATGAGTGATGACACAATTAAGGTAGACCTTACCCAAAAGGGAGGTGATGCCGTTAAAGACAAATCAGCAGATGTTGATTTTAAAGTTGATTTATCTAAGCCTCCAGCAGAAAAGAAAGAGGAAGATAATAAACAAGAGGATAAAAAAGAAGCTGATTTAAAAGATCAGGCTGAAGAAACTGATAAAAAAGAAGTTTCAGAAGAGGATAAAAAAGAAAAATCTACAGAAATCAATTCTGACGAAAAGGAAAAGAAGGAAGTAGAGGAAAAAAAACTTACTAAAGAAGAAATATTAAGCTCGTATTTAACAGATAAATACAAGATTGATGTTGATACTTTAGAAGACGTTCTTTCAAATAAGGATAAAAAAGAAGTTCAAGAGCTTCCTGAAGAAGTTGAGAAATATCTTCAATATAAGAAAGAAACAAAAAGAGGGTTTCAAGATTATATGAAGTTACAACAAGACTTTAATGATGCTGACGAAAACAACTTACTTACTCAATATTATAAAGAAACTAATCCAGGCTTAAATGACGAGGATGTTAATTTTTTAATAGGAGAGAAGTTTGATTATGACGACAATATTGATACTGAGTCTCAGAAGAAGGTTAAGCAACTTGAAAAGAAAAAAGAATTATTTAAAGCTAAAGAGTATTTTAATAATCTAAAGGAAAAATACAAAGCTCCGCTTGAGTCAAGTGCTGAGAATGTGCCAGAAGAGTATAAAGAAGCTTTTAGTTTTTATAATAAACATCGGGAGGAATCCGAAAAAAACAAAAAGATACAAGACGATCAGCGTAATGTCTTTGATACTAAAACGAGAAAACTATTCAATGACGAATTCAAAGGTTTTGAATTTAATGTAGGAGAAAAGAAATTAACGTTTAAACCAAAAGACACTAAAGAAGTTATGGAGAATAACAGTAACCTTAACAACTTTATTTCAAAACACATTGACGACAAAGGATCTTTAAAAAATGCAGCTGACTATCATAAAGCTATGGACATAGCTATGAACCCAGAAAAATATGCAAAATTCTTTTACGAGCAAGGTAAATCCGATGCAGTAAATGAAGTTGTAAAAGACGGGAAAAACATTGATATGAATGTTAGAGGCAATGTGGATTCACCTAAAACAGGAACTAAGTTCAGAGTCTTACAAGATTCTGGAGATTTTAGTTCAGGATTAAAAATTAAAAAACGTTAAATCATTTAAAAAATTTTAAAAATGGCACAATCAATCACATTTGGAGGAGCTGGAACCGTAGGAGGTTCTACTTCTTTGACTCCAGCGCCATCTAAGGGATTACAAAATTCAAACTACCTTAGTAACGCTGATTACACTTTCGCACAACAATTCTTACCAGACTTGTATGAGAAAGAATTCGAAAAATACGGAAACAGATCTATCGCTTCTTTCTTAAGAATGGTAGGAGCTGAACTTCCATCTAGCTCTGATTTAATCAAATGGAGTGAGCAAGGAAGATTGCATGTACAAGCTGCAGGTACTATTACTGACGGTGATACTATCGCTGTAACAGGACACGACTTTAGAACTAATCAAACAATTATTGTTTCTAACGCTGATGCTTCTATTCAAATCAAAGCTTTAATTACTGATGCAAGCGCAGCTGACTCTATTGAGGTAGCTCCTTACTCTCACTCTGACATGGTTACAGGATCAGGTTCTTTTACCGCTGCTGATGCTGTAAAAATCTTTGTATTCGGTTCTGAATTTAAAAAAGGAACAAATGGAATGTCTGGATCTTTACAAGCTAGCTTTGAAGCTAAAGAGAACAACCCAATCATCATCAAAGACAAGTATGAAGTAAGTGGTTCTGAATTAGCACACGTTGGATGGGTAGAAGTAACTACTGAAAACGGAGCTTCTGGATACTTATGGTATTTAAAATCTGAGCACGAAACAAGACTAAGATTCGAAGACTACCTTGAAACTTCAATGGTAGAAGGAGAACCAGCTGCTGCGTCTTCTGCTGCTTTAAATGCAGGATACAAAGGTACAAAAGGTCTTTTCTATGAAATCGAAAATGGAGGAAACACTTCTTCAGGAGATATCACAGATAGAGATGACTTAGAAGCTTTTGCTAAAGTTCTTGATAAAGAAGGAGCAATCCAAGAAAACGTTCTTTTCGTAAACAGAGATACTTCTTTCAAAATTGACAGAGTATTAGCTGAGCAAAACAACTCTGGAGCTTCTACAAGTTCTTACGGTTTATTTGACAACGATGAAGATATGGCTTTAAACTTAGGATTTACTGGGTTTAGAATTGGATATGACTTCTATAAGTCTGACTGGAAATACTTAAACGATGCTACTACAAGAGGTAACATTGGTGGTGTTGACGGAATTATGGTTCCTGCTGGGACAACTACTATCTACGATCAAGTATTAGGACAAAACGCTAAACGACCATTCTTACATGTTCGTTACCGTCAGTCTGCTACTGAGGACAGAAAGTACAAGTCTTGGGTAACTGGATCTGCTGGTGGAGCATCTACTACAGATAAAGATAACATGGAAGTACATTTCTTATCAGAAAGAGCACTTTGTGTTATGGGAGCAAACAATTTCATATTGATGCAATAGTACACACATTAAGGAGGGTGTCTTATAGATGCCCTCTTTATTTTTTTAATTTAATTTAATTTTTAATATAATGGCTACAAAAACCACAAAAAAAGGGTACTCTGCTCTTTTCCCTAACTTACAACCTAAAACTAGGGTTTTCGTTTTAACAAGTAACAGAACACCAATAAGACATATGATCGCTGTAAAGCATACAGGATCAAAACCACTAACCTATAATGATAATGGTTTGAATAGAGCTTTAAGATGGGCTACAAACCAAGTAACGCCTTTTGTTGATGAACAAGATGGATTAGTTACATTATCACCAATTGTTTTTGAGAACGGGACACTTATAGTTGATTCTTCAAATATGAATCTTCAAAAATTTCTTATGGTTCACCCTTCTTTTGGAGTGAAATTTGAAGAGTTTGATAAAGAAAAAGACGCTAATGAGGAGGTTCAAAATATTGTTGGAAAATTAGATGCTCAGATTGCTGCTAAGGATTTAGATATAAACGACTTAGAAGCGATTGCAAGAGTGGTTTTAAAAGGAAAAAGCAATATATCATTAATGACCTCTTCAGAATTAAAAAGAGATATGATTATATGGGCTGGAAACAACCCAGAAGAATTTATGGATCTTTTAAATGATGAAAACTTAAAGCTAAGAAACTTAGCAGTAAGGGCTGTAGAGATGAATATTCTTTCTATCAAGTCAGATAACAGAACAGTTGTTTGGGGAGATAAGAAAAGTGCTAAAGTTATTGTTGCACCATACGGTGAAAACGTTTATAGTGCTTTAGCTTTATTTTTCAAAACAGATGAAGGGTTAGATGTATTACAAAAAATAACCAACAAGCTATAATACTAACGTATTTACCGTGAAAGGAGAGAAGGAGGTTGCAATTTGTGACCTCTTTTTTTTTGTACTTTTGTAAAAAATATATCCCATGATTAACAGTGTAAGAAACACAGTCTTATTTCTTTTGAATAAAGATAATAGAGGGTACATTGCTCCTTTAGAGTTTAATTACTTTGCTAAACAAGCTCAATTAGAGATATTTGAACAGTATTTTTCAGATTATTCTAAAGCAATGCAATTACAGAATGCTAGAAAAAAAGCAATAGGACACGGAGATACTGTATCTCAGGTTCAAAATAAAATAGATATATTTACTACCAGCTCAACTTTAAATTATAATGATGTTGACCCTACATCTGTGGGAGGTGTAAATGACTATTTTATTCTTCCATCTAATCTTTATAAACTTGTAAACGTTACGTATAAAGGAAAAATAGTCCAAGGAGTTCCTACATCAAAATTTGATATGTTGTCTTCTAGCAACCTTACGGCTCCTTCGATAACTTATCCTATATATAAAAGAAATGGATCAAATCTATTTGTAAGACCTGTTAGTATTTATTACACAGGCTCAACACCTCAAGGTTTAGAACAACCTTTGATCTGTAACTACATTAGAAAACCTATAGATCCTATATGGGGATATAATACAATAAACAATGACCCTGTATACAACTCTGACTCTTCAACTAATTTTGAAATACCTTCTTCAGACGAAGCGTCTCTTGTAATAAAAATATGTAAATTAGCAGGACTGAGCATCAGAGAAAACGATGTTGTACAAGCCACAAACGCTATGGAGGGTATGAAGTATCAAAAACAAAACTCATAGATTATGCCAACAATAGGACAAGACTTAACACATTTTCAATATTATCAAAACGAAGGCAACAACCCTGCTAATGATAATTGGGGTACTTACCAGTATCTTTTATTAGAAGATATTGTAAACAACTTCTTACTAACGTATGTAGGTGATGATAAAGTTATAAACAAGATAGACAGAAATGAAGTAGTTTTTCACGCTAAAAGAGGTTTACAAGAGATACATTACGATGCTTTAAGAGAAATTGTTGGTTTCGAAGCACAGGTTCCTGAAACTTTACAAATGCACTTACCTCATGATTTTGTAAGTCTAGTTAAGGTTTCTTATGTGGGTAAAGATGGTCTTACGCATGATATAGTACAGAATTTTAATTCAAAAATAACTAAGTCATATTTACAAGACAATACTGCGCAAAAAAATATATTACTAGATTCTAATGGAAACTCATTAACTGGTACTCCTGTTATAGAAACAAACTGGAAAAACAAGCCAAATGAAGGTTTAGGAGGTACAGGGAAGCTCTCTCAGGGTAAAAGATTTGGAATGGATACTTCTACCGCAAACGCTAACGGAAGCTACCTTATAGACAAGAATTTAGGAATGATATTATTTAGCTCTAACTTACAGGAGGAGAATATAATTATTCAGTATGTTTCTGATGGTCTTTATGGTTTAGCTGATAATGAGGTTAAAGTTCATAAGTTAGCAGAAACGTTTATGTATGATTATCTTCAAGCTACTATATTGAAATCTAAATTTGGAGTTCAGGAATACATAGTAAGAAGAGCTTCTAAACAATCTTCAGCATCTTTAAGAAATGCTAAAATCAGATTGAATTCTATAAAACTAAACGAGTTAACTCAAATATTGAGAGGTCGTGATAAGTGGATAAAATAATATGAAGATAAAAAATACCTTTTCAAAAGGAAAAATGAATAAAGACCTGGATGAACGTCTTGTTCCTCAAGGAGAGTATGTGGATGCTTTAAATGTAAGAGTTTTAAATACTTCTGGTTCAGATGCTGGTGCAGTAGAAAATGAAAGAGGAAATACAAAGCTAACATTTTTGTCTGAAGCAAATAGCCCTATGTGTATAGGTTCTGTTTCTGATGAAGTAGGCGAAAAGATATACTGGTTTGTTGTTAATTCATTAAATGAATCTTTTATTTATGAGTTTAACTCTGAAACATCAACCGTATCTGTGTTGTTACAAGATACAAGAACAGGAGACGACCAAGTTTTAAACTTTAATCAATACTATAAGATTACTGGAGCTAATGTTATATACAATACTTCTACTAATCAGAACTTATTACTATGGACGGATGGTTTAAATCCTCCAAGGTGTATAAATATAGAAAGATCAAAAACATACGGAGTAAACAACTTTATAGAAGATGACATAAACCTATACAAGAAACCTCCTAGAAAAGCTCCATCTGTTACTCCTTACAGCACGGCTCAGGTAACTGAAAACGCTGTTAAAGAACAGTATTTCGCTTTTTCTTATAGATACAAGTATTTAGACGGAGAGTATTCTGCATTATCTTCATTCACTGACTATCAGTTTACCCCATCTACAAAGTTTAGGTTAGATTATAACACAATGGAGAATCTATCTATGCTTAATTTATTTAATGCATACAGAATAGGTTTTAATACTGGTGATAAAAGAGTTACAGATATACAGATTTGCTTTAAAAACCCTAACTCTAATTTAATTTATGTTATAGAAAACTTAAATAAGAAGGAGAAAGGTTATTTAAATGACACAGAAAAAACTTATTCATTTAGTAATAAAAAAATATACAGAGCTTTACCTGATGACGAGTTAGGTAGAATATTTGATGACATACCTTTAACTGCAAAAGCTCAAGATTTCATACAAAACAGAGTTGTTTTTGGAAATATAACTAAACAATATGATTTAAAAAGAAATATTGATGATGAAGAGCTTATCAAGATGGATTATACTGCTGAAAAAGTTTCTCTATCTCAAGATGGGTATGAGGGAACTTCTACTTTAAGCTCTGATCAGACATTGTTTACAATGGATTTCAGTAATTTTGATTTAAACAAAGGATATTCTGTATTCGTTGGGTTGTCACTAGAGTCTGATGAAGCTGGATCTTCTCCTAATGTTTATTTCAATGGAGAATTTGTTGGAGATAATGCTGTTGAGTTGACAGAAACTTATAGTAACGCACAAGCTTTTTCTAATTCAAATGATTTTGAGCAAGTTTTAGTAGCTATGTCAAATAATTTTGCAACCTTAGTTACGACAACAACTCCACCTGACAACGTTGCAATTACATATGGAAGCTTTTCAGTTGCATCAACAACTGCAAATACAATAACATTATTAGCTCCTGTGATAACGCACAAAGTAGACAATACTCCAGGGGACACAACTGATGTAGATTTTACAAACATACAAGAACCTTATAAATTCAATTCAGATTCTGCTTTTTATGTTAGAGAGACAAACTCAAACTTATCTTTAAAAAGTAACAGGAGTTATGAATTTGGATTAGTCTATTTAGATAAAGAAGGAAGGTATTCATCTATAATACCAGCATCAAATACATCAGGGTATAATTCTTCTGAAATATTTGTTCCTATTGAAAACTCTGTAGATATAAATAAAGCTAAGTTGTTAATAAATAACCCTGCCCCATACTGGGCAGATAGGTATAAATTCTTTATTAAATCAAACAGAAGTAAATATTATAACATTTATAGCACTATATTTTATGAAGATGGTGTTTATAGATGGGTTTTAATGACTGGAAACAATATAGATAAGGTAGAGGCTGGAACTAATTTAATTGTAAAGTCAGATGACAACGGACCTTTAATTAAAGAGGTTAAAGTAAAAGTTCTTGCTTACGAAATAAAAAATGCTTTAGATATAGATCAGTCTACAGAAGACTCATCTAATGAAGGGTGGATAGAAAATAATGTAGATGCTGCTGATCAACCTATTAAAGAGATAGCAGGAGTTTACATGAAAATAAAGCCTGTTGGTTTTTCAATGAATTTCAACCCAAACAATTTTGCTACATATGAAAATAGTGGTAAAATAAGATGGGGTCTTGGAAGAAACGGGTATGCTAACGCTACGGTTCCAAAAGAAACAGATTACGGGTTGTCTCAAGTGAGAGAGGGGTCTAATTATGTTAATTTAGATATAAATACAGGTTCAACTATTAATTTAAGATTTGATGCCTGGGAAGGTGCAGACTCTGATAACAATGACAGTAAGTTTTTTGAAAGAGAGTATATCGTTGGAGCTAATTATTCAGGAGATACACTTCAATCTTCTTTTGAAAAGTTTTTAATAGCAGAAACATCATGGGAAAAGCCACAAGGTGAGTCCTATTATGTAGATCCAGACAATCAATTTACTCTTACTTTCTCAAAAACAGGTTCTGGAACAACTACGAGGCACCTTGTTAATGTTAAAACAACAGAATTTACAAGAGCTCTTGAGAGAGGTTATATTGATGTAGAAATAAAACTACTTCTTGTCAATGGATTATTGGTTTTTGAAACAGATCCTACAGATTTAGATAGTGATATATATTATGAAACTGAGGATACGTTTGATATAGTTGGAGGTTTTCATGAAGGAAACACTCAAACACAAACAAACTCACAACCAGCTATTGTAGACTTAAATGTTGGTAATTGTTTTTCATTTGGAAACGGTGTAGAGAGTATCCAGGTAAGAGATGAAAGACTCTCTCCTTTATATAATATTGATTTAAGACCAAACTTATCTCTATTAGATGGATACAAAAGAGTATATAATACAACAACTTTAACTTATTCTGGAGCATACAACGAAAATAGCACATATAATTCACTAAATGAATTTAACAATAGAAGAGGTATAACAAAAGTTATGGACGCTAAGTATGGGTCTATACAAAAATTATTTGCTAGAGAAACAGATTTAATTGTTTTTCAAGAAGATAGAGTTTCTAAGGTGTTGTACGGAAAGAGTTTAGTTCATTCTTCTGATGGATCAGCTTCTTTAACTACAATAGAAAAAGTATTAGGTCAAGACGTTGCTTATAGTGGAGAATACGGTATATCTGTAAATCCAGAGAGTTTTGGTAATTATGGTGGTAGCATGTATTTTACTGACGCTGCAAGAGGTACAGTATTGAGGTTAGGTCAAGATGGCTTGACTCCAATATCTTACTATGGAATGAAATCATATTTCAAAGACACTCTTTATGGATTTAAAAACAAATTCAACATAGGAGGTATTGATCCTAGAAATCATCAATATGTTTTGTCTATGAATCAATCAGATATGATTGTGACTACTCCTGAATATGATTGTGCGTCAATTATAAATCAAACAGTTCAGGCTGGTATTAGTTCCACATATAATCTCAACTTAGGAGCTTATTCTGGCGATGGGGTATTGCAATTTTCCTCTACGTCAACAGCAACAGTAACAGTTACTTATGCAGGAGATACCTATACAACAACAGGAACTTCTGGAACTTTGACTATAGATGTTACTAGTACTGATTTAGACTCAGGAAATATTGCTGTAGTTACTGTCTCTTCAGCAACCACTCAGACAATATCCATTACACACACTTGTCCAGTGCCTCAAACTAGAAAGGTTTACTTGGTAGTTGTAAATGATGCAGATGAGGCTAATGAGTCAATAACTAATAGATTTAAAATAAACTCAAATTCTTATTATGAAGATGAAGATGTTTTTGATGCAAGTGGATTAACTAAGTTTACTCATTTCGAAGAAACTGTAGGAACAACTTATATTCCAGCAGATGCAGATTCAGTGACAATATCATCTTTAAAGCAAATAGGATATCATACTGGTGATTTTAATGCTTGTAACGATTTAGGATACTTAGTGTCTGCTGCAACAAACTTGACGGCTTCACAAGTAGTCGCGCAAGCTACATACCCTACTACTACAAAAACAGAAACATCAACACAAGAAGAGAATTCTGCTACATTTACTTTTAATGAATCATCTGCGGACGATAATCTTTATTTAGTATGGAAGTATACAGATGCTCTTCCTGTTCTTGTAGATGATAGTATCACAGGTATTACAAACGGAGGAACAGTTACTGTTAACGTTATAGCAAACGACACAGTCCCTAGTCCTTACACTCTTACTATTGTTAGCCCTCCAACAAACGGAACGGCAACAGTTGTAGCTGGGTCACCTTCTACATCTATACAATACACTCATACCGCAGGTCAGGGACTAAATGATAGTATAACTTATGAAGTAAGTAGAGACGGAGCGTGTTCTGCAACAGCTGTATTGGCGACAGAAGCTTTATCTATTAACGAGAACACTTATATTTATATCTATTTTGATAGTAGTGGTTCTATGGATAACACTGAGAACGCCTTACAACAAATGAGAAATAATTCTCTTAAATCTGTTTTACAGGATTTATATGCTACAGGAGAAACTGAATCAAATGGGAACACAGATTCGGCAACTAATGGAAGTGACGATTATGATAGTCATGTTATTTTGAGAGATCAAAACTATAACTGGTCTGATGAAAGAACTTTTGCTGCATTAACCGATCCAGACGTTAAGGATTATATATCTACAGGAAGTACAAACTCATTCCCTTCTGACGCTGATAATGTTATATTTATGGTGTTCCAGGATGAAGCTAATACTGCTTACCATGGAAGCTCGTGGAGTATAAACGACACAAGAACATCCTCTTTTAATACAGATATGGCTAATTTAAGGTCTAGAGTTTCTACGTTGAATGCAACAAACTCTACTTTTTATAGAGGAATTGTTTTTCAAGTGGATTATGCAAATTCAAATTTCAAGAATTTAATCACCGCTGTAGAGAATGGTACTGGACAATATAGCGGAACTAATGGGTTAAGCGATTTAAGTGGAGCTGGAGGAACGTTTACTTTTGAGTATGATATAGAAGACACAATTGGAACAGGAACTCCTGATGATACTCAAGCTCCATATAAACCAACTCCATTAGTAGGAAGGTTTGATAAATGGGAGTATTATTACTTATATCACGTAACTAAGGCTTTAGATAACTTAGGGTTTGATCCAAACAATAGTTTAGACTGGCCTAGAATAATAGACGATTAATGGCAACAACAATAACATACGATGAAATAAACAAAGGATGGACTTCTTTTCACTCATATGAACCTGAGTGGATGGATAGGTTAGGTAATAATTTTTATACCTTTAAAAACGGTAATATTTACTTACATGATTCTAATGATGTTAGGACAAATTTTTACGGAAACACTTATGGATGTAATGTTACTGTTTCGGCAAATCAAGATCCATCTACTGTTAAGGTTTTCAAAACAGTAGGGCTAGAGTCTAACAACTCAGGTTGGTACGCTACATTAAACTCAGATATAGAATCTGGAGTTATTGGAGGCTCTTCTAATCAAAAATTTGAAGATAAAGAGGGTATTAAATACGCTTACATTAGAAGAAATTCTAGTAATATTTTAGATTTCAATGAGCTTTCTATCATAGGTATAGGTAATTTACAAGCAATTCCTGCTTCTAATCAGTATCAATTTACAAATACTATTCCTGCACAGATTTCAGCCAATAATACTGATGGTGTAGGAGGAGATGTATTGTTTTATAATGACGGTAGTTCATTAGAGATAGGTGAAATTGACGCAATAACAGACAATGTTATAACAACGGTTGGGTCATCTAACACTCCAAGTGTAAATGATTTTTGTTTTATAGCTAAAAACGCAGGATCGGAATCGTTTGGATTAAGAGGATATTATTCATCAATAAAATTAACAAACAACTTTACAGGCTTTGTTGAGCTTTACGCTGTGAACAGCGAAGTCATCAAGAGTTATATGTAAAATTTGTATATTTGTATAACGAAAAAAATTATAAATAAATGGCTTTATTAACAACTTTGGGACTATTAAGTGGAGCCGCTGGTTCTATATCTGGATTTTTAGGAGGATCAAAAGCTGCTGCAGAAGGTAAAAGGCAATTAGACCAGTTTCAATGGCAAGACTTATCTACAGGTGCTGCTGATGCATTAAAACCTTCTTTAGAGCTGGAGCAACAGGCTTTAGATAGAATACAACAAAACAAAGAAAGATTTGCTGACGTAGCTTCTCAAGGAGGAGACGCTGGAAGTATGTTAGCAATGTTAACTGCTGGAGAAGAAAAGACAGGTCAACAAGAGCAACAGCTATATGGAAGCATGGGTAAGCAAATGTTTGAAGCTGATAAGGTTAGAGTTCAAGATGAACAAATGAGAAGAGGTATGCAAGAGCAAAGGGATTTTAATAAAGTTCAAAGTCTACAAGCTCAAGTAGCTGCTGGAGAACAAATGAAGTCAGATGCGATAACTAATTTCTCAAAAACAATAATGAGCGCAGGTATTGGACAGGAGTCTGCAAATGCAGAAGCTGGATACGATCCAATGGGTATGTTTCAGTTCATGATGAAGAAACCAAGATAAAAAACACATAATTTAATATGGCATACGGAGGGGGTTATTTAGTAAAACCAGTACAGAGCAAAATGGGTTCTGTAGCTGATCTTTATTTACAAGGCCAAGCGCAAGTACAACAAATACGAAAAGAGGTTAGAGATGAAAGAGCTCAACAATCAAAAGTACTTGGTAAAGCTACTAATTTTGTAGCTACTGGTATCCAAGATATGGATAAGTATTGGGCTGGCATGGGAAATCAAGCAAGAACTTCTCTTGCTGAGCTTCATGAAATGAATAAAAGAGGAGAGATTTCTAGGGCTGATGTTATTGCAGGGACTCAAGCTTTAACCTCTGAAATGGAAATGATGGGGCAGATTCCGACTTTAACGAAGTCTAGGATAGATGAGTTGCAAAAGAAAATAGATAAAGGTACTGAATCTCAACTAACTTTAGATACCTATACTGCTACTTGGTTTAAGGATGCAAACGCTACTCTTACAGGTCTTACAGTTTACGACCCTAAGACTGGACAAAAAAGAAACCTTCAATCTTTTTATAAAACTGAAATTATAGATAATAAAGCCTTTATGACAAATACCTTTCAATATGTAGACGGTCAAGATGAAAAAGGTAATGATATAATTAAAACAGCTAGTATATCAAAGCCAGTTAGAGATCACTTTAACCCTAATCAAATTACAATTAAAAAGGTTGATGATAAAAAAGCAGTAGCTGCATGGGCTAAAAACTTAGGTGATAAAAATTTTATTTACACAGACGCAAATGGTCAAGAACAAGTTGTTGGATATCAAAATATGCAACGAACTACTAATGGAACAAATATATTAGGAAGAATTAGCAATCCAGCTGATGTAGATAATATTTCAAAAGTTTTAGAAACAGAGGTTAACGGAAAAAGTGATGAATTTTATTTATCATATGCTTATGATGTTTTAGGTGCTAGAGCGCCTTTTCACTCTGGTGGAGGTAAAGCATTAACAAAAGATAAGTGGGAGTCAAGATTTCCTTCTAGTGTTTATTTTGATTATGACCCTAATACAAAAAAAGGAACTCCTTTGACTTTTACAAAAGATCCTTTAACTATGGAGTTTGACTCTGCAGGTAACGCTTCATTAAGTGAAGAAACTTTAAAGCTTGTTAAGTCTCATTATAGAAATCAACTTATGGCATCTATTGATGTTGATAGTGATGTTTATAAAGATAGAAATTATAAGTCAGGCACTAAAAAAGTTGAGGATGATTTTGATTTTGCTGCGGCAACTACTTATTTAAAAGGTGAGGTTAAACCAAAAACAGGTACCCTTTTCTTAGGGCAACTGCAGATTGCAGCTGAAGTCTCTAATAAAATAGCTAGTGCTGGAAAATTAGATAAAGAAGGTAACCCACTATATGTCAAAGATATAAGCTTAATGAAGTCTACATTAAGTAATACAGGTGTAACTGGTTCAAAAGTAACACTTCCTGGCAGCTTATCTGAATTAGGTGATGTGGACAAATATCCATTACACAAACAAGGATCTGTAAGTCTTGGAGGTGGAATAATGAAGGAATTAGCTTCATCACTAAAAGTAAGTACTTTTACCAATGCAAAATTTGAAAATATTAACGGATTTTATACTGCTGAGGATAAGGACGGTAATATAAAGGTTATTTTAACTGGAAACGCTAATTACGGAACGGTTGATACAAAAGAATCGGGAGGGTCTAAAGGTTCTGAAATAACGGTTAAAGGTCAAAGAAGCTATGTTGATATAGGTTTTAGTGATGATATAGGGGATGCTACTCAAGATCTTTATAACGAACTATATAAAAATCCAAAATGGAAAAATTATTTTAATAAGTTAAATTACAGTGCAAACGACCCTCGACATAAACTTGCTTTACATGAAGCTAGTTTAAGTCTTAATAAAGAAATGCAAAGTAAGATAAGTAAGTCGCCAAATCCATAAACTTTAAAAATTAATTATGATTGTGAACAATCAAGAAGAGTTAGTTGAAGAAAAGAAAACTGATAATAATCAAAAATCAGATGTTTCTAACAATAATAAAACTCAAGATCCAGATCCTCCAAAGAAAAAACTAGACAAGTCTAAGGCTAAACAGTGGTTTATAGACTATAATAAATCTAAAGGATCGTCTGTTAGCGATGAAGAAGCCACTCAGTTTGCTGAAGATAACAGGATTAAATTCATGATAGGTAGAGCTTATAGATTTGCAGAAGGAAGGAATCCAGGAGAAGAAGAAGTGAATAAATTATATAGTTCATGGGAAGTAGATATTGACCCTGTTGACGAAGTTTTAAAAGATTCTACTTTATTAAATACAGAAAAAAAAAATCTAAACCTCAAAAACAAAGTAAAGAGTACGGAATTAGACTCAACTTTGGTAAATGGGGAATCTTCTGTGGATTTCAAAGGATATTTTAATGAAGATGTCTCTTACCAAGAAAATATAGAAAGTATACCTTTAGAGGTTTTACGTTTAAGTAGTGAAGACGCTACTCTTACAATAAACAATACATTGTCTCAATATGGTGTTAAAGCTAGTATAGGCTCTGAAGATGTTGATACAGATGGAATAACCATAACAAGACCAGATGGAAGAACTAAGTCTTTTTCAATGTTTACTGATGATGGTGGTTTTTCTTACAAAGCTAAATTAAGATTAGTTAATCCTAACGCTGATCCAGACGAACTTGAAAAACAAAGATATTCAGAAATGATTTCTTTTATACAAGGTTCTGAAGTTGAAAATCTTTCTTATCAAAAAAATATATTAAAAAGCACTTCTAGTCAAGATTTACCTGAAACTATATTTAATCTTTATAACTCAGAAATGACTCCTTCTATGAATGACATTACTTTTGTTGTTGGATTGTTAGGAGGTGATAGAAAGGTGAACGATTATTTTGATAGAGGAACGTTTAAAGAAGAATTGTGGAAACTTGACATACAGAGAGCAGACGCATCTTTAGGTGAAGATAAGATGGAGCAATACAAGCAAGACTTGTTTGAAGAAGGTACAAAGGTTGCTCAAGACAACACAATGGTAAGAAAACAAAAGATACCTAATTTTCCTAACCTTGACCCATCCTCTCAAATAGAGACAAAAGCTAAGTTAAGAAACAGAAAAGAGGGGTTAAAAAAACTAAAAACCATAAGTGAATCTTTTAACACAAGAAGAAAAATAGCTTCTTCTAAGTTAGGTAATTCTTTGAGAACTTCTGGTGCTTATAAGAAAATTGATTTAAACAACCCAGTTTCATTAAATGAATTTTCACAGGCAGGATTGATGCTTGGAGATATTCCTTTAGAGCAAATCAAGATAAACGGTCAGCCATCTACAGTAAACGAGATTAGTACGATGATGTATGATTACCAAATGATACAAAGAATTCGTGAAGGAAAAGTAAATATAGAGATAGGAGACCCAAAAACAGCTGGTCTTTTAGCCGATCAAGTGTCTCAAGTTAAAGATTTAATGAGAACTCAAGAGGCTTATGACAATAAAGGAATATTAGGGTTTGATAACTCTATTACAGATTGGTTTTCAGAAACTTCAGAGATAATAGAAGGGACTGTTACTGAGTTTGGTCTTTCCGCCTGGGAACTTGCATCTAATATGTCTTACATAGGCTATGATAGTTTAGTGGGATTAGGTGTTCCAGAATCTACTGCTCAGGAGATTATGTACGGCAACATAGGATTAGGTGGTATTAGCAATATGCGTAGTGTACTAGATCCTAAATTAGTGAAACATGTTAGGAAAGAGTATCAACCAGAGTATGAGGGAGATATTTTTGACTCTCAAAGCATAGGAGAAACGGTTACTAAAATGTCAAAACCAGTTGCTAATTCTTTAGTTTATACTGGTCTTTTTATAGTTAATCCAGGAGTAGGGCTATCAGCAACAGCAGCTGGTACATATGGTGGAGATAGATTATATCAAGCGGAAAAAATTAAGGAGCTTAAAGAAAAACAAGAATTAGGTTACACTTTAACACCTCAAGAGCAAAAAGCATTAAATCAGTCTGGATTTGAATCTAGAATGACTTCTTTACTTAAAACAGGAATAGAAACAGGAGTAACCTCTTTATTTACTTTCAAGTATTTTCAAGGATTAAAAGGAGTTACAAAGTTTTCTGGACCAAAAACAGCGGAAAACGCAAAAAAAATAGCCGATGCATATGCTAAAAACACAAGGCAAACTGTTGCTGGTAAATTAGCTTCTTATCTAAATGTTGACAAGAAAGCCATATTAGCAGAGCTTCCTGAAGAAAACATTATAGCTTTAAGTAATTACTATGTAGACGTTCATTTTGGTCTTGACACATGGGATTTTGAAAGAGCTAAAAGAATGGTTGGTGAAACTAGTTTGGTTTCTATTTTTTCTGGTGGCGCCATGGGTGTAATGTCTAAAGGGTTTACTAATAAAAAAATTAGAAAAATAGCTGAGCAGCAAGTAAAAAACAATATTAACCTACCTTCTGAGAATGAAGCTATTGTAAATAAGTTAAATATAGATGCTCAGGTAAACAAAATGAAAAAGGATGCTGAGCAAAAGCTAATATCTTTAGAAGGTAATTCAAAATACAAAAACTTATTAAATAGGCAGATTGAAGCTGATAATGTTGTTGGTAATTTTGATCAGTTAAAAAGCGACATCGTTAAAAGAATGACTGTGAACGATAAATCACAGTTCTTAAATATTATTAAAAGGATAGAGGAGCAAGACGCAAATATATCTTCACCAAACACAGAAAATAACGACAAAAAGAAAAGCGAAAAAAACATAGTAGAATTAAAGGCTGAAGGAAAAGAGATTTTATCTAAATACCCTAGTGATTTATCCTTCTACTTTGCAGATCAAAGTATTCAGCAAGAATATTTAGGCAAAGCAATAGAGGTTATGGGTAAAGAAAAAACTGACGCAGGTGAAACAAACTTTACTTTAAACAGTGATGATCCTGCTGTTTTTGATAGAGCTGCCAAGTTACACACTGAAGCTGTTGCTGACGGTATAGTTAAAAAGAGACAAGACTTTAACGCTATGTCAAATATAGGCACGAATAAAGCTAGTGATTATTTAAAAGAAGTAACTAGGCAAGAATTAAAAGACTGGAACTTATCTAACGACATAGTAAATGTAAAGGCTATGTTGAGTGCTCCAGAACTTGATTTAACAGTTACAAAGCCAGTAGAAGAGGTTAAAGGAGATCAGGATAGTGAATTTAAGGTTACCGAAGAAGATGGAGTTGTTGTAACAACAAGTAAGATAGAAAAGACTCAAAAACAATTAAATCAAGAAAGAACAGGTTCTATAGTAAACAGAATAGAAGCGTTTAACTTAGATTCTGACTTTGCAAATGACTTATCACCAAAACAATCATCAGAAATAAAAAAGTTTTTTGACGATGTTAAAAATGGTAAAAAAGTTTCTTTTGGAAAGGTGGATGCTATTTTAGATGCGCACGATATTGCTCTTCAGATATCATCTAATGCAGCTGGAAAGAAGATTGTAGTTGGATCAAATTTAAAAGGAGTTTTAAAAGAGGATGGGTCTTTAACTGAAAAAGGATTAAAGCTTTATAACAACTTATCTCAAGTTCTAACTAATGCTGCTAAATTTAACACTATGACTATTGAGGGTCTATCTTTGATAAGAGACACTGAGATAGGAGCGCCTTTACATAACCTTATACAAGAAGGCTTAAAATCAAGCTCAGAAGCAAAGCAAAAGATTGGTAAAATAAAAGACCAACACACGTCTTTATACGAATCTGAAGTTAAAGCATACAATAAACAAAACGGAACAAAACATAAATCAAACCCCAGGTCGTCAAGAGATGCCTCTTATGAGATGTCTATACTAGGTATGTTAAAAAGAAGAAGCGGAGAATTGAATTCTGAAGGGCAAGATGTTGAGTTTGCTAGAGCAAAAAATCTTATTACTGAAGAACTTCAGAAAAGAAAAGAAGATGCTGAATCTAATTTCGATACTGGTCAAATAGCTTTAGGAGAAAAGCAAGCGGCTATAGAGAAATACAGGCTATACAAAGAAGTAGTTGAAAGACTAGGGGTTGTTGACGCAAAGTCTTTTGAAGATGTTTCTGGGAAAGCATTGCCGTTTAATTTGAATGCTATAAATAGATTGGCGGAGGTAATGCCAGGACAAAGAGCTGCTGATAGAATTAATGATTTTGAAGATCATGAAGCCGATATGTTTGAAGAAGGATCATACACTCCTATGTTTATGTCTAAAGCCGCTGATGGATCAAGGTTCGGAGATTATTTTGGACCAGATAATCCTGATGGAATATCAGTAAATAGTGGTATGAATATAACAAAACCTAAAAAATTAGGTGAAGATTTAAGATTAGATGCAGGGCTATATTGGGATCAAGCTTATGGTCAGTTGAACGGTATGGAAATGGAAATACTTGGAAAGAAGCACTATGAAACTTTAGACAACTTGCTACAAAACCCTACGTTTACAAATTCATTTGAAGACGGGACTCTTAAAAATATATTATTAAATAACTTTTCTAAAAGGTCGAAAATGTGGAAAGACGATGTTAGAAGTTCAAATATATCAGCCAAAGATATAGGGGATGCTGAAGCAGAAGAGACTCTGAAAAAGTTTTTAAATGCCGCTTATGGAGGTGTATCCGCGATATCCCTTACTAGATTGACACAACCAATTAGCCAGTTTAGTAGTGCTTGGGCTGGTACATATCCTATACTTAAAAACTCTGAGGCTAAGTCATATTTAAAGAGAAGAGGTTTGACTTATTTTTCTGGAACTGCTGGTTCTTTTAACATGAATAATAAGGTTGGTAGATTTTTAGGATATATTGACAGAAAAGGAAAATTAGGTAATATATATGATAAATCTAGGACTGGTTTTAGGAACGCTATAGCTTCTCAACTAGCTATAGATCAAAATCAATCAATGCCTGCTGAGTACTATATAAAACAACTTAATCTAGGTAAAAAAGAAGGAAAAGCATTAAAAGGATTAGGTGTTCAGTTAACCATAGATAGAGTTTTAGAGGTTATAGGTAAGTCTAATGAAATGACATTAAACTTTATGTTAGCAAATTCAGATAAGGCTGCTGCAAGCATGGCTTTTGAAGCTCATTATTTAGACTATAAAGTTTCTAAAGGGGAAAAGGTTACAGACATGGATTCTTTTTGGGAGAAAGAAAACGCCAACCCTGATATTGAGGCAATAAAATACGCGGATCAAATTATAGATAGAACCATGAGACAAAGTGATCCGTCTGGAGAGGCTTTGATATATAACAATCAATATGGTAAAAACGCAATGAGAATGATAATGCCTTTTCAAAAGTTTTTGCTTAACGCTAGAGCTGATTTTTCTAATCAAATCTCTATTTTACAAGACCCAAATATTTCTGAATTGCAAAAACAGGAAGCAAGAAGGTTTATGAAAGGGAAACTAAATGAAATCATTTCTTTTAACGCAGTTAAATATGCGGGAAGTGTAGCAACATTAAAAGGAGTATCTGGTCTTTTAGGTCAAGCGATTCCCTTTTTTAGCGTAGATGAAGATGATATACGCAAGACTGGAGGAATGGAAGGACTTATTCAAGATATACTTCCGATAAGTGGTTTAGATAAGCCAACTTTAGAAAGTAGAAACAGGGCTTTGGCAGGTGTTGCTAAAGGGTTTTCAGAATTAAAATCTTTGACTGATGACTTTGCTCAGTACTCTATGACTTATGATAATAAGTTTTCTACAGGAAAAACTTACCCTGTGACGGGATCAACTATTCAAGATGCTATACAAACACTTCAGCCAGCTCCATTACCTGGTTTATTGAATGATTTAGTTGCAGCTGGTGTAAATAGAATATATGGAGAAGATATTGCAAGAGAATTTTCATCTAGAGAACTAGACGAGCCTATGTCTGCAGACGATTACACAAGTTTTGCTGTAAAAAGATTAGGTATGATTAGTATTGGAATGGAATACATTGATAGATATACATCGGCAGAAAGACTTAGGGAAAAGGGATCTGTTGTTGTAAATAGAGGTGATTATAAAAATCAAGAAAGGTATTTAACAGCTCCTGATGACGAAATGAGAATGGCTGTGGCTAAAGCGGCTGATCTTCTTTATCAACTTAGAATTCATTCTGTATTTAATCCTATAGCACCTAGAGCTGATTTAGACAAGTTTGCGGATAGATTAGAGAGAACAATGGAAGAATACTTTTTACAAGACGATCCAGACCCAAGAATGCAAAGATTTTTAGGGATAGAAGGTCCTTTAGAAGAAGACTAGTAATACTTTTCTTTTATTATTTTAATAACCTCTTGGCAGTCTTTTTGATTCCTTGGAACAAAGAGGTCGGCTTTAATGTTATTAATCGTTAAATACCTTTTAAAAAGCTTCCAGACCATAGGAAACCTTTCGTTTGGATTTCCTTTACACTCTATGATGTATCTTGGAGGGTTCTGGGTGTCTACAAAGTCTGGAGTGTAAGTAATCGGTAGTATTTTTTTGTTACCTCTATCGTGTAAGTATTTTTTGGATGGGGTTTTTTCATAAGAACAAGCATCGAACATGAATCCGTCAATGAT
>Ga0222717_10000995_pt1 | contig 23611 bp, 27 predicted proteins | sample C33_18DmetaG_FD_165053 | JGI IMG/M metagenome (GOLD analysis project Ga0222717, IMG submission 165053) | Estuarine water microbial communities from San Francisco Bay, California, United States - C33_18D | ecosystem: Environmental > Aquatic > Marine > Unclassified | place: USA: California... | reverse complement strand
GCGGATCCATATTTATATTTTTTGAATCTGCATTTAACTGTTTTATAGCATCAGCTTTACCTTGTTCGTAAAAATGATTTGCAACTGCATCTGCATTGTCTGCAACGAAGAGTGCTTTATGATAACCAGTAGCATCTTGTAACATATTATCATTATTAATATACTTATCTAATACGTTTAAAATGTTTGACTGCTTATCTAAAACTTGCTGCTTATCTTTTACATTAAATCTATATTTTTTGTCTGCAACTTTAAATTCAAAACCTTTGAATTCCTCGTTAAAAACTTTGTTAGATTCATTGTTAAAATGAACAGTCTGCTTTTCCTGCAAAACCTGCTGTTCTGATTGCTCAGAGTTGTAATTATTGAAAAACTCAATTGCTTTTTGTTGATCGCTGGTTAACTTAGAACCCAACTTGACTTCTTCGTAGTACTTGCCCTTTAATCCTTCCAAATAGCCTTTAGCTTTTGCAATTTCTTCTTTGTAAGCTAACTGCTTACGCTTAATATCTTTTGGATCATCAACTTCGTCGTCTGATACAAACTTATCTTCAATTAAAAAATCTATTTCATCTTTAGTAAGATGACCTTTAGTTTGAGAATAATATTCGTATAAAAGAGTTGAATCATCGATGTTAGAATAATCTTGATTAAGTTTTACATAATCTTCTAACGTTCCACCAGTCTCATTCATGAAGTCTACAACTTTTTGAATGTTTTCTGGTAATGCTGTAGCCGTATCTTGCGATTCTTGCACAGCGTCTTCTATTTCTTCTTTAAGTTCCTGTACAGGATCTTCTTTGGGTTCTTCTTTAGTTTCTTCTTCAATTACCTCTTCTAAAGTTAATTGATTTTCTTCTTGCTGTACTTCTTGCAATTCCACTTCGGTTTCTTCCCCAGTTTTTTCATCCGTGCTGCTTCCGCTTGGCACGCTTTCATCTGCGCTTTGTTCTTGAACGGCATCTGTTTCTGTTTTAGGTGGTTTACTTAAATCCACTTTGTAAGTACCATCTTTGGCCTTACCTGTATCTTGTCCGGCTGCTTCAAGTACTTGTTCTTCCTTTTCTGCAGCAGTTGGTGTTTCGTCAACTACGACGTCTTTATTTTCTTCCATTATAAAATTGTATAAAATATGTTAGCAGTTTTTATTTAGGATCAAACTGCTCTAATCCAAATCCTCCTAAGTTATCAAATCCAGCAGATTCAAAACTTTTTGGTGGAGTATTATTTTTTCTTTGCTGTATAAGTTCAGACTGTTGAGATGCTTGTATTTTTGTTCTTTCATCTTTTCTATCTTCTTTATAAGCTTCTTTATCTTTAATCACTTGTATTTCTGCACCTTTAAGCTGCATATTCATTTCAAATTCTTTTTGCATTAACAACAACTTTAATTCAGCTTCTTTTTCTAACTTTTGATTATCCAGCTGTGCTTCTATTTGTGCTAGTTGTGCTTTGCTCTCTGTAATAGCTTGTTGTTTTTGGATATCAGCCTGCGCGGATGCCTGTGCTGATTGAGCATTAGATTGAGATTGCATTTGAATATTCTCTTGCTGTAAAGCTCTATCTTGATCAAATTTCTTTTTTCTTCTTATCTTTAATAATTGATTTGCAAGCTTAAGATTTTTGATTTCACGTATGTCAATAGCATCTTCTAAATTAATTTGATCTTTAGATAAAGACATTTGTATATTGTTTTCTAACAATTGTTTTTCTTCCTCATCAGGTGATAGCTCTAAAAATATACCAAAATCATGAAGCGACAGTTTTTTCATATCATTTAATGCTGCTACATTAAATTTACCTATAGCTTGTATAAATGATTTTTTAGTTGGTCCATACTCTAGTACATCTGAAATTCTAAGTGATATTGCTTCAGCTGTTTTTAAAGTAAGGAATAAACCTGCTTGCAGTATATGTCTTGTTGCTGTATTAGAATTAGCAGCTGCAAGTTTTTGGAGTCCTACTAACGCGTTTTTATCTGGTGTTGAACCATCTCTTGCTTCGTTTAATCCGGTCACATCTCTTATCATTTGTAAATAATAATTATATGAATTTATCAAACTAGCTATTTTAGCATTAGATCCAGAAGACTGTAATTCTTGTACTGGTACTTTACCATTATTAAATTCTCCTTCGCTAGTCATTGACCTTCCAATAACAGAACCTGTTTGGAAATACATATTCAATGCTTCTTGCGGATTATAATTTGTACCGTTACCCAAATCTATTTCAGCAATACCATCCGCATCTAAATAAACACCATCTGGTACCATTCTTGATAGCACTTGTTGTAACTTTAAATGAGTTAATTGAATCATATCAGCGAATGTAGTCATTCTACTAACAAGCGATTCAACTTTACCTTTATACATTCTTGGTGCAACAATATTATAGCTAAACTGAGCTTTAACAGTATTAGACTTAGGTCTTGTCATGTTTTCAGCTAACTGCCATTTAAGCAACTTGTCGCTCCCAATTATTTTAGCTCCCTCATATATTACCTCAATAGTTCTACTTTGTTTTTCAAATCTAGCTCTTGAATCTTTAGGTGGGTTAAAACTATCATCTTTTTTAATTGCTTTCGATGCACCTGTTGAAGTTTCTTTTATTTTATGAACTTGATCTTGATATGTTTTATATTCAAAATATAACACATAAACATAATTACTATCCTCAGCGTCTTGTGCTGCATAAGCTTTATTATATAATTTTGTATTGCTACCTTGCCCTTCAATTTTAGCAATATCTTCAGGTGTTAAATTAGGGTATTGTTTTTTTAATTCAACAATTGACACTCTTCTTATTTCACCTACATAATATATATCATCAAAATATGGTGATTCAGTATAAGAATATACTACATCAGCTGGATCAACATATTTTACATTAATACCTTCAGATGTTGTATAATCATTTTTAACTGAAGCTATACCACAAACAGCTAAATCATAATCTAATCTTTTCTTTATTAAATCATATTTATTATGATCAAGCACATTGTTAATTGCTTCTTCTTCAGCTATCTCTATAGAGTCTTTGTAATCCAGCTGCATATGCAATTCCAGCTCTTCTTCATTTTCAGGTAATGAATCTGGATCATTTTCAAATATATTTATTCCTAATTCATCCATTACTGAGTCAGCAAAATTAACTGTACGCATATCTTTTAATAAAGATTCAACGTAAGCAGTTCTTTTTTGTATTGAAGCTGGATCTTGTGAATACGCTTTTATATCGTATGTTCTTTCGCTAATACCGTTTACTACAATATCTACAAACTTCGGTATTATAGGAACTGGTTTCCAATCTAAATTAAGATATGATAAATCACCATTAATAGATAATTCATCCTTGTATTTTTGTATTGACTGCTCACCTCTAGCATATAATCTTAAACGGTGAAAGTTATCTCTATTAGCGTAATACCTAGCTGTGCCAGAATCTCTTTTAAACCATTCTGATTCAACTGCCTTTGCAACTTCTAAACCATACTGCTCACCTGCTTTCTGTGCATTGGAAACTGCTTGGCTTGGGAATACTCCTCTTGGTACTGTGTTTAACATCTATTTTATTATTTTTGAAATATTTCCTTTGTTATTATATTTTTTAAAACCAAAATCTAATGTTTTAGTTTGTCTTAGTTGTTTGGGTTGATACAAATGTCTATTACAAGCCATTACAGCAAGTCCAGAACTTATTGCAGCATCATGTTTTGTTCTATTGTTTATATTAAACTTCGCCCAATCATTTAACGTAGTGTTAAAATATATATTACCGTAATCCCCATTTTCTTGCAATCCAACATATTTATCTATATATGATTCAATTGCTGCGGCATGAGCTTGCTTTATATCTTCAGAGGTATTAGGTATGCCACCTATTTCTTTTTCAGCTGTCGACAACTTATTCATTGTTTTATCTGGCCTATTCATAGAGTAGCCTCTATATCCTCTTCTTTTTATATAATATAACAATCTAGGTTTATTATTTTCCGCAAGTATTGGCATACCATAAAATATTAGTGCCATTAATACATCTTCAAAAAATATCTCTGCTGTTTGAGGCCTTGCAATATATTCTAAAAAGAATGTATTAGAGGGTGCATCTTCCATACTAAATTTAGTCAATCCGTGTAGCGCTCCTTTAGATCCTCTTCCATCTGTGGTACCGGATATGTCGTAGGAGTCACAACCAAAAGAACCCATATGTTCGTTCCCAGGATATTTACCCCCATTTTTTAGTATTACACGATTTTGAAGATTTAAACTAGGAACCCAAGAAATATTGAATCTACCGTTAGCATCTGGTGAAAATATCACTCTGCTATCTTGTATACCATTTTCCCAATGAAAATTACCTTGTGTGATAGCACCTGAATATTTTAAGTCTTCGTTGTAATCTATTTGCTCGTATATCTTTTGTAAATTAAATATACTATTTTTTGTTTCATCTCTGAACGCATGTTCTTCTGTTCTCGGGAATTGCCTGTAAAATTCATTAAGCGCATCTGAATCTTGTTTTAATCCTTCTGCTTCATTTTCCCAATGCTCTATTACGCCGACTTCGATGTCATTGTTAAAGTTATCGGCAACTGGTCTGGAGGGAGTGTCGAATACAGGTATTCCATGAGAATCAATGAATCCTTCGTAGTTCCATTCCATAGGTATGAACAAACTATATAATCCCGAGCTAGTCTGTCCATTGCGGTTTCTTCTTGTAACGTCTGAGTCATCGTATAATTTTTTAAAGTTATCACCACCCTTATCTAACGCGTTTGATGTTGATCCCATCATACACTTTCCAATTATTCTACTTCCTAATCTAAGGGTTGTTTTAGTTACTCTCCAGTTATTTAATATATTATCTGGTCTTTCCCACTTACCAGATTCATCGTGAACAAGCAATCTTAACTTTTCACCATCATAAGAGTTATCACCTGTGTTCTTCCAATCTATTGTTGTATCGAGCCCTTCGAGCGTCCCGGTGACGGATTTGGATGTGGCTGTACTGGTGATGGACTTTCTTGTGAGTTTGGATGCTGGGACACGGTAGGCCAGTTCTGTTTTGGGGCGATCCATTCCATCCTGTATTGGTTTGAAGAAGAATGGATAATGGGTTGATATTGGTACGACCTTATCGGTAAACATCTTCTTTGCATCGCTACCAGTCTTCGATAAGATTCCGAATCTAGCATCTGAAGTGATTGTAGCTTGATTAACTGTTTCGCTGCTTGACATGAAGCTAAATCCAGACCGTCTATTCTTAAGGTAGCAAATTCCATAGCATCTTTGATCTGCCTTGCATGCCTCCCAGAATATGAAGAATAATCTGTTTGCTTCTCGAAAGTCTGGCTTCCCAACGTCAATCTTGGAGTGTTGCAAGTACATATAATGAGAGCCAGTGATATAAGTCCCAATACCTTTGTTTTTGAACCAAAAACCTTCTTCACGTTTTGTAAACTCTTTATCAATATATTCATAATACTTTTCTTTAAACCCTTCTGGGTATGTTTGCCAGTCAAAAATAGTTCTAATATTTTTTAACTCTTTAGGGTACTCATGAGGTGTCCATCTGTCATGCTTGCTATACACATCTTTTTCTTTTGGTAAAGCAATCTTTAAATTTTGTATTTCATATACATCCCCTATCTGCCCCGTCTTACTAATAACAATTACGTCGTGTTCTTTGTTGTAACCGTAATCCCATGATTTCTTTTTATTCAGTCTATGTATTGTTGTTCGTTTAATAGGTTCAACAATTTTATATAATGTTTGCTGATAACTCATTATCTAGACCTCTTTTCTGCAAATCCACTAAATGCAGTTTTTTTATCCTCTATAGGTTTATTTTCTAATATAGCTTTTTCCTGCTCTAGCCTGTTTAATATTTCGAAAGCATCGAATATAGCTAATTTTTTTGTCGCAGCCGCGTTCTTTAATCTATCTGCAGCTAACTCATCTGCTGCATCCTCCACTATTATCTCCTCCTCAGCAACTTTTATTAACTCTTTTACAGCTTTATAACCAGCTCGGATTATAGAGTTTTTCTGTTCCTTTGCGTCCATACCTTATTGTTATATCATTTAATTTTATTCTATATAATCTTTTACCACCTATTATAAATTCAAACTCTGAATTAGGTGTAAAACCAACAACTTCTTTTTTTGTAACAAAATCAGAACCGTCTGTATAAACAACTATACCCCTTAATGGTTCCTCTTTATTTTCATCCCATTCATTTTCTGATTCAATAGGATTTACAAAACAATATCCCGGCATAGCTACCCAGTTGTTATTTTTTTCATACATATATATTTGGTCTAAGTGACAAAAATATAAGTTTTCTTTAAAATAACTACCGCTATTTTTTTCATTTCCGTGAGCATCATAATACCTTCTAAATATATTGTGATGAACTATTATATTGTCAGACTCCCCTAAATGCGTTTTAAGCGCTAATGGTGGAGCTTTTATTATTGCTTCTTTACTTACATACCTATGGTCACTAATCGACGTATTAAGGATCAAGTTTTTATCGGATACTTTTTTGGTATTTTTGTAACGGTTTTCTTTGGGTTGTATTATAAAAGCATATGGGTTATTCATAATCTAAATTATATTCTACGCTAATTCCCATGTTTTTGTTAAAAGACTTCCATAAAAGTACTTCTTTATTTTTTGTAATATAAATACAGTATGAATCTTTTTTTTCAAGTATATCAGAAATTCTGTGCCCCCCATATACTTCTTGTCCTACTGAATAGTGCATCGCGTTATCTTTATAGTCGGTGCCTATACTTATCTTTCTGATTAAATTCATTATTCTATTATATTTTGTTTAATTAATTTAGCTAATTTTTGCGGCGCTCTTTTTTTAGAAAACAAATCATATAGTTTATCTAATTTTAAAAAAGATCTTAAAACCTTATATGATGTTGACGAAAAAGCTACATTGGCTATTTCTTGTGTAAAATCAAATTCAACTAATTTAACTTGTTCAGTAGTTAAAAATTTAAAATAATACATACCATCTCCTTCGTTTACTCTTATGTTATCCTCTAAACACATAAAAGAAGATTGAAGGGGCCTGAACCATTTAGCTATATTATAACTTCCTGGAAAAACCATAGTGTTTCTTGAAAATTCAGTACTTTCATACGTAGGATGCATTTGTTCTACCCATAAATCTTCTTCACAAAAAAAATAAACACCATGATTTACACTCACCATTCTATCTTGAACTCCTCTTAACAAAAAATTACTAGATGACATTTTTTCTTGGAAACCAGGTAATAAGTTTTTTACTTCTGGATCGTCAGATAAATCTACTTTTAATTTAAATGAATTATTGTCTCTATTAAATTTTAAATTGAAACCATAATCTATGTGCCATGAATACCAATTTTTTAAATATTCTGTAGCTGCTACACATTTAGTGAAGCTTTGAGCATTAGGCCCTATTTTTCTTAATTTGTCAAAGTAATTTTTTTTTACTTTTTGTATGCTGCCACCTATAAATTGATTAGTTGCAGACATATCTACTATTCCTCCGTAGGGAGCAATACTGTAATACACTGTTTTCATTTTATTAAATTTAATTATATTTTTATTACGTTGCGTACGCTCCGCCTACTCTTGTGAAATATGTGTAACTTTCTATTTTAGGGTTACCATTTGTGGGTGCATAACTCCAATGTGAATTATAAGTATTCGATGATCTATCATCACCTGAGCTACCACTCACTGTTCCTGTAAAAGGTCCACCCCACGGTGTATACGTATTTATACTAAAAGTTTTGTTACTGTTATCATTAAATCCACTTGTTCTCGAATACCAACTACCGTTAGTTTCAGACGATGCTACATAAAGCTCCCCCGATATAGCTATGTATGCGCCGTTTTGAAATTCCTGTCTTGTATTGCTATTATTTGCTCTTGTAATAGCTGCTTGGAAATACCAATTTAACCAACCATGCGAAGCAATCAAACTAGCGGCATAACCTCTATTCCCAGTCGTTACCATTCCGTAATAAGGATGCTGATATTGATGCTGTCCTACAAGATTTCCCCAAGACCAGTTGTGGACTGCACTACTCGTATAACCATCAATATAAAACTGAGTACCAACATTTGAGGTTACATTTAAACTTACTGCAGCTAGTGTTGTTATACTAGTCATACCACTATAAGATTCTCCTACTTCATTTTCCACATAAGCCCACATTCTATATGTTGTACCCCCACTTAAACTGGTAAAATTTCTGTCAAATTGGCCTAAGCTGTTGCTAGTATCTACTTGGTATTTAGTGTTAGAAGCTCTATTGGTACTAGTTCCAAAATAAAAACCTCTGGATGAAATTGTACCGTTACCGTTATTGAATGTGTTTGCATTTTGTCTTATATTAATGCTTACATCATTTTTACCTAATTCAACTGGATTAGCAGTAAAAGTTATGGGCATAACAGATGAATACCCATGAAATTCAGACATATGATCTGGCTGGGTGAACCCGGCCGATAATGAAACTTCTCTAAGCCCTAAATCTGCTACTGATAGATTCGGCTCTTTACTTAATTCTTCAGCTCTTATATCTACATATAAAGCTAAAGGGCCAGATGCTGGTAATGCCATAATTTATTCGTCGTTTTGTGTTTCTTCAAATCCTTTTACCTGTTTAAGACTTGAATAACCTAGTTTAAAAATACTTTCGTTCATAGGAGGTAAATCAACATAAGCATGATCTTGCAATATGTAATTTTCAGGAGAAGTAAGTTTATCTTCTTTATTATCATAAACAGCAAACCTTATACTCATTCTCCATCCTTTTTCTAATCCTATAGGAGTAATAACATCATCAGGCGTTTCCATAGTAGTTTCTTCAAAATGTGGAATTTCTTCTTTTTCTATTGCATATGTTCTTATAACAATATAAACATCTTCCCAAGTTTGAGTTTTTTGTACAGTGACAGGTTCTATTATAGTTTCTGTAACTCCTCTTTTATCATAGTCAGGATGCTGTTGAGGTAAAATAGATGGATATGTTATTACAACCTCTCTAACTTCTTCTGGATCGTTTTCAAGCCAGTATTTAGTATAATTTCCAATTAATGCCATAATTTATTATTTTTCGCAATTACAATTACAAGTTTTTAACCTATTGTCTAAATCTTTAACAGCCTCTACAAGTAATCCTACTATAGCATTGTAGTCTAAAGCAAGTTGTTCTTCACCGTGAAAGTCTGTTCTTTTTATTACAGATTGAGGTAATACATTTTGAACATCTTGTGCTATAAGCCCAGCTGCCTCTTTATTACTGTCTTTCCATTTATAAGTAACTCCGTTAAGTTTATTTATTTTTTCAATTGGTTCTGTTATTTTTTCAACATCTTTCTTTAAGTTTATATCTGAAAGTGTTACTGTAGAGTATGCAATTACATCCCCTGTGGTATTTATATCACCATCTAAATCTAACCCATCATCTAAACGCATTCTGTATACGTTATTAACATAAAAGTCCATTTTTGTATTATTAACAAATCTTATAAAGTCAGATGTGTCATAACCTATGTACTCTATATTGTCTCTTACGTCTGAAGCTAAAGCGAAAGCGGTAACCCATTGTGTCCCATTTGACCAATAGAATTTTCCCGTATCCTGTGCGTAAGCTATTAAACCTTCGTTACTTGCAGCAGCAGGTAGTCCTGCAAATGTTGCATGTAAAAATGTAATACTATTTTGTCCTGTAGCAGTTATCTGCCCATTGAATGTTATGTCAGCAGTAGCGTCAACACCAATTGTAGTAGCGCCAATTTCTCCAAGTCTTGTTTCTAAAACATTGATCGGTACGTCTCCTGTGATAACACTACCCCAGTAAAGACCACCTGATCCATCAGATGCTAAAGATTGACCTGTTGTTCCTGCTCCAACATTTAATTCTCTTTCACCAACCGCGTCCTGTACAATTTGTGCAGAGTCAATGAAATCGTTACCATATGTTTCTGTGAAGTTTGCATTTATTTTTTGCATTGAGGCTCTTAAAGTATCCCCACCGCCATCGTTTGCGCTAACTCCAACGTTTATTGTTTGTTGTGCCATTTTAACAAGTTTCTGTGTTTATTAATATATTTGTGTTGTCGACTGTTACCGTGTCTGAATCTGCTGATGTATCAAATTCACCAGCTACATGGTAAGTTAATAAATCAGTAGCGCCTATGTCTCCTGTATTATAACCCCATATTGTTGCATTACCGAAATTATCACTTGTAATATTATTTTCAACAAGTATTCTTACATTTCCGTAATAAAAGAAATAACTACCATCTGTAGCTGATCCTGTGCCTGTTATTGTTTTAGCAACTCTTTTTGTTGGATCACCAAAGTATTTTATTTTTGTAGCTATACTTTTGTTTAAAACCGCAATCGGTTCAGATTGTGGTACATTAGTTAATATGTAACTTTTATTATTAACTAAATATTCTTTGTTCTGTACGTGCCCATAATGAGCGTTTAATAATAATTTATTTCCTCCGTCATTAATTATACTAGCCCCTGACAATGTAGTCAAACATTCACTTAATTGCTGGTTAGGCTCAGAAGCAATAGTTGTTGTAGTGGTAGTTGTTACATTTGAACCTGCTGCTTGTATTTCGTAATTAGATGCTATAAATTTAGTGTCTGTAACAAACCCAAATATACCTTTATTACTTATAGCGGATAAGTTTAATATATAAGATTCATCTCTTCTTTTAATACTCCAGTTAACACCGTCTGTACCCACAATATACCCATCTCCTGTTTGTGCTATATAAATACCATTAGCATATAATACTTTCTTGATATTATAATCTTCAGTTGCTTGACCAAATTCATATTTAGTTACAACTGCATTTGAATCTAATCCATTTAAAGTATATATATAATTATTTGTATTAGGTGCATTTGTTGTAGCGTCTTTTGTTACAAAAAATAAATAATCAGGCGATGTTGAAATATAATTTATTGTTTCAGCTGCGGCTATTATACCAGCTAAATACAAATTAAACCCGTTATTAGTATCAACATAATCTATAGCATTCGCTGATGAATATGTTAATAGTTTATCTTTAAATTTATGTAATTTATAAGTTACTCCTGACCCAAATCTTACTTGAAACCAAGTAGATCCTGCTGATGTTGATCTATATATATAACCAGCTATAGATAAGTATAATTGATTATTGAAAGAACATAATCCGTCAGGCGTACCTGTTTGCGGTATAAGAACTTGTGTCCAAGTAACTAGGTCTGCACTTTTATAAATATAATCCCCTGATGCGCTAACTGACATAACATATACACCCGCTGTGGTGTCATAATCAAAAAATATTGATTGGTCGTTATCTGGAGGGGCTATGTTTATTGTAGCGTTATTCCAAGTTATAGCATCAGAACTATAATAAATTAAATTAGATAAAAAGAATATATATTTGTTATTTAGATAATAAATTTTACCATATGTTGCTTCTTCAGCATTAACGGGTAAACTATTTTTGGTTCTAAATATTATATTGTCTTTAAATTTTTTGTTAGCCTCTACGTTTGCAAATATTAATGAGGACGAGGAAGCTGTTTCTGAAAAAGCTTTTATAGCTTCATTTGAATTTAATAAAGCTTCTAATGCTCCAGTATTATTTATTATATGTGTAACTACTGTATTACTCCCAGCTAAATCATAAACGCTGTTAGGATTATCAATAGCTAACCCAAAACCAAGAGCACCTGAGGTAGTTGCATAGAACGTATTAAATTCTGTTTGAGTAGTATGCGCAAACATTGCATTATATGCAGCTAATTCAAGGTTTTTATTGTTTTCGCTTGTTTCATATGTTGTTATCAAGTTGTAAGCAGTTCCAGATGTACCAATTAATTCAGTATATCTACCATAAGCCTTTATCTCAGCTAAAGCGCTAGGATAAGTTATAAGCTCTTGAAACCCGATACTGTAGTCTGAAGTTTGCATTAAATATTCAAACCTCAAAGCACTAATATCAGAACTAAAATATTTTTCGTATACTTTAGTTGCTTTTTCTGATAAGATCATATATTTAATTTATAATAGTTAATATTTCTTCAGCTCTTACTTCGTCAATAATTTTTTCTTCAATAAGAATATCTAATGTTACATTACCATTATCTGCTTTTAACCAATAAGCCTCAATAGCTGGATTACTAGCTTTTTTTGTTAGAATATCTGTTAATTCGTCTGCAGACAATTTAGAAATTAACTCAGCTTTATTTATGTTTTCTTTACAAAAACCAGCCGTAATTTTATCTGCTAATACAGCGTCTCTTAATTCGCTTGTATCTGGATTATAGTATTGGCCAACTTTGCCTTTAAATTTGGCTTCAACCTCCAGGCCTAATCCCATGATTTCAGGATCTCTTTTTTTTCTTGAAGAATGTATTTCTTGAATTATGTGTCCGTGTGTTTTTACTACTTTCATATTATATTAAGTTTGCGAAATCCAATGGATTCATTTTAATTGTTGTTGCCAACCAAGCGTTATTAGTTGATCTACTGTGATCTATTCCTGGTACACCACTTGATCCCATTTGCTGATTAGTTGTAGGATGTGTAACTTGTGTTGTAAACAGCGCAGATATATCAGCTCCATCTGCTTGTAGGCCGAATATATAATCCATATCCATTATCCAGTGGTTGTTATTGCTGTTAAAGTCTCTACCTGAAAAATAGAACTTATTTTTATGTACAGGGACAATCCATTGTTGAGACGCACTAGTACCAGCTGTGAATTTTAAAATTTTACCATCTGTAACTCTAATAATGTATCCAGTCATACCACCACCATAATAATAATAATGCGAATACACACATACGTATTTACCATCTAATGTTACTTGATGCGCTATACTTGAATATCCACTATCCTCTGCTCCATATACAGTGCTATTTCTGCTAATAGTAGTGTTGAAATCAGAAAGCCAGTTATCATTTGTACCATTCGGCACCCATCTGTGAACATATAATGGGCCATTTTGAATTGCTTGAACTAATACTATATTATTATTATCACATAATACAGGCTTACCCCTATAATTTGCTTCTGTACCAGTGTTTGATGGTTTACCTGATAAACCGTTAGTACCTACTAACATGTTTGTTAACGTTGCTGTTGCATCATAATCCTGCCCAAATGTAGATGTTTCTAATCCGTATGCTATTCTTCTAAGAGTATGAGTTCCCGCAAATTCAGCTACCACAGGAAAGGCATCATTTTGCGTAGTCGCTACATCAAAACTTAAAAGTTTATTAGTCGTACTGTTGTAAGAACAAAGACCTAATGCACTTAATCCTGGTGTTGGCCATAGAAACCCTGTATACCCATTGTGGATACCTAAAGCGTTATTGCTAATTTGTTTATTTGTATTTTGTTTATAAAGAAATCTATCATAATTATACGCTCTCCCAGGAGCATAATTAGTAGTTACCTTATATTGTTGGTTTTCTCTAAATAAGAAAACATCTTGCTCATAACTACCACAAACAACACCTTGTTGCATTTTTGCAGTATCATAACCATTTGGAGCAAAAACCTTTCTTTTACCAAATTTATTATATTGATCATAAAAACTTACAGGATTCGTACCTAAGTTAAAACCATTCCCAGTCATTCTCATGTTTGAATGATTACTTGTACTTGGATTACTTTCGGTATTTAAATCTCCTATAAAGTCTCTACCACCATAACCCGTACCAGAAGCATAATAAGAACCACTACCCCATGATCTATTTGTAAGCATTATTTCATCTTGCATTATAAAGTCGTGGTCAAACGCGACCATTTGAACATAATTGCCTTCACTAAATCCTTTCCAAAATGCTATTCTTTGATTTGGTGCCACATAGTTTAATCCAGTATCAATTGCGGTTTCAATTGTACTTGCTGTTGGTAATCCTGAAACAGTGTTCGTTAAATCAGTTGCTGCTGTTTCTAAGTTTGTTCTAGCTGTATTAATATCTGTTATTGCAGTATTAGAAGCCGTTGTAAAGCTTGTTACAGCTGTTCCAGTATTTGTACTAAAGTTTGATACCGCTGTTGCTGAGTCAGTTTGAAACTGGCTATTAGCTGCGTCAATCGCATCAACTGCGCTTTGAGACAAACCAATAACTGTAGCTTCAAAATCATTCCCCTCCTGCAGCCTCTGTAGACCGGTAGTATAGAGAACAATTTCTTCCGCAGTAGCTGTACCTGCTGTTATTTTTGCAGATAAAGCATTGATTATACCTGCACTTAATGTAATTGAGTTAGCCATTTTTTAATTTTCTTTTTTTATAATTGTGTCATGTAATAAATTTCCCCAATACCAATAACATTATATAATGCTTCTTTTTGGGCATCACCACTACCAATAACTGATGCTAATGCAACATTTTCAAATTGTGTAGTAGCGGAATTATATTGTAATATATCCTCGTTAGATGGTGTTTGTACTTGTACATCTATTAAATCATTTAATACTGCGTTACCCGCAACCGATCCAACAGGAGCACCTGATAAGTTTCTAAATATTCCTCCTTGGAAAAATTTAGCTTGATTAACATTTTGTAAATTGTTTGCACTTCCTGAAACAATTACAGCCCCTAAGTAAACTGCTTGTTGAGCAGTGTTGTCATCTTCATCAGCCTGTGATGATAAAAAGTTTCTTTCAGCTTCTTCTAAATTACTGAAATATTCTGTACCGTAATAAACAACTAATATATCTGGCGTGCCTGGGAAAAAGTAAAATCTTTGAATTGAATATTGCCCACCTGGTATTGTAGAAAGCGTACCTGTTCCTGGATCCCATTTAGTAGGATCTATTTCGGTATACCCATTGCCACTATTATTGTCTCTTACGTATCCTCCTGTTCCGTCTTTATAATATCTGTGTATTTCAGCTTGAGATTTTGTAGCATCAATTACAAGAGAAGGACTATTAGGATTATTCACGTAATTTCTTCCAAATGCAAATGATGTACCTTGCGCTCTGTCTAAAGATAAATTAGCACCATTAGCTGTAACTGTTAATCCATCTTTTTTAAGAGGTCCAAATATTCTAGCAAATTGCTGTAAGCCGTCTGTTGTATTATAAGCTGTTTGAGGAAAGGTCTTAGTAAATAATATTACACCACTACTGTGTAATGCAACACCAATTGGGATCTTATTACTATATTGACCATCTGTAAACGGTGTGCTTTGTTGTTGCACCTGTCCGAGTTCGTCTATATATATCCATGAATTTTTTTGCTCTGCCTCTAGCGGTGCTAAATTAGATACAGTTATAGTTTGAGTTGACCAGCTTATTTCTAATATTTCAGGGTAAGGTTTTGTTGCGGTTGATTCTTTATTTAAATCATTTATTAAACCTGTACCTGCATTAATTGTAAATTGAGTATTACTAGCTTTTGATAACTCCCCTCCTGATGTGATACCTGTAGGAACATTTTCAGTTAAAGTATCAATGGATAAATCATGACCGTGATACCTAAAGTGCATAACATCATGAGCGCTATCTGTTGTAACATATATAGCGTTCTGTGCTGTTGGTGGATTTGCTTGTGGAGTTGTAAACTGTAAATACCTAGTGGCTTTTAAATCTTGACCAGCTGTAACATCATCACCAGTTATTAAGTTGTTAGTTACATTAACAGTATTAGGTAAACCTATTTGTACAGTTCTATCTGTTGTTAAATCTTGTGCTGTGCTAGGGGAAACTTCTATCTCATTAGCGGTTCCTGTTATTGTAAAAGTAATACTAGGATCAACAAAAGCTGGTTTGTTTAAAATAAACGCATCATCCGCACTATTCGTTTCATTCCAATTTGCTTGTGCATTAACTTCAGCACCGGATGCTATACCCGCTAGCTTAGTTCTTTCAGCATTAGTTATAATACTGTTAGATCCTACTGTAATATTTGCTAGCTTAGTTCTTTCATTATTAGTTATTATATAACCTGAACCAGAATCAAAAACATCTGACAATTCAGTTGCATTATGTAAGCTTAAATCAGTTACATCCGTAGGTTTATTTTTTATAAAATCATCAGAGGTATTTAAAGACTGATTCCAATCTGATTGAACATTTACTTCCGCGCCCGCAGCTATAGCGTTTAATTTACTTAGCAAGGCGTCTGTAAAGTTATTATCTGATAAATCTTTTCCAGCCACTATGCTTACCTTATTATCTAAAGCATTTTGCAGCCCCGCTATATTACTTATAGTTAAATTATCTAAGGTATCTTTATTGGCTTCAATAAAATCTACAACCTCTTGTAATGTATCTAAGCTTACATTATCCGATGTTAGTAGTGTGTTTATATTGTCTATTAACCCTTTTAATACTTTACCTTGATTCGCTGATAATGGTACGTTTGTTCTATTGTCGATTACATTGTCAACTATATCAGCATAATTTATTTTACTAGGTACTGAGTTTAATGTTATTCTTTCAGCTGTAGTAATTATATTACCAGACCCAGCGGAAGTCATATCTCCAAACTCCGTAACAGATCTACTAGTTAAATCGGTATCATACGATGCTTGAAATAAAGAAAGAAAGTAATTTGATCCAGTTGTTAGTTGACCATTACCTTCTTTAAAATTTACAGTTAACTTTTTGTAGTCAGCATCGTTAATATAATCTTCAACAGCATCTACTCTATATATAGCGTACTGATCTAACGTAGTTGAATTTGATATTTTTATATGATAGTTTAATAAACCATCTATATAATTAGCAATATTATCCCCTTGAGTATTTATCTTACTAACTATTATTTGCGTAACAGCATTAAAGTTGGTGTCAATAGCGTTCGTACCTGTTAGGTTTATTATACCGCTAGGTGATGGGTCTGTGGATAAAACTTTAAAATTATATATAGCTCCGTCAAAAGCTTGAAATAATGCTTGATCATTTATAGCGCTAACTAGATCACCAAATGTAAAATTTTTAGTTGCCCCTGTGGCTTGATCAGTTCCTATAAACTTATCTCCGGACGTTATTCCAGTGTCATTAACGTAAGTTTTTATCCTTGCCATTTTATTTGCTTATTGTTTTGAATTTTTCTGCGCCACGTGAACCAAAATAAGCTACGTAAACAGTAATAAGAAGAGATTTTAATAAATCCACCCAACCACCATCAACACTAAAGTCTAATCCTGTTGAGTCTATAAATATTAATAAGACCATTGCTACTGTTAAAAAAATCAGTGTCATTGGTCTTGTATTTTTCGAAAGCCATGAATCAGATTGCATATCCGCTTTCCATCGCTTAGATACTTCTTGCATTTCAATAGTATCTTGGTTTAGCAGAGCTAAAGCTTTTTCTTTATCTTCTGCAGGTAGTACAGGGTCTTTTTTAATTAAATTTTTAACTAATCCAAAAACACCGTTATCTGGCAAGACGTCGCCAAGACTACCTATTATATCAGAACCAGCACCCGCTAAAAATTTACCAACTGCTGTGTCTTTTAATTTCTTTTTATTTTTTGACATTTGCTTTTCTTCCGGCTCTTTTGCCTTTAAGTGATTTTGGTAAATCTTCTAATTGATTTCCAACCTCTTTTATAGAAGTAGCTACGTCTTTTAATTCAGCTTTTAATCTATTTAATTTATTCACAGCATTAACTTGAATCTCTTCAACTTTTGCCTCTACTGAATCAGCGATAAAATCACCATCAGCATCTTTTATTTTTCCTGAATGAAGCATAAATAAATACACTATAACTATTGCTTCAATTATTGCTATTATAAATAGTATTGTCATTATTTTTTGTTTTTATATGGGAATAATTTATTTAAGGCATCTTGTCTACCCTCACAGCCACATGGTATGTTTAATCCGTCTGAGATTTTTTCTACCATATGTTTAATACCTGTTTTTTTAGTAAACTTAGCTACCGAATCACCTAGTCCTTTTGATTTCATAATATTAATTGTTTCTATCCACAAGCTCTTGAATCTCGTCAAGTCTTGCCTCTATTTTCATGCTTAAGCCCGCTTCTATTCTAGCGACCGGCTTTCCGCTTCTAAATATAATTATAACTGGTACAGATTTAATACTAGCCTGTAAATCAGCAGCTTGTTCTTCAACAAGTGCTTTTGAAACAGAAGCTCTTTTAATAGATTCTAATTTAGTATAATCATTTTTTGCGTTCCATTTATAATTAAAATGCACAACAGTAACGTCTTGTGCCTGTGTGCTTAAAGCAAACAATAAAAGTAGAGTCGTAATAAATTTTTTCATTTTTATTTTTTAATTATTTCATATAACTTTTCATCAATCTTATCAAGTTTTTCTGAATTTGCATTAACCTTCTCTTCAGTTGAAATTATTGTTTCTCTAATTAATTGATCTTTTAAATCATATTCTGTTCTACTAACAGGTGGCTCGGGTAATTGCTTAGCAATTTCTATGTCCGATTTAAGTGTGTAATACATTCCAGCCAATGTTAATAGTAATGATCCGATCCCAACTAGGGTTTTTATACTTACGTTGAACTTACTATCTTCACTTAATTCACTCATTTCTTTTTCTTTTTTTTCTTTTTAGCTCTTAACACAGCGAAATCAGCTTTTGTTAACTTATCGTACGGTGGCGCAAGCTTTGCGGTTTTACTTGTAAATTTATTTTTCATACTAACAATTCCATCTACGCCTAGCAGCCCTACCTCTTTCAGACGTCCACCCTTTTGATCTTGCACAAAATGATTTTCTTCTTTTAGCAGCTTTGCTTCCTTTTTTTAATTTAGACGGTGGCGTAGTCACCGCTGTTTTTAACTTACTTCCTGGGTTATCACGTCTATATTTTTTAACGCCCTTTTTAGACATACCCCCACCTGCTTTGGCACCGGTACCTTTTTTATTAGCTTTATTGTAATAACCAAGAGATTTTTTCTTAGAAGGGGCTTTTTTATTTGCCATGCTTCTTCTTTTTATTCTTTTTTTTGTAAGAAGTCTTAACTTTTAAGCCTCCTCCTTTTTTTGTTTTTCCCGGCATAATTATATAAGTATTAGTATTAAGGTCATTAACCATTGGATTATTAAATCTTTCATCTTTCTGGATCTTTTAACATATCGTCTATAGCTTTATTAAAAACTTTATCGGTATATGATTTGTTTTTGTAAAATACATTTTGTTCTGATATAGGTATGTCTTCTTTACCCAGCAGAATATTATAAATGCGTGTAATTAATCTTTTTGATTTAAATGAAGTTTGGAATATAGAATATTTAATTGTAGTGCGATTACGGTGTCTCCATACATCTATCCAGCCATTTTTTCGTAGTTTTTCCCATCTAGCTTTGTCCCAACTCATGAGGTAAGTACCGTTAATGTAATCATTACGTGTAAATCTACCAATGCAATCAAAATAGATTAGAAGTTCTAAGTCTGCATCGGTTAATTTGTATGTCTTACAAGCCCATTTCCTTACTAACCTATAATATTTAAAAAGTTGTAATTCTCGTAGGTCAGAAGCTTCTATTCTCATTCTACTATAACCACGTCTTGTTGCTTAATAACAATGTATGTATTATCATCAAATATTACCTCGTGTCCCGCGTGCCTATCATAATATACAATATCATCAAGTGTTATAGCCTCTGTTTTTTCACCAACGCTTATAACTTGACCTTTTAAATATCTAAATTCAGTGTTATCTTGTATTATAAAACCAGAATCTGTTTTCTGATCTTCTTTTATACCTTTTATGATTATGTAATTATTTACCGCTCTCATTAATTCTTATATTTGAAATTACACAATCTGCGGATAATATTGTAGTGGCTACACTTATCGCATTTATTAACGCTGTTTTAGTTACAAGCACAGGATCAATAATACCGTCTTTTACTAAATCCACATTTTGGCCTGTTATAACATTAACACCCCACCCCTCTTTCATATTAGGCCCATAATTTATGTGGGCATTTTCTAATATAGTTTTATATGGGGATTTTATAGCTTCTAATAATATTTGCTCTGTTACAACTTCTGTCTTATAACTATCAGCAGCATTATGCAGTGCAATACCAGCACCTGGCACTATACCTTCTCTTAATGCAGCTTTTGTCGCATATATTGCATCTTCTACTCTATCTTTCTTTTCTTTTAACTCTACTTTACTATTTGCTCCTACATTTATAATACCAACAGCTCCTGAAAGCATTGCTAATCTCTGTTCAAGTTTCTTTTTTATAAAGCCGTTCTTTTCTTCTTTTATTTTCTTTTTTACAGCTTTTATCCTTTCTTTAGTTTCCTCAGGCATTCCGTCTATAGTTATAACGGTGTTATTATCATCCGTAACGGACTTTATTGCTTCACCTAAGTAATCAGGGTTAATTAAATCTAAATCGTCGCCTAAGTCCTCCGAAATAATTTTTGCGCCGGTTATTGTCGCTAAATCTTCTATCGTATCTCTTTTGGTAGCTCCAAAACCAGGCAAATCTACTATATTAACCTTTATGTTACCCTTTACAGCATTCATTATAAGAGCAGATAATGGCTGAGTAGCTAATTGTGCTACTATAAGCAAACTTCTCTTTTCTTTTATAACGTGTTCAAGTATTGATTGTATTTTTCTTATATTTTGTATTTCAGATTCTACAATTAATACATAAGGATTTTCGAGCACTGATCTATTCTTGTCTTTATCAGTAACTAGGTGTTGCGATTTTAAAGCTGAATCGAATTGTACTCCATCTACGATTTCAACGTACGTGGTCTCGTCGTCAGACTCTTCCATCAAAACAACACCGTCATTACCAACCTCCTTATATGCGTTTGCTATTATACCTCCTAATTCCTTGTCATTATTAGCAGATATAGATGCAACGCTATCTAACATTTTGTCAGTAACTTCGATTTTAATTTCATCTAAGTATTTTAATACTTTTTCTTTAGCCTTTCCAATGCCTTCTTTAATATATCTAAAATCTACATTATCATGGGCTATACATTCTTTTAAGATGGCCGAAGCTAGCACGGTCGAAGTTGTCGTTCCGTCGCCGGCTTCTTTTACTGTTTTCTGGGCTGCTTCTTTTATAAGCGTTGCGCCTATATTTTCTACAGGATCTAAAAGTACCACAGAGTTTGCAACTGTTACGCCATCTTTGGTTACAACCGGTTTTCCAATCCCATCTTCGTAGATGACACATTTACCCGATGCACCGAGAGTTGATTTGACTGCACTTGACAGTTTATCTATCCCTTTTATTATTTTATCTCTCGCATCCGAACCGAATGCTAGATCTTTTACTATCTCACTTGGGTTATTATATTCCATTAAATTAAATTTTTGTTAAGTGGTTATTAAAATGTTTTTATTACCTTCGGGCCTTTTAAGAAATCCAATCTTTTCTTATAGTGTTCAATAGAAGCATCAATTGCAGCTTCACACGATTCGATTGTTTCTCTTCTTGTAACATCTTTCCAGCTATCATCTGAATCGATTACTTTACATTCCGCTTGGTAATACCCATTTGGTAATTGAGTTATTCTCCAATTTTTTTTATCAGAGATATGCTCCCAGGTTTTTTTGTTATCCTCAGAAACTTGGTTCCCCTGGGTTGAGGTTTTGTAATAAAAATATGTCATGGTTATTAATTATTGGTTATAGAGAAATTTATTTTTTCTTATGAGTAACGATACGTATTTCGTTCTCAACCAGGGTTTCTCTTGCGTCCCTGATTTTTTTCATATTGGCAACCCACTCTTTTTTCATTTCTTGGTGTTCTTCCCAAGTAATTTCTTTTTTATCAAGAGCTAAATCTATTTGCTTGCCGGCTGATGGATTATTTAAATCAAACATTGTTATTATTTATTAAGTTGTTAAATCTGCTACGCCTGCTCCCATTCCAGAATGATTGCTGCAGTAGTAGTGTAATACTGGATGTCCTTGTTGCAATTGTACTGTTACATACGAGCCTGCTTGTCCTGCTACACCTGTTGTAGTAATGCCTGTGGTATATTCAGTTCCTCCCCCGTGTGTTCCATTTGATGTGGTTGAAAATTTAAAAGGGTGGCTGCTCATACTCGAATCACTTGTATCTATTTTATATGTAAACCCAGGAACTAATACTATTACAGCTCTAATGTTGCCGTCTATATAATAAGCCCCGCCCGCTGCTGTTGCAGTCATTGTGTTGATGAACGCAGCAGGTATTAGGTTTGTTGTATCGGTTAAATCAGATACGTCAGCTGGTATCACGTTTGTTGAATCAGCTAATTGATTAATATCCGTAGGAACAGTTGGTATATCCGCAGGTACAAAAGTAAATACACCTGTATTCGCATCGTAAGATAGCGAACCTCCCGCGTTAGCGGCCGACGTCGTTATGGATAAATCAGAATGTTGAATTCCTACACCATCTCCTGTAACCGCTGAAAATGTAAAAGTACCATCACCGTTCGATTGTAGATATTGTCCCGCCGACCCCTGTGTGATTTGTAAATCTGTTAAATAGGTCGGTATAGTTGGCTTATTACTTAGTTGCTGATAATCACCTCCAAATATGAATGGTTTATTTGTTAAGTCATTATAAGAACCTGAAAAAGCATCAGCTGGTGTAAAAGTAAATACTCCGTTCGATGCGTTATAAGTAAGTGAGCCATCACCAGATGCGGCGTTTGTTACTAAACTAAATGAGCCTAGCGTTATTCCTCCCACCACCTGGTAGTTGTCATTTATATATGTAGCTAGATCATTTATAGTAAACGTGGAAGTACTGCTACCATCTTGCCCTAGTATCTTGTCATCTCCCGATACAATACCCGCGTTATAGTTCTGTATTCTAGCCATTATTTTGTGTTGTTAGTCGTTTTTGTTTTGCTTCTGTTTCGTTTAACCGAAATAAATTTTTTTGTATTGTGATCATAATCTTTCCCCTTAATATTCTTACCAGCCTTAATTGCTGCTCTACGCAGTCTTTGGTTCTCCGCTTTCATCTTTCTTCTTCTCGGTGTCATTGCATACGCTAGATCTCTCTTCTTTTTTGCGAGGGCTGCTTTTTTACTAAGTTTTTGTTTCATTGTTATTAGATTACGTATAATTAAGTACGTTTAATGTGACGATAGTATCCTATTTAATATATTATATAAGCTATTGTCATACTTAGATATATGGAGATTTTGTATTATATACGTATTTTTCGTGATATAGCCCTTGACCGGAAGCCATTATTTTAGCCCCACCGGGCCCTGTTTCCCCTGGTTTCGTGTGGTGTTTTCAGCTTTTGCGTGCACGTTTGTGCGGTGTACTACTCTGGTTATGGTCTGGTCATGCGGTGTTATCACGGTTAGTCACGGATATTGTCACCGTATAACACTAAACACTACTACTATGGAAGAACACGATATAGATGCACTGATAGCCTGGAAGTACGACACGTACGTTGATGGGCTGGACACAGACTCTGATGACTAGGGTCGGGACGGGGACCGTGGGAGCGGAGCAACACCAGCTCAACGCTCTCCAAATAACCCCGGATCCTATTTGCTATACATCATTAATACGAACTTATTTAGATAATATATATAACTTAAAAACAATTACAATGCAAAAAATAAAAT
>Ga0222717_10000991_pt1 | contig 23625 bp, 18 predicted proteins | sample C33_18DmetaG_FD_165053 | JGI IMG/M metagenome (GOLD analysis project Ga0222717, IMG submission 165053) | Estuarine water microbial communities from San Francisco Bay, California, United States - C33_18D | ecosystem: Environmental > Aquatic > Marine > Unclassified | place: USA: California... | reverse complement strand
CCGAGTCTAACCCTCAAACACAACGCTTCGCATTGTTGCGTCGCGAACTCAGCGATGGCCGAGTCTAACCCTCAAACACAACGCTTCGCATTGTTGCGTTGCGGACGCAACAATCGCTTTGTTTTCACGTTACATATCCCGATACTACATATATAAACACACATGGTAAACAAAAAGGTTACGATGTCGGATAATCCACTAGACCTGAGTGACGAAAGTTTGATTGAGGAACAAGTACTCGAGCCATCATTAGCCATTTTTGAAGAACTTTCTGTCAATCTACCTGACGAGCGTCTTGCTCCCACAAATGCCGAGGAGGAAGCATTCGTCCAAAGCTTGTTCCAAGACGCAAACATGAATCTTGACTTGAGCTCATCAATTTACAACGCTATTCAAAAAGACGATGTTGAAGTTATGCGTTTAATTCTGCTCGAAAATCCATCATTGAACTTGTCGCGATTTCCAGGTCACTGGCCGCCTTCTACTCTTGCCACCCCGCTTTTCTTCTGTTTGCGATTTAACAGTTGGAAAATGTTCCACTTTCTCATAGACATGGAAGTTGATTTAGAACAAACATGGGAGCGTTCGTGTCCCGGGATGGACGGGATGGGGAGTCAAACTGGTTCTTTAAGGACACTTTTGTCGCGAGCAAGTGAGTGGTCATTCCAAATTTATGATTCATGCAATGCATTCCGTCGTTATATTGATTGGGTTTCTGAAATTTTCAGGCGCGGGGCACGCGCTTTTAATCCTAACTTGAACGATGATTGCCAAGCACCCATCTTCCTTCGAAAGAGGTTTTATGAATTTACCAATTTTTTAACATCACTTAACGAAGACACATTAAGATCCATTGGAGCTTACTCACACGCGGAACGTGCCTCTAATCTTTTATTCAACATGTATTTACAAATAATGCAAAGCGGCGGAGGACAAAGGGAGGCTGCTTTTATCATGCACAATGTTCGTGCAGAATCATATGGTATCTTGATTTATCGCTGTTTGAGACTAAATACGAATCCGATTTTTTTGCGGCATCATAACTTGACTCTATTAAGAGACAACCAAACGACACAGAAAATTTTCGACCTGCTAGAAAATCACCGACAACAACGTCTTGTTGCAGTTGCCGGTGCCTATCACTCCCGATCAGAGTCACGGCTGCAATCTCTACCGCAATCAGTGATTCGCAGGATTACCAACATGACGACACCACAGTATTATCAAGGACTCCGGTTACACGACTGCCCTGTGTGCTTCGAGAGAAAAAACACTGATGTGGTATGTCAACATGGACACGAATTGTGCGCCCCGTGTCGCGCGCACATGCTGACACACGATCAATCCAGATGCCCCATGTGCCGTGCACCAATGCGCGCTTGAATAAAAAGATATGCATGACGTAATATGCCGCTCCTTGTCCTTGTGTGGTTTCGCCTGTCTACCATTGGAAATCAGGCGAGGTCAGAGATCGCCTCGCAGAATTCCCGACCATGTCACATGGAGTGCCATCTTGTCATCTGTATTGCTGTTGGTAGGTCTTGACTCTAAACACAATGCCTCGCATTGTTGCGTTGCGAAACCATACTATAGTGCAATTAACGAAATGAAAGTCCAGAACCTGGATGCATGGCCAAAAGCGTTTTAATTGCCTGTTGTGAGATTCTGTTGTAGCCAACAAACAAAACAGGAAGTGATGGACTTTGCCCTCGCACCTGCGCAAGCCTCCACGCGCCGTCATCATGGATTTCGTTGTCGGCAAGATTTAGAAAAGCAAGTGAGGCACATTGGCCTAGCACCGCTGCAAGACTCCCCGCCCCTTCATCTCCGATCTTGTTCCCGCGAAGATCGAGACGAGCAAGTGATGCACATCGTGGTAGCACCGCCGCAAGCCTCCCCGCCCCTTCAGCTCTGATACCGTTGTAGTCAAGATCCAGATGAGCAAGTGATGCACATTGCCCTAGCACCGCCGCGAGCCTCCCCGCTCCTTCAGCTCCGATCATGTTCCCGCTAAGATCCAGATGTGCAAGTGATGCACATTGTCCGAGCACCGCCGCAAGCCTCCCCACCGCTTCATCTCCGATCCTGTTGTAGCCAAGATTCAGATGAGCAAGTGATGTACATTGCCCAAGCACCGCAGCAAGCCTCCCCGCCCCTTCAGCTCCGATCATGTTCCCGCCAAGATCCAGATGCGCAAGTGATGTACACTGTCCGAGCACTGCCGCAAGGCTCCCCACCCCTTCATCGCCGATCCCGTTGTAGCGAAGATTCAGAAAAGCAAGTGTTGCACATTGCCCGAGCCCCGCCGCAAGCCTCCGCGCCCCTTCAGCTCCGATCTCGTTGTAGCCAATATCCAGATAAGCAAGTGATGCACATCGTGGTAGCACCGCCGCAAGCCTCCCCGCCCCTTCAGCTCCGATCTCGGTGTAGCCAATATCCAGATAAGCAAGTGATGCACATCGCCCTAGCGCTGCCGCAAGCCTCCCCGCCCCTTCAGCTCTGATACTGTTGTAGCTAAGATCCAGATGAGCAAGTGATGCACATTGCCAGAGCACCGCCGCAAGCCTCCCCGTCCCTTGAGCTCCGATCAAGTTGTAGGCAAGATTCAGATGAACAAGTGATGGACATTGCCCAAGCACCGCGGCAAGCCTCCCCGCCCCTTCATCTCGGATCAAGTTGTATTCAAGAATTAGATAAACAAGTGATGGGCATTGCCCAAGCACCGCGGCAAGCCTCCCGGCCCCTTCATCTCCGATCTTGTTGAAGCGAAGATCCAGATGAGCAAGTGATGGACATTGCCCAAGCACCGCGGCAAGCCTCCCCGCCCCTTCATCTCCGATCCTGTTGTAGCCAAGATTCAGATGAGCAAGTGATGTACATTGCCCAAGCACCGCAGCAAGCCTCCCCGCCCCTTCAGCTCCGATCATGTTGTCGGAAATATCCAGATGAGCAAGTGATGGACATTGCCCAAGCACCGCGGCAAACCTCCCCGCCCCTTCAGCTCCGATTCTGTTGTCGCTAAGATTGAGATGCGCAAGTGATGCACAGTGCCCAAGCACTGCCGCAAGCCTCCCCACCCCTTCGGCTCCGATCTCGTTGCTGCGAAGATCCAGATGAGCAAGTGATGCACATCGTGGTAGCACCGCCGCAAGCCTCCCCGCCCCTTCAGCTCCGATCCAATTGGCGCGAAGATTCAGATGCGCAAGCGATGCACACTGCCCAAGCACTGCCGCAAGCCTCCCCGCCCGTTCAGCTCCGATCCCGTTTCCGCCAAGGTTCAAACGTATCAGTGACTGGCATGGTGGTGGCGATGCACTGTGCACGTCGTTCGTCGCGGGATCAAGATTATTAAGTGGTGGAGAGCGTGCCAGTATTTCTAGAATCATTTCCACTCCTTCATTTCCTAAATCAGAACAATGCAACGACGCAATCTTTGCGTATCCACAAATTTCCTCCAGGTCACGCATCACATCCGCAAATTCAGCGCGGAATCTTAACTTTAAGGCCACAGACATCCCTTTATTTTCGAGAGCACGTTTCACAGTGCCGGAAACTTGTCTCATTGTCAGCAATCGATTCTCTGGTATCAGTTGGTTGATAACATCAGAAGTTTCAAGCATTTCAACCAAAGACGTCATCGGAACAAAGGTTTTACAGGGACGATTTTCGCTTATATACCTTTGATGTATGTAGCTTTGAACGATTTCTGGTGTAAATATTTTGTGTTTTGAATTTAAGAATATTCTCAAGTGTGGCAATTGCTGTGCAACTGCCTGAAGCCTTTTCGCCCCTTTATCTCCGATTTCGTTGTCGCTAATATCCACATAAGCAAGAGATCGGCATCAAACGCATGGGGCGGCAAAAAAATGTATATATGTAAGTAGCACGTCAACGATAGATGGCATCTCATAGTTCGATTGTATGGAATAATAAAACTCCGCGTGAATTGCATCGAGCATGGATAACAATGACTCCACATCAAAGACAACGTGAAAAAATGAAGTTTATGATTGAAAATCAAAGCATGGTCCGAAACAATCACTATGCACGGAAAATAGTCGAGGGTCGAATACCAGATAGCTTTCAATTCGACTTTGATGCCAATAAAATTACAGTACACGCCCCTGAAAATCGTCCAGAGATCATCCTCCTGAATGTTGCAGGTACACGTTTGGTCGCTAAAAAGGTTTTTATTCCAGCACGTACTTTTGTGCCAGTGTTTCTCGTCGAATACTACACGATGTCATCAGCGACGAATCCCATGGAAACAGATTACGAGATTATTCACGCTGACGAATATTTTGTCCAAAAATTGAACGGGTGGTTTAGAAGTATTGCTGCACAGCATCATGTGGAAGCCAACAACTTCCCTTGGCATATAAAACGACAATTTACTAACGTTCTCAACTTTCATGTGTGGCAGCGTGGTCAGGTGTCTGTGAAGTCCACTCCCGAAGATCGTGCGTTGTATCTGTCAACGGGCATTATACAGCCAAGCCTCACAATGACGCCATGAATTAAGTGCTATCTGTTTTGAAGATGTCTCTTTTTCGATGTCCATGCTCAACCGAGTAAGACAGTGATTTACACTCTCATTAAATAGTTTAATTACACGCAAAAATCATCTGCCATGATATTCCACAGGCGATCTGTGCATGCACTAACTGTAGCTTGTCGCGAGGCACAAAAATCAGGACTGCGATGCTCTGCATTCATCAACGACAATCCCAAAATAGACCAGTGGCACTGAGCCATCGTATGGTGGCGTGCCAAGGTGGGTCGAGCTCTGGCCGATGCGCGCGGCGCGGGTGCTTGTGGTGGTCGGCATGCTGCGACTCACCTACCACAATGGCAAGCCAGCGAGTGGCATCGTTAGCCATGCAGCTTAGTTTACCCGTCGACTTTCCTTGGTGAAATTCGTGATTGAACAAGAGGGTGATGAAGCGAGCCAGCCACATTGGCAATAGAACGCAGTACACCATTGTTGAATATCCAGCATAGTGTTCTGTGAGAGCAACTGCAAGAATGTGCACGAGGGGGTAGAGGTAGCGGAGAGCGTGTATTTCCAAAACGCAAGTCCTTGCGTCAATTGTCTGGTAGTCTTCGCGTGTGAGTCGGTAATTACAAGGATTGGCCATCCATCCAACGACCCCGTAAAAAACCCCATCTCTCGTGGATGAATGTGGGTCGCCCTGAACATCACAGTGTTTGTGGTGTCTCTGGTGCATGATGGCCCACCACAAGGGATCCCCCTGAAACGCGAGACAGGCACAAATTCCGAGCAAAAACTGGAGCGTCCGAGATGTGCGAAATGCAGAGTGCGCAAAGTAGCGATGTAGACACACGGACATCGACAAACCTATGCAAAGCACTGTAGCGATTGCCGCGTATACAACATGTACTAGGAAAGGTCGGCCGTGGCTCCAGACACACTCGACGATGATACAGGGCACTACAAAAGACGAAATAGCGTAATATGCGGCTGGTGATATCACCTGTACTAATAGAGAAGCAGCAACCCAGGCGTAAAATTTACTCATGCCATCTTGCACAAAAACTTACGAATATAGTGAAACGTCTTGAGCATCATATTCGGTTGATCTAACGGATCTTACACGAGTGTTCGTGACACCATAAATGAAGATGATAATGACTCTTTATTTTTATACTCTGAGGCTAATTCCAACATAAATTTCAATCCTTGACTGAGAGCGCCCTACCCCGGTACCAATGGGATCCATACAAAAATTCTTGGCTTTGAGCCGATTGCAACCTAATTCCCAGCACATACGTGTAGTCGTCAGGACTATTGGATTTATCTGTACTATAAACTTACTTTGATATTTGAACCTATCACACCCTTTTTTGCACTACACGCCCGATTCCATACATTCAAATCCATGTGCAACCGTCATCTCAAAATACGACAAGGCACACCGGGCATTTCAAATTTGCTATTTTTTCTTGTTGATGCTTGCAGGCCTGACACACAAAAATGTGATTACATGGTGTCCAAATCCAATCCCCACGCCCTTCAAAACAGAGGATGCATTGCAAAAACACATCTCTTTCGTCGCACCGACACTGTGTTGCGCTTGTACTCTGTCTGCATTGCAGTTCAGAGTACTTAATATGATAATTATGGAGTCGCCGCCTTACCTTTGCCACGTCTACCTGACGGCTTTTGAATTTCCTGTCTTCTGCCTGCCACTGGCAGATTAAATCAGATGCCAATGTTTCCAGTTCCATCAAAACTTGTGAAAATACACCGATCTTCTGCTTGCTTTCTGCGCGCAACTCGTGGACCATTTGCTCTAACATATGACGCTGACTATTTGATAATGCGTGTGCTTTGTACTGGGCACAAAGACCAATTTGTTGTTGCAACCCCGACAAAAAACAATCTGTCCTGGTCTTCATTTCCGTCGTCTGAGCTTGCATCTCGTCAAAAATTTTGCGCCTGCCTGCATCTTGTTTCACGAAATATTTTATTTTTTCACCGATTGCCTCCATTTCTTTACCTGCTTCCAGTTTATCGTCCATGAATCCGTCAATTCCTTTTAGCGACTCGATAAACAAATCCTTTTCGCTTTTGGCTGCTTGCTGCTGCTCCTTAAGTTTCTCCGCCAAAAACAACATTTTCGAGGATAACGTTCGCAGGCAAAACCATAAGTGGTTGGAATGAGTTCCCCATTTACCACTCCTCGCGGCATTTTGCTCTTCCGACATCTTATCGTCTTCCGTTGCCCTGAATTCGGCCTCCACATCACCATCCGCCTGTATGACCTTTGAGCTCCACAAGCACATATTCAGCGTCGTGTTTCCAAGTGACACAGCGTACTGGGAGATCGACCCAATTAACACCCCTAATTGTCTGTGAAGTGGCATTGTCGCCCAGACCTTCAGAGGGTTGTCGCGATTGTAATTGTCGACAAAATGTTGTCGGAACCGAAACGTCTTGATTTGATGCGTGATCCAAGAATCATATTCATCAACTTGCAAGCGTGTCTTGCTCCATTTCTGCGTGATGCGCATAAGTTCATTCGCAAGTTTTTTCTGCTTGTCTTCGCAAATCGTCACGCTAGCTTTAAAAGTGTCCAGAAGCGAACAGGCAATTTGAGCACGCCTTTCTGACTTTTTTAACATTGTTTCGAGATCTGATATTCTCTTATTCGCCCAATCTCTTTCTGCTTCATACTCTTGAAGTCGAGCTGTAAATTCCATAGTTTTTTTCTCAGCCTCACACAATCGGACGTTTAGGTCTGCAGATGTCGCAGGATCCATCGTGCGGACTTTGCATGTGGGTACGTCCATGGTCTTCTAAAATATTGCTTCACTATCACGCCTATTTTTGTCACACCTTCTTGTCTATTTTCAATGCAGGCCGGGAAATCAAGGTGGGGCGTGCCCTGTGGTCGTGCACTTAGAGAAAAGGGCAAACTCCGGCGATACCCGTTAGAATACCAACGGTGGTAATTTACACCCCGGCCAAAATTCAAACAAATATATCGTCACACACGTGTGCGTTCTATTTAGAGGCACTCGTGGGCTTTCGTCAATAAAAGGTCGTTCACGCGATGGCAGTGACACCATATAGGCACGCACACATTGAAAAGACCTGGAAATACAGGCACAGAGCGTTTGCGTGGACAGCAGGATATGACTGATTTTGCGCAATGGCATATTCTGCGTCGGGTTATACAGAAAGGAGACGTGCCAGCCTTGGAGACGTTTCGGCTAGAAAACCCGGAATTAGACTTGTCGCAGTTTCCGGGTGAAGCCGGGTGGACTCCACTCGCACACGCCGTGCTGTACGGACAGCAAGAAGTGTTTCGTTATTTGCTTGATATTGTGAATGTACAGGCTCCAATAACAGTTCCAACTCCCTCGTACTGCAGTGCACGGACGAGCGTAGTTTCGCGCCTGCCAGCGTGTCGCGTATATCCATACCGGGCGCGCGCAGTGTCGGGGCGGTGCGGCAACATTCGCACGCCGCGCGCTGATGAGCTTCGCACCGCGCGTGCGCGACCGTCGTGTGTGTGCACTGCGCACGCCTCGGCGGCTGGTGCGCGCGTGGGCCGCGGTCGGCGCTGCGCTGCTGCTCGCCGCGCTGGGCTGGTGCGTGCATGCCAGGCACAGGCGGCCCGCGGTGCACGGGCGGACTGTGCCAGTGTATATGCACATGCAAACACAAGCGGTGCAGCTTCCTGAAACCTCACCGACAAACATGCACACACCAGCGGTACATATTCCTAAAACCTCACCGACCAACATGCACATGCAAACACAAGCGGTGCAGCTTCCTGAAACCTCACCGACAAACATGCACACACCAGCGGTACATATTCCTAAAACCTCACCGACCAACATGCACATGCAAACACAAGCGGTGCAGCTTCCTGAAACCTCACCGACAAACATGCACACACCAGCGGTACATATTCCTAAAACCTCACCGACGAACATGCACATGCATCCACTAGCACCAATAGCAGTCACAGCCCCACAGCATCAGCGTTTCCTGTTGTTTCGAGATGGCGGCAGGGGCCAGGGCATTGGTAATATCATGAACGGACTGCTCGCTACACACTTGCTCGCTCTTAGCTATAATCGAACCTGTTGCGTATCACATTGGCCGTCATTTGCAAAGGCGTTTACGCGAATACCGGCCGCTGCGTGTGCTGGAGTTTCGGAGGCAATTATGATCAAGCACTTGAGTTTATGGAATTTTGGTAGTGGACAAGTGGATAAGAAATGCTGGCGGTCTGGTGGCTCTTGTGATGTGCTTATGCAAAGCGACGAGGTATTCATAGAAATCACTGGCAATGAATACCCGTTTGAAATATTTCCACAGTTGCCAGTGGGTCTTTTTGAATCTTTGTACACACCGTCTGAACTTCTTGTCTCTTACTTCAAATTGCAGGCCCCATGGCCACAGACCGTTGTGCACCTGCGCGCTGGAGATAATTCGGCGGACAAGCGGGACGGTGTCGACAGGAATTCACTTGACTTTCTGGTGCACATGCTTCCCGTACATACCTTTGTAATCACCAACAACGAAAAACTGCATGAGCGTTTTGTTACGATGGGCTTCAAGGCCTACGACGCGCCTAGAGGCCAGGTGCACACAACCTTGTCAAGTGATTCCACAACGGTATTACAGGCGTGGCGGGATTGGTACACGATATTCCGGGCGGGTGTTGTCCTGCACACCCCGAGTGCGTTTTCGGAATCTGCTGCCCGCGCCTCGGGCGCGTTTTCGAGACGGGTGCAGGCCTACAACAAGCGCGCTGTACGTAACTTGAGTGAGATGCTGGCGCCAGAAACGTGGCAAGTTGTAAGTGTGCAATGACCACGCGATGTGTGGATGCTGCTACGCAGAAATGGTTGAGAGACTAAACTTCAACTGCCCAATCTGCTACAGAGTTTTTCGCTTTCTTGACAACAAATAAAAGTTACGTTGGGTTTGTACCTTCAGATTTGTCTTTGCGCTTCTGCCTTCGCTACAGCGATGGCATCAAATACTTTTCTTGTATTTCGCGTGGAATGCCTATCTCATCCATTTGATTAAAAATACGAAGCCGCCGTTCCCGCACTATATCTAAAATGTGAACAGTTTGTTGTCGGTTTGCAACATCCATTGGACTCCTGCCGCCATATTGCATGTTGCAATGTGCATTGACGTTTGCACCAAATTGCAGCAGCAAGTCGATGATTGCAAAGGACAACCTTGACCTTACGGCATGGTAGAGGCATGTGCGTCCACATTCATCTTTTGCGTCCACGTTTGCTCCTGCTCTCAGCAAAGTTTTCATCATTGTAGGATTATTTTCTTCGTCTTCGAGAATGTATTCCATTCCGAGATAAAGCGGTGTCACAAGCATTGGGTCCGTAATCCTTTCCGAGTCCTGAACAAACGCAGCTACATTAGGGTTTGCACCCCGCCGTATCAGCAGATTCACGAGTTCCATGTTTTCGTTTGCGATTGCAAAAAAGAGCATTGGGAAATCGCGTATATGAAATCGATCATACAGTTGCCCACCAATGGTATGTCCACGTACGCTTTCTAAGGTATTCGTCATATTTATAGGAAATCCCAGGTCTAAAAGAAACTCAATTTGCCTCAAATCAGGACTTGTGCTCCAACTCAGGTATATGAGATTCTTTCCTCCAATACGTGTCTGTAATACGGTCGGGTCCTTCTGCACGAGTTTCCGGATTATCTGATTCATGTTATCCTTGCGCACGCATGCTGCTGCCATTCTCACCGCTTTGATGATGGGACTGATCCCACTGCCCAAGTGCACATTCGCACCTCTTGCCAGTAGCACGTCTACCAATCTACACTTTTGGTGATGTATCACACCCAGCAACCAAGTCGTTTTTGGCTGCGTGCTCGTGAAGAAATGGTTTATGTTTATCGTTCCACTATCAATGAGATATTCCAACACAGTCACCAAAATATCCTCGTCTTCATGAGACTTCATCAAATCGACAAATCTTCCCAAACAATGCACCGAGGCGTTATGAAAGTACGATAGTCCCTGAAACTCTGCAATCAGCGTTTGTGCCATTCTATACCTAATGGAGGTTAACACACTTATATATAACTGCAACTGTGCGTGTACATCAAGGCAACATTCAGTGTCTTTGTCTCGATACTACGCGGTCAAATGGCCAACCGATGCGCAAACAGTAAAGCGACATTCATTCTGTATTTATTCGTACAAAACAGTCGGGATAAATTCCCGATCAAAAATAGTCTGCGTCGCTTTCGGATCTGCCGGCTGAAAGTGCAAAAAGCCATCTGGATGCTTGTGTGGTTCGACAAGACGGTCCATGACACGTAGCGTCCGCAAAAGGTCGTTCGTTGTCATGGTACGCCCAAGAGTATTGTCTACACACTTTGCAATACGTACCTTGTCCTTAAAAACGCCGCCTACTGCATAATCCGCACCACCCTGACACGCTATGTGCACAATAGAAACTCTCCCCGTCACCGATGCCGTCTGTCCCGTGCGAAGAATCCTTGCTTCCACTTGCTTCGTGGTAGCGTCGTTCCATGGGTGAAATCCCATAAACACCATCGCCTCAGTCTTGGTCTGCAATCCGTCTAGTCCCAAACCACCCGCTTTTGCGCTCAAGAATAGGATACCTTTGTCACGCGCCAAATACGATTTCTTCGCTTGGTCGCGCTCTTCTAAAGTCATGTTTCCAGAATACTTATATACCGGTCCGTAATTGTAAACACCCCGCTCACGCTCCTTTGCCAAAATCTTCCTTATCAGCCGCATTGGTTGCAAAAGCATAGAAGTCACGATAATGTGCGTGTGACCATCGGCCTGCAATTTTTTGAGAGTGTCCAAAATGCACGAAATGGCACCAGAGTATTGTTCTGGTTCCGTGGCCGCTTCGAGCAATTCCGGTTTTTCGAACAACTTGACCCCGTGCTCGTATAGCGCGGGATGAAACGCCAGTAGTTGCAATTGTTTGAAAATGGTTAAAAAAAGAACCATATCGTCCCCACTGTTTCCGTCTTCTTCAATTTTTGTATAGATATTCTTCAATTCAGTATATTTTGAATAGTACCGAAAGTACCACCGGTTCGGGATATGGAGGTTGCAGTTCACAGCTTTCCGATGCACGGGTGGCAAACTTTCCACACTTTTCTCGACACGATGCACCCATTCGTCCAAGCGATCCACTACCTTGACCTTTTGTGCTAGCGACATGTCCTTGTTCGATAAACTATCTGCTCCCTCTAAGTCAATGTTCATTGCTTTGATTTCACCCTGCAAATCAAATAGGCCGTTCACAATCATAGTTCCGGTACACCCGACCACAAACTCCTTTCCCGCTGTTAATTCCGCCAACGCGTTGCACGTGACCGTTTTCTCCCTCCTGTACTCGTGTAATTCATCCAAGATGACAAATTTCTGTTTTTTGAACAATGGCCCGATTTGTGGCATATCTTTCTCCAATGGGTCTTCATACAGGCCTGGTGCTATTTTCCTTTTGCCTTTCACATCCCACCCTCCCTTATAGCGAATACGACCCGAACTGTCTTCCGTCTCGTTCAAATCTGGGTAATATTGGTGTGTCTCTTTGAACCTCTTGCAAATCGTTTGCGGCGTTGAGATTGTGACAAGCGGTTTGGGGTTGGCATTACGCGTCCCTTGGACGACAATTTCGCTTTCGGGAAGATTTGTTAGCTTTAAGATTGTATCTCTCCACTGATTTTTACAAGCCATCGGGCATACAACCAGTAGTTCCGAGCATTTTCTGGGCTGTTTTCCAAACATTAACGAACGCAGAATCCAAATCAGAATTCCTGTTGTCGTTTTTCCCAGTCCCATATGATGGTTCAAAATTATTCTATTTTTTTTTCCATGCGACAACCGAACAGCAGCTTGCATGGCGTCAATCTGGTGTCGGTAGGGAATGTTAGGTTCGTTGGTTTTTTTGTCGACGGCACTGAATAGGACGGACGTTGTGTTTCCCTCCCCACTCGGAAATGAAATCTTACTCGTCCTCAAAAAATTAAGCGTGGATGCCGTCTTTGCATCCATTGTGCACTGAAAAAGTCTTGCTTCCAAGGTCTTTAATGCGATTTCCTGCACGAGACACGCGTGCTAATTTGAGCGACTGCACGAGGTAGCAGGACATGAGCAACTCAAGCACGAGCAGGGTATTTTGCGTGGAACACACCGCGTGGAATCGAGCGCTGGTCGCCAAAGGAAATGAAGGTGCTTTAATGCGATTTCCTGCACGAGACATGCGTTTTTCGCACGAGACACGCGTTCTAATTTGAGCAACTGCACGAGGTAGCAGAGCACGAGCAACGCAAGCACAAGCAGGGGATTTTGCGTGGAACACACCGCGTGGAATCGAGCGCTGGTCGCCAAAGGAAATCGGGGTGCTTGAATGCGATTTCCTGCACGAGACATGCGTTTTCGCACGAGACACGCGTTCTAATTTGAGCAACTGCACGAGGTCGCAGGACACCAGCGTCCATAAATACGCCCGGCGTCCGCCGCAGCCCGCCACACCACGCACATGACGGAGAAAATGAGTGATAAAATGCCCATGTGGGTGGAGACGCAAGGCCTTTTCAAGAAGGCGAAGGATCAGATCAAGCGCCTGACTGTTGTTGGCCTCAAGCTTGCCAAAGAGCGCGATGAGCTTGCTGAGGACAACGCCAAGTTGCAGATTGAGGTCGTGTACTGGCAAGACGAGTGGTACAAGATGAAGGTTGCGTTGAAGAATGCTCGCCATCGGCTGCCTCACCCGATAAGGAGCAAGAGGATCAAAGAGAACCTCAAGCGCAAGCAGCAGAAGTGATATTGCTCATACGTTCTAATTTGAGAGACTGCACGAGCTAGCAGAACACCAGAAACTCGAACATAGGCAGGATATATTGCGTGGATGCAATTGCATCATTATAAATGATCAAAAATGATCCGATGCACGTCTGTTGGAAGCTGTCGCAGTAAAGAATGTTGTCCCAAACGTGGGTGCATGCTGGTTGCCAACGCCGTGCGAGGGTCAAGTGCTCGATGCACCCTTTGGTACCACTCTCTCTGCCTTTCCATCGCATGCATGTCTACATAAGTGATCTCTGGAAGCTCAAAACGAGCACCGTGTTTGAGGAGCAATTCACCGATCCTCAAACGGAGGTCTGCCGAGGCATTTGACATGCTTCGTTTCCATTTTACCACCAGCGAAAATGGAGTGAGGTTCGCCTGATCATCCCGTGCATTTGCATCCGCACCATGCGCTAATAGCGTTTGGACCATTGTAAACATATACGGTGCAAACATCATGTCCATGTGTTCTATTACCGAGTACAACCCTGTCTTACCCCCCATATCCTTTTCATCAAAATTCATGCGCATCAAACTTGCAAACATTTGAAGGGGATACTCTTTATCAAGGTGAAGACTTGCAAACGGGTGCAACTTAAAATTTGATGGGTGCTGGAAGATATCATAATTTTGAATTAAAAGGTCGACGATAGGACAATTTGACCTCTGGATTAAATCGGAAAAAAAGGCCGAGTCCGAGAGCAATACTGGGTCAATGCCATTTTTTAGAAGCATATCGATGATTTGCAAAAGTTTTTTACCTGAAGCTTCATATGCCATCGTGTTGTGCAAGGACAGGCAATGATTCAATTCATCACAACAAACCATGTACTCTGGAAAGGGCCCTTCAATGTCCAATAATACCCGCACTGCGTTAGGTTTTATTTTCAAACATGCAAACAGCAAAATCGTGCCATGTTTTACCAAATTACTTTGATCTCTCTCTTCGAATTCGTACGTGGTTAGCACGTCAAACAACCCTTCTTTCGCCAACATGTACAGAAAATCTTCCTTTTCAGACATAACAGCCTGGCGAACACGGGCATCGATTAGAGGGTGCATGGCAACTCTTTGCTTTTTGACCTCCTTTACTCGTATATATATCAAAACACACGGTGGTATACATGCACTTGCTTCATGTCTGAGCGCTGACGCAACAGAGTGTCCATATCGTTGTACACGAACTGAAAACCCCCGATGTACATGCATACAACCGCAAAACGGCAATACAGACGATAGCCAATCAAACACGCATGATCATACCCTCATGCATGTTTGAGGAAAGTTTGAGTTTTTTGATGTGTAGGCTGCGTCCAATGAGCTCATCACATTCCAGCTTGTGCGAGGTGAGTGGTATTTTTATAGGCATTTCGCAACGCCCAGCATTTAGCATTTTTTGGGTGGCTGGAAATTCCCCTACAGTGAAGGCTATCCGGCCACGTGACCGAGTGTGCTGCAAATATTCGAGCCTAACCGTTGGTACAGATTTATACTATACGGCACCGGAAATACACACAAGAGCGCGCGCGTGCGAGTGGGCTGCGAACTGTTTTTATACGCAACAGTGCAAACATCGGGGGTAAACACCCATGACAATGCTTGCACGGTTTCCGAATCCTAAGTTGGGTCTTCTTTCGTTACACATTGTGGCTTCCGACTTTGCAGTCATAAAACAGTCGATATATTTGAGTTTGTCGGGTTGACACAATCGTCGTTGAGATTCATTCAAGAAGATTGAAATTGAAATAGAAATATGTAAAATGAAAACAAACGTGTTCTCCCCGACAAGCAATATAAAGAGACTAGTTTCATATGATATGAAAACGTATATAAGGACTTCTGAAAGTAGTTAATGTATGTCATTGACACAAAAACAAGCTGAAGAATATTTGCAAGATTTTGTTTCACTTTTAGCAACCAAACAAAAAAGCAGGGAACAAGACCCTGATTCTAGACTGTTCATCAGCCCATTAATGCAAGACAGGTTGTCTTATTGTATCTCGAAAGTTTTGACCGAAACTATGCAGTTACGTCTCATGGTACTTGAAAATAAGAAAACAAACGCACTCTCCCCGACGAGAAATTTAAAGAGATATTAGTTTAATATGATACGAAAACATATATAAGGACTTCTAAAGTTCGGTAAAGTATGTCATTAACAACAGGCGATGGAAAACAAGTTCAAATTCATCAGGCGCCATCGTTGCGCAACCTTGCCCCCGGCGAAGTTGTTCAACACGCGAATGGAAGTTTAGCAGTCGCGGTCGGGTCGCCACATGTGGCACCGTCCGCACAATTCGTCGCTGGTGGTATGGGTTACGCTCCGAACATGTCTGCGGCGTCAATGTTTGCCCACACGCACCAGGCGGGAGTCTATGGACATCCGTCTACGTATCCAAACTCGGGATGGAAGGGTTATCCACATTGCCGAGCACCTTCGTCTCATTTCGGAGTACCACCACTACCACCACGCTACCCGCCTTATTAACCTTTTCAGCGTTAAATAAAAATTTTACAGAGATCACTTTTATGCAAAAACTTTTGTGCAACAGACAGAGATCACTTTTATGCAAAGACTTTTGTGCAACAGACAGAGATCACTTTTACGCAAAGACTTTTGTGCAACGGACTTTTATCTCCGGCAATGGCACATGCATACCTTGCTTGGATATGAATTTAACTTGCGGTAATCACCCTTTCCTTCATTTCCTATTATTTCCACCTGTATGCATGTATGCCTATTAGTACACGCCCTATGAAAAGCTGTGAGCGGGCGGGGAGAGGGGAAAAGGAGGACATGTGCTAAGGGACACTACCAACCGCGGCCTGTGCGTTCGAGTGTGGTCACCTGACACTGGCAAGGGGCGCGGGGGAGGGTGTGGGGTTGTGGACAACAAGATTGGCAACGAGGTGAGGGCGTACGCAAGAATGCGTGGACAGGAGAAGCGACAAGGCCACATCCGTCGATGTTGAGATGGATCCGACCTCATCCATCGACTTTCTTGCAAATTCCATGTAAGGCTCACGTTCGGCATCATGGATGGATTGCAAAAATTTCATGCAATTTCGCAACAGCTTTTGACTGATCCGCTTGCACGTGCTGTAAATGGATATCTCAATTGAAGGGGCAGCGTACATGAGAGCAGCTACAAAAAGACACACTGAAATCGTTTTTCCAAATCGCCGAGGTGTAGATATCAAAATTTCCTGCCATAGGCCAAGAGTTAAAACAGTGAACTCTATATGTCGAAAAACACATTGCAACACTGCAACCTGGTGCGTCTTGGTCCAGTTATTGCTTTCCAGCAATCTTGGATATGATCTTTCAAAGGCACCGGGTGGGTCCGTTTTAAACAACACTCGTACGATTGCATTGATAAACTCCTCATGAAAAACCCGTTGATGATAGGACCGTTCCCACCCAGACCGATCTAACGCAGCCAACCCCGCACGTAAACGTCGCAGACGTGAAAACCCGTCAATCTTCGTCAACTGTCAATCGTGTTCAAAATCAACACGCAGACAAATTGCACGCGCATAAAAGCAATGCATACGAGACCTCCTGCGGTTGAGTATTGTCTTGGTTAATGTACGAATTGAAACCGCCGTTGTCCGCAAAAAATTTGGCAAGCAATGGACTCAGTCCCGTTGACTCATTTACAGACGCGTCTGTGCTGTCGACTGCACCAACATTTTTCACGTATTCTCGAAGCAGTGCGTCTGTGCACGCCATGCGTACATAGGAGCGCCCGTGGCTTATATTTGTAATTTTGCATCAAAGCGTGTTTTTGCTTACATGATTGTCAACATTTTACGTTTCACCCATCTTGGTAACTTATATGCGGCAAAAACAATGTCCACATCGATGCTATTTTTGATGTTTGTGTGTATTCAGTATTTCTGTGTGCATAAATATAACACACACGCGGTGACTTTATACACGCAGTGACTACACGTTCGACAACATGCAGAACGAGTGGAGCGACAAAAAAGGCCCCATTCCTTCGAAGCTTAATCGTTTCAAGGTTAAAAAAACAGTAGCCATGAAGAGAGTGATTCCCGACCTGAAAATCACGATTCCAACACAAAAGGTGCAGGGTCCTTTGACTCCAAGACCAGTACCCGCCACTTATTCACACACCCAGTATCGTTTCTAAGGGGCATAAGCAAGTCCATGACATGGCAACATTGTTCAATAATCTCTCAACAAAATAAAAAAGTGCAAATTCCCTCGGCAAACGTCTTGTTTCGCCTTCATTGGATGAAGATGTACCAAGAGTACTGTTGCGAGGTTGCGGGACTGACCAGCAACGCACCATAGGTTTTGCTAGTGTTTTTATTATATCACTCATAAAATATGCTTGACTTCGATTTGAAGCTGTGAATGCAAAAAATATTTAATTTTGTTCAAATGTCAGGGTAGGCTGGTGTGATTACGGAAAAATCACGCCCTGCCAATGTGTGTGATGACGACGGTTGCGTTGATTCTGCTGATGAAACTTGCCACCCGTTTGAAGTGCATAGTTCCAGCAAAATTTCGGCACTCTTGTTTGAAATGAATGTTATATCTTCAATTTCCTTTTTTACTTGTGTCATATGGATTTTTAAAATCGACAGGTGTAGATATAATTTGTATACAGACTTCAAAAGCAAAAACAACCACGTAGATTTTCCGTCAGCGGTGTGGGCAGTCAAGCACTAGCCGCGTTGCGAAATGGTGATGAGCGACACAATATATATATGAAAGAAGACATACAATGTTGAAAATTAGGAAAATATGCGAGTGTGTTTTTTCTTGATGCTTGTGCCGCTTCAAATTGTACATGCAGAGTGTCCTTTGGGACAATACATGACAAAAATTGGAGGTGAAACGCATTGCCGTGATTGTCCAGTGGGCAAGCACGGCTATACGCCGGCCCTTGGCGACACTCCTTGCCGTGACTGCTCGGCAGGTAAATATTCGAACGTTTCCGGCCTGACTGCATGTTTTAATTGTGCGGCGGGTAATTCTTCATCTATTGGAGCTGAATCGTGTACATTGTGCGAACCTGGCACTGCCAGCCTGGAAGGCGCATTATGTTATGATTGCTCCCCTGGCAAGTATGCGAACACAGAAGGGTCTTCGTCTTGTATTCAATGTCCACCGGGGACATTTTTGGATGCGTATAAGTCTGCGGGCCAGTGTGACAATTGTGCTGCCGGAAAATACAGCCTTCATGGTGCTATCACCTGCACGGAATGTAATGTGTCAAGACAATATCAGGACGAAACAGGGGCTTCACACTGCACAACGTGTCCTGATAACAAACATCCAACTTATGACAGACTTGCCTGCATCACATGCCCGGTTGGTAAGTATTCCAACGACAGCACCACGCGATGTGAGGCATCAAACCCCGTGTCATTCGCTCGCACGAGTCTACAGGAGAATGAATGCCCCATATTCGGCGCAAATGAGGTTCTGTGGAGTGTGGCTGAACCACTCGAAGCATTCAATTTGTTGTGCGGGGAAAATCATGTTAACAAAACATCTTCAAACACAGTCCGTATGCCAACGGTTTCAGTGCCGCAGGGCCAGAAATTGCCGCTGACCGGGGGCTCTACCATGTATCCCTTTTGGTTTGAAGCATACTACATGGAAAATGAAAATCATATTCTGTTTTTGGACCGGGGTGGCTTGTATGGACAATTTCATTACAAAACCCCAAGCGACTTCGACACAATGTCAGTATTGTATTCGTTGGATACACCAGATGAAATCGCGGTGTTCAAATACGTGAGAAATTATATTATAAAAATTCTGATTCGGGAACATGCACAACATGAACAGTACATGTTTCCAATTGGCGACACTGTAACACTACTGAGTCCATTTTACATTGACCGGACGCATATTTCCCTCCTGGTGTTGTTCAAAGGCCCATATTCAGAGATTGCCATATTAAACATGCATGCCATTGAGTTTAGCCTTTTACAACAAGAAAAGGATGTGCAGGCATGCGAAAACATTGCACAGGTGTGTGCAGTCCTCTCACCTGATAACATCTCTGCCGCTAGTTTGTCGTGGTGGAAGAAAGTCGGCATTGTGAAATGGGTGCAGGGCACTGATGGACAGAGTTGCGACGCTGTGTGCATGGAAGCTGATTTGGTGTGCGACGAGACGAATGGCCGTTTTCCAAGACTTGATTTGCAAGACGGCAAAGCTTTGTTTCCAACGAACGGATGGTACGTGGAAGCATGGAATTGGGATGAGCAATCTTCTTATTATCATTTTTCTCTATGTGACGAATTCAAGGAAAACAATTTTTGTCTTATCTGTCCATACATCAAGGACAACAATTGTTATTTTAGAGAGGAATCGGAATATGCATATGCTCCAAGCTGTAGTCAATCATTGTCGAATTATCGGCGAGTGTGTCCATGTGGCACATATGACGCACCACTGTACTCGGGACAAGACATACTATCATTCATCCAATTATTCCTGGACTTGCCGACACATCTTAAAGATGGCGTAGACAACATAGTGGACATACACATAGATCCGAATTTTCGGGTGTTTGTCAAATTTCAATCAGGAATCGAACGCGACAAGTGGCACGTGTTTTCGGGAATTGATGCAAAAATAAGTGAGTATTTTAACTTGGAGTCAAATTGGACCTGTGGTAAAGGCTCACAGCCAAAGAACACGGTGCAAAGTTGTTTAGAGCGAATGCCTCGTTTTCAGATATCTTCAACCCTGCAAACGTATTCTGCGCAAACGTTTCTGCGTATGGAACACTTGGAAATTCCCCTCGTGCAATCGGACGATAGGCATGAGTATACAATTGAAAGCCTGAATGCATCGTGCATATTCGAGATCCTTTTTATGCCCTTTCCAGATAACCTCTTGCAGTTTCCGGGATATAACGATCCGAAGATTGAGTTGGAGGCACCCGGAGGCATGATACTAGACGAATATGCGCGAAGATACGGAACTTCGGTTTGGGTTAATGACCCACGCTTACAAAGTCGCCGTTTTGTGTCTTCCAGTCCCATCATGAAAATCAAGATAGGACCAATAGGGATGCCGTTGAGTGATTCGATTGCTGTGAACGTGTCTGCATTTACAGACTTTGCAGCTTGTCAAAACGCACAAGATTTTGTGTGCGAAGATTGCCCGGACAATACTTTCAAAGACTGGGAGGGAAGTGGAAACTGTGTAAGATGCCAAACAAACGCTTATCCCACAACATCGCGCTTAGACGACAGGTTTGCTTGTGTTTGTGACCCATATAATACGATGACAAGAGACAACAATGGGGTTTATGGATGTACTGGTTGTACTGGCAATACACACCTCGCAGACGGGGTACCCCTGCCAAATTATCACGTGTCATATGTCTGCAGACTTTGCCCACAAGCGGCGTATGCCACGCACCGTAATACGTTCGTTTGCACGTGTGTTCAACCTGGGTACTATCATAACATCGCTAATGATGCATGCACGTATGGTTCTGACGACTTCATACAATGCTCACCGGGCACATTTTCAGATACTGGAACACAGCCGTGTGTGGGCTGTGCTCAACGAACATTTGCACCGTCTAACGGCGCCACGGCCTGTTCTCCGTGTCCGCGGGGCATGACCACTGTGGGCACAAATGCAACATTCTGTGTATTTTGCAGTGCATGGAATCAAGCGCACTGCCCCGGGGCTGATTTTGTGGATAGACAGCTTCCATTTGATTTTTCGCTCTCGGGTATCACTGAAATTTCAAAACGCACAGCCAGCAGCACGCCTCCGACACGAGACACCTTGACGTCGGCCAACTGACATGCAGATACAAAGACATGCTATTGATTGAAACATATATATAATGCACCACTGGGGTTATCTTGTAAATGAAATCAAAATGGTTCCCAACAGTGGGACATGGGCGACGTACACAGAGATGTGTTGCGTGGCCGAGGAGATCTGTTTGTTTCAGCGACGGCGGCTGGTTAGCGAAAGGGGTGTGGCTGGTGGGTGCGCACGTCTGTAGATGATTCTCAACGAAGTCGAAAGGTTCATGAAAAAGTTACTTTATGCACATTTAGTGAACTTTTAATTCACCGACCTCAAAAATGCCAAATGCTATATAAGAAGATTTCAATTTCACAAGACGCATGTCGAACAATAATAGAACTCTCGCTCTCGATGCACTTGACATTGTGCGGGAGAACCTGGATGTGTTTGATGTGCGCACAATATTTAGGGATGTAAGCAATCTTAGTATGACATCACATCGATTCAAGGACATCTTAGCCAGCCACCAAAATACTCTGCAACAGGTAGTCCGAAACAATGAAGATAATCCCGTTTTCCGAAATTACTGGTTGCAAAATATGCTGGAAAATGATCGGGTGTTTGATATTGTGATGGGCGCAAATTCAGGGCGAGAACGAGACATTTTAGAGTTGTTGCTAGAACACCAGTATAGGTGGACGACACACGTCTACAAGACATGTTTACGAATACTACAACAACATGACGAGGCACCCATGGTTTTATTCATTGCAGACATCCGATACGGATACTGGGGGTTGAACGATCATCACGCAAACACACCTACTAAAATCGAAGCATTCTTTGACGCCATGGACGCATACAAATCAAATTGGGTGGATACATACTTGTTTCCGAGACAGTTTTCAAGTGAGGATATAAATTTCATTGGGTATATTACACAGCAGCCTCGGATCAGTGTCTTGTTTCTAAACATGCTTGCTCGACGGTATGACCTGAATCGCACGATGCACACAAAAGTGTATGATGAATACAACGACGTGTCCGTAACACCGCTTGGTTTGGCCTTGTCCATGGGGTTAAGGTTGTCAAAAGACTGTAGGACTGCGGTTCTCGAGTTTGCATTATCCGAGTCCGACATTAACAATCCAATTCACGACTTTCCAGTGTTTCAACTCATGAAACAAACAAACTATATCCATGAAAACATTATACGAAGGCTTTACGCCTCGTGCAGCAATTATGATTGGACCACGCAAAAAGAAGTGAGCTTTCAATCTGACGTAACAACTTGGGCAAATGCTTGGGAGTATAGTCAGATGTTGCTGTATCATGAAGTTATACCCGAAAAACGTCGTTTTTTGGCTGCCATGAAAACGTGGCTAGAGTCACTTGGAGCGCGTGCAGTACCGTTGGTGGATGCTGGGCTTCAAGTTTAGCCCGCGGTACCATGGCAAAGACACATCAACCGTGCACCGGAAACGGGCAATGTGCATCACTTGCTTATCTTGAGCTTGGCTTTAACGGGATCGGGGATGAAGGAGAGGCAATGTTTATCCCATTGCAGCAACAGTGTACAGTTGTGTTTTAGTTCTTGTGTATCTGTGGACAAATCGTATATAAGAATAAATCATCCCAACCTCAAATATGGCAGAAAATCTGACACTGGCGAAAATTCTGCAAGGCGACCAAGCGGATCACATCATTGCAGATGGCAGAAAACTGTTGATGAATCAAGTGTCGCGTACCTTGAGAAATGAATTCATGAGGAAACGACAAAGTATACGCTTGGAGGCGAAACCGACACATCGTATTCGGGAACTTTTTAATAACCTTGAGGTGTTTATAAACTCGTACTATGTTGTACATGTAAATTTGGCAAATGTGCGTATTGGACCCGAGGGTTGTCAAATGCTATCAGAATACGTTTCAAGATGTCCATTTCTTCTGCATTTGAATCTTGGCCACAACAGGATAGGACATGAAGGGGCGGGGATGCTTGCGGCGGTGCTAGGACAATGTGCATCGCTTGCTCATCTGAATCTTCGTGTGAATTCGATCGGGGCTGAAGGGATGGGGAGGCTAGCGGCGGTGCTAGGGCAATGTGCATCACTTGTTCATCTAGATCTTTGCTACAACGAGATCGGAGATGAAGGGGCGGGGAGGCTTGCGGCGGTGGTAGGGCAATGTGCATCACTTGCTCATCTGCATCTTCGCTACAGCGATATCGGAGATGAAGGGGTGGGGAAACTTGCGGCGGTGCTTGGGCAATGTACATCACTTGCTCATCTGGATCTTGGCTGCAACATGATCACAGCTGAAGGGGCGGGGAGGCTTGCGGCGGTGCTCGGGCAATGCGCATCCCTTACTCACCTGAATCTTGGCGACACTGTTATCGGAGCTGAAGGGGCGGGGAGGCTTGCGGCGGTGCTCGGGCAATGTGCATCACTTGCTCATCTGGACCTTTACGGGAACGAGATCGGAGCTGAAGGG
>Ga0222717_10000989_pt1 | contig 23644 bp, 18 predicted proteins | sample C33_18DmetaG_FD_165053 | JGI IMG/M metagenome (GOLD analysis project Ga0222717, IMG submission 165053) | Estuarine water microbial communities from San Francisco Bay, California, United States - C33_18D | ecosystem: Environmental > Aquatic > Marine > Unclassified | place: USA: California... | reverse complement strand
TTCTGCAAGGCTTTTGCCATTGACTGCTCGTCCATAGGTTTAAACCCTTGGTTTCTAACAGCGTCCATAACCGCAGTTGTATACTCCATAGCTAATGACGTTGCCGCCATACCTGCTCTTGCACCATAACTAAAACCTGCCAATGCTCCTGCCCCTGTAGTTACTACACCACCCGGGCCTGTAACTAAACCTGTTGCTCCAACACCTGCACCTATTGCTGTACCTGTTGCCGCTCCTACGGAGAAAAGTTTCCATCCGTATGGAAGCATCATGGTGAAAGAGTTCGTAGCTAAACTTGCCATTAATTCAAGTGGGTCATTTTTAAAAGCGTTCCAAGCTTCCTGAAACCCTCTAGATTGATGCCATCTGTACTCAGCACGACCCTGTAGTCCTGTCTCACCCTTTTTTTAAGTATTCAACTATTAGTCTAGCTGAATCTTTAACCTCACCACCGTCCTCAAGGTTTCTTATTCCAAGAGCGTTCTCTATAATTATATTACCAATGTGACCTGTTGCAAAGCCTTTCTCATATGCGTTTTTTACAGAAGCATAGTTAGAAACAAAGTCATCTCTAATCGCTTTATCTAACTTAGAATCAAACCAAGTTTCAGAATTATTATATTTATTTACTGCTAACTCTGCATATCTCTCTACCTCAGTTACCTGAGTCATTAGCTCGTCATATATTTCTATTTGCTGTTGGCTTTGAGGTACAAAGTCGACTAACTCATCGGCACTTACGCCAAGGTTTCTTATAGAAGCATCGTTAAGAATAGAAGCCGCTTCCTTTGCTGCCTTATATTGAGTGGCTGCTTCTTGTGATATCTTACTAACTTTTTTTTGTATGTAAACATCAAAGTCTTCTTGTAACTCCTGAAGGTCAGTATCCTGAACAAAGTCTCTTAGGTTGTTGGCCTCGGCTGTTAACTCTTGCTTTATCTCATTTGCATCTGACCTTTTAACACCATTCACGTAGAAGTGTTCGAAAGTATCTTTCTCTTCTTGGTTTAGATATTTTTGTTTATACGGAGATTCTGATAAGAAAAACAACTCATTCCTAACTTCCTGAAGCCTGTCATATGCTTTTTTATATGAGTCATAGTCTTGGCCTTCCTTTCTAAAGAAATTGTATCTCTCAGCGTCTAATGTGTCAACCTCTTTCCAAGAGCCCTCAGCAAATTCTTGAGCATCCTCTTCGTTTTCAAAAGTTATAACCTCACCTCTTTTTTTAGCTTCATTAAAAGCGTCCATACCTGACTTCTCTTCCCACCAATATTCAGAACTACCATAATCAGTAGTCCCATCATTGTCACGAGGGAATAGTGTAGGGTATACAACAAACTTTCCATCTACCTCACCTGATGCTAATAATACGGTTGACTCTGTTCCGTCTTTATTTATACGTGCATTTGTACGCATACTCTGAACCTTTATTGCACGATTCATTTCAGTCATCTCTGTGTCGGCTATTGCCTCTTCAGGTGTCTTTACGTTGTTACTAAGAAATAATTTTAATTTTTCAGCTTCTGATTCGTCAGAGAAAAAAGTGTCAAGGTCAACCTCTAATGGCTCTTCATTATATGGAGAGTATACCATCATAGCGTCACCTAATCCTGACTTTGTAAATATAAAACCATACTTCGCATACAAACTAGTGAAGTAAGGAATGGCATCATCCTCGTCTTGGTTTATAGCGTTAGCATTTGTTTGCTCCAAGGCTAACTTAAACTCTTCGTTATTAACAAATACATTACTGCTCTCTACAGTCTGACGATATTCCTCTTGTTCTTTTTGTTTCTGCTCTTCTTGTTTTCTTAAATCAAGCTCAGCTTGGTTATCAATAGTATCTTGAGCAACTTCCTCTCTTGTACTAATACCTCTCTTAACTTTTTCACTATCTATTTTAGCAACCTCTCTATCTACAACTCTCAGATTACCACTAGCAAGAGCTCTGTAGTCAGGGCGGTAAGGCTCAGGTTCTATCTCAATGTTAGTATCTGATTGCCCCAATCCACCATCTTCCGATGCTGAAGCCAAAGTAGTATCGTTTGGGTTTTTTTTTTCAATAACCTCTTCTACTACAGGAGATGCGTACATACCTTTAAACTCCTCAAATGTTTTATCGAAAAGACCATCTCTAGTTACGACATCAAAAACTTTTGTCTGATATTCTTCGTCCTGAAATTGAACCTGAAACTCTTCAAAAGATTTGTTATAATATCCATCTCTAGTTATAACGTCAAATAGTTTTTTAATTTTATCCATTGTATTTCTTGATTATTCTTCTTCAGGGTTTAATTCGAGTGTTGGTTCTGTTATACTTCTTCGATTTTCGTCCGCTAGGTCAAATATATCTTCTCGTGATTGAGTTCTTTTAGACATTGCTACAATTCGCTCAAACAATAATTCAGCTCCTTTTGCATCGAGTTTTGCCAAGTCAACAGTCTCCACAATCTGATTTTTCTCATCTAGTATTTCACCATTGGTATTCATGCTATAGTTCAATAAGCCCGGCTGTTGCCTTATCATCTCGTTAATATTCGAACTTCTTTTACCTTCTTCTAAAAATTTAACAGGAGTGTATCCATTGTTCTTATTCCATTCTTGTCTCATTCTGACGTAAGCCTGATTAATACTCTCTACTTCGATAACAGGTTGTATATTATCCGCTATAGTTGAACCTGCATCAGTACCATCTCCCAAGTTAAGTTCTTTTAAAACATCATCGTAATTAGAAATTTGTTCCGATGCCCCTAAAAACCTGTTTCCATGTGATTTAAGGAATTCAGCTTGAGTCATTTCACTCATATTTTCAATTACATAACGAGGTGTTTCATCGTTATAATTAATTATAATTCCGTCAGCAGTACGTGTTATATTTTCTATATTCGTACCCGGCCTTGATGATAATACGTTTATTGCCGTATTTAACTGTTCCTTATTACCGTTCCAAATATAGTTTATATTTGTTAATGCATCAACCTGACTAGCAAATTTATCTTCCTCATTTTTTTTGATTCTTTCTGAAGCCGTGTTATCTTTCCAATCGTTTACAGAAGCCACCTCTTTAGTTATGTTTGTTTTATTCCTAATGTCATTACGCATATAAGCCTTTACAGCCTCCTCCTGTTTTTCTGAAAAATCAAAAACATATTTCTCTCCCTGTCTTTCTACATATATTATATTTGAGTCAGTATCTTCACCTTCATCTTTACCTTTAAGAGGTCGCTTACCAAAACTAAATGTATAGTTCTTTCCATTGTCAGCCACAACAACATTCTCTGTGAGTATAGATGAGATATTATATTGGTCACCAAACACACCATTTATAGCAGCATTTTCTGCTTGAAGATAATAATTAATTGAGTCTCTATCATTCTCGCTAATACCTAAATCTTTAGCAGTTTTAGAATCTAGCTCTTTAGTGAATGGGTTTAAAGACTTAATAAGCATTCCTGCCTTTTCTCGTGTGCCTACTATCTTTTCTATTTGCGTCCAAGCCCCTGTCTCAGCAACAAACTTACTTGTCACAGCACCCACATCAAGCTCATCATACTCACCAAGTATCTGCCCCTGCAACGAGCTTATAGCTACAAACTGATTAGGGTCTTGGGTTAGTTCTCTTACGCCATTACCGTTATCTCTCATCATAGCCACAGTAACCTTTCCTGTCTCAGGATTAATAGCTAACTGACTGTTATTAAAGTTCGCATAACCCTCTGCGTTCTCCATTAAGAACGACTCAAATTGCTGTGATGATTTTTTTATATCCTGTGACTTCATACGCTCCATCTTGTTTGCGTATACCTCTTGGTAGTGTTCCATTAATGAGAACGCTTGGTCTGTTCCGTCAACTAGGTTCTGACGCATTATAGTGTAATCGTTTGGATTAAGCATACCGTTTTTTAGCAAGGTATCCTGCATCAACAATTGTTTCTGAGCTTGTTCGCCAAACTTTAATCCCCACTCTCTTATAGAGGTGCTCTCGCCTTGTGGCTGATTGTTTAGTTGTTCTTGATATTTACGAGTCGCCTCATCAATAGCTGCTTTTTTTTCATTTCTAAAATCCACCTCATCGCTAATAACTTTTGTTAAGTTACTTGCCGCTTCTGTCCAATTTACCTGTACCTGTGGGTCACGGGGTTTGTATTTATAGTAACTCATAGTCTTAGTTAAAAGGGTTCATATAATCTATTGCTTGACCTGCTCTTGTCTTTATTCCTAATGCTTCTCTAAAATCTCTTGCCCATCTACCGTCTTGCTTTGACATAAACGTATTAAAAGTTTGTGTATCAGGGTTTTTTAATATTTCAGTAATATCTACACCGTCATACATATTGGTTTCGGGAGTAAAATTAGCGGTTGGTTCTGTATACAAAACTTCAGCAACAGGAGCAACATAACCTGCCTCATTTTTAACACCTATACCTTCAATTCCTGCAGTTTTAACATCGCCTTTATTAAATCCTACTTGTTCTTTGTTATCTATACCTTTTAGATTTGCTAATTTTTTATTTACTTCATCTCTTCCACCACCCTGTCTATTAATTATTCCTGCCTGTCTTGCTCCTCCACTTTTAGCGTACAACGGAGCTGCTGCTCCTATTGCTCCTACTGTGTTTACAGCACCTTGTATCCCTTGGTTTGTCATCATAGCAGCCTTGTCTGCTGATGCCGCTGCTGCATCTTGAGCACCTGCAACCTCACCTAAGTCTAACTGAACACCTATATCTCTAAGCCTTGAATCCTCTTCAGCCTGTGCCGCCTCAAGGTCGAAAAGTCTATCGCTCTGTGCGTCACGAACCTGACCCTGTGCCTCGTTCTGTGCAGCTAAAAGCCTACCTGCTGTAGCAGCTCCACCTCTTTCGCTTTCAATACCTGCCTCAAGGGCCTGTGCTCCGGCTGATAATAAAGCCTCACGCTGTCTTTCAAACGGTTCTTTGTTAATAGCTAAGACATCCATATAATTGGTTTCTAGCTTCTTACGAGCAGCTGACATTTTATTTTTTACTTCTTGTTCTGCATCCTGTTGTGCTTTTTTTGCTTTGCTTGCTGCACTAAAAGACATTGCCATTCCTGCTCCTGCTGAAGCTATCGCTACTGATGCTGCTATTACTGAACTTGCTACTGCTGCCATAATTATTGTATTTGTTTATTTCTGTTTATTATATACTCAGGAAGCTCTCTAAAATTTTCTGTATACAACTCCTCCTCAGCCTCTTCAACTGTTTCTGCGTCTGTTCTATATACACACGCCCACACACAGTCCTCGTGCATATAAGCTATTCTCTGTGTGCCCATTTCAGTCTGTAAAACCATTGGTGCTTTTATTCTTTTAACCTCTGCCTTGTCTGTAATTATAGACATCTCGCCACTCATAAAAAATGATGGATGGTTTGTCTTGTGTATGAAACTTATAACGACCATACCCTTTGGCATAAATATTTCTCTTGTGTATACACCATCTTTTATGTGATGCTTTAGAGGCATAGCCTCATCCATCTCAGTAGTATGATGCTCTAGTGCTCCCGGAATTTCTTGTATTTGTTTTCTAAAATTAGCAATTCTTTCCCACAACATCCCTGTATGTGAGGTTACATCTTCAAGTATTTTTATTCCTTGGTCTTCTTCTACCATATAGCAAAGGTACAAATTTTAAGGATAACTTTTCATTAGTTCACTCTCGACTGCAAATAAATTTATTTTTTCTGTTGAGGTGTTTACAATATCAAAAACACAGTAGTGACCTAAGACTCCGTGAGACTCTGCAATTGAATTTTTTATGTAGAAAAAGAAAACCTCTTGTTCTGTTATAGGAATAGCACCTGTTATTGTTGCGTCTATCTTAATTTGATTAAGACCTGTACGTAAATTTATATTTATCTCCTCTATCTGTCCCGCAAGAAGTGGTGTGTTATTAAGACCGTTTAAGTAGTATATCATATCACCAATAGACATCATTGTATCTAGCTGTATGTCTAAAGAAAAATTAATAATATCAGCAGTAATTATACTTAAGCTACTTCCTATACCATTTAGAGAACGTAACGAATACTCGCTAGTCTGTGCAGGAACAGTACCTGAGTTTCTTACAAAGGCATAGAATGATGCCTCCTTTTCGTCAAACCAACCTGCCTCAATAAATCCTGAGTCCTGTATATCAGTTTGCAATGTAACACCCCAAGCTGAATCTCCCTCTATGTTAATGGTTTTAAACAGTTTGTTTTCAAGAGGACTCTCATTAAATACAGACTGTACCGTGCTTGTATATTGAACTCCGTAAAAATTATTACGTACCTCGTTGGTATTATGACGGTAAAGATTACCCCCTTTAAACGTATAGAAGTAATTATTCATACCAATCATCCAATCAGGAAAGTAAGAATAAAACGAAGGCCAACCTTTAGCTCCTTCGTCATAAGTCAATGTGTTGTTTGTGTTTGTTGGTAAAGACATATTTTTATTTTTTTATGATGGACAAGATGGACATACTTCTTCGTTAAGTAAAACACAATTAACCTGTCGTCTAACAGTAACACCATCAGAGTAATAACCATCTGACTCGCATATAGTTAAATCCGCATCAGCATATACTGCTGTTGAGTTTGATAGTGTTGTTCCGTCTAAATAATATATTGCCATAGTTTATTTTATTTTAAAATTCACAATTTCCGTCAACAGATAGGTTATTGCTACCGGGGTCTACTGAACCTACTAGGGCACAGAATGTGTCTGCATCATATCCACCTGCACCGCCTATACCTTCAGTCCTAAAGACTCCATAACAATCTGTATAAGAGTACTGCTGTGCTGAACTTGCGTATGTAGACACAGTATATTGTAAGCAATTAACAGTAGAATCAAAGTTACAATTTGAAACATCTCCACAGGTTTGGGTTTCATTAGAGTATAAAGTTGCGTCTGCAGTAACACCAAAGTTAATAATACGGCCACAGTAAACAAATGTTCCTGCACCTGCTCCTACTCCTTGAACGTACTGAACAACTGAGTTAATTCCTATTCCGTTTTGGTATGTATCTTCAACAGTAAATTGTGCTCCTGACTCACAGTCTTCAAGTAAAAATATAGAACTACTTGCAGGGCAATTACAACAAGCTGCCTGAGCAGTACCGCTGTCGTAACACAAATCTATTGGTGTAGCATCTCTATAGTCCCAAATAAGATATAAATACTGACCTGTATTTGGCATATTAAAACTAGCAGTATACGCAGTATTTCCTCCTGTAGGAATATTTATTGGTGTCGGTATTGTGCTTGATAAAAGTAATGACTGAATCTGCGTGGCTGTATTAGCGTATAATATATTAGTTCTTAGGTATCTAAAGTTGTCTGAATTAATATTAAAATCATACGTGTCAGTACTTTTCTTATCTGAAATTATTGTTATCGTGGCATTATTTGATGGTATAACACCACCCCCCTGAGGCCCTGTAATTGTTTCATACAAAGAAACTATAGGACTTGGCCCTGATAAAAAAGTAAGGCCCGATGAATGTAATGGAGACTGAAATGTTGAATCTGTCCATCGGTATTCGTTGTGTATTGTCTTACCTCCGTCAGCATCATTATTAATGCTTACCAAAACAATAGTAACAGTTTCTCCTACAGGACAGCCTACATTTAGGCTTACGTCTATATCATTTGTTGGTATTATACTAATTAAAACCTCGTCTACTAATACCTCATCTTTTGTAAATGTTAATACCCCACTTGTGCTAACACTACCTGTAGTAGTAACAACGCCATTATAAAGAGCTATAACCTCAAACGTTCCTGTCACAGGAAGCTCTACGCTGTAGTTAACATCAACCGTACCAACCAATTCTCCTACATTATAGCAGTACTGATACCCAACATCTTTAATTACAAACGACTCTGTGATACCACAGTTCTTGCATTCTTCAACTGTAGGTTTTTTAATTCTATTAGACGACAATACAAACTCGTTCATATATGGGTCAAACCCACCTAATTTCTGAGTTGTAAAAGTTTCATTAAACAGGTCTCTAAACCAAGTACGCATACCACTTGATGATATTACTTGAAGCTGCTCGTTCTGAGCACTTGAACCTTTTAAGTTTATAACAACACCTCTCTTGGCATCCGTAAAATATTTATCTGAACCCCACTCAGCAAAACTTTCAGCATTGTTTGATATTCCAAACTCCTCTATCCTTGCAATCTGAGTTCCTAAAACTTCAGGTACTGACGTTAAAGCATTTCCTCCTGCTGCGTCAGACAATAAATTCTTGCCTGCTAATACATAAGATATCTTATCCTCTTGTAGCGACAACACATCGGTCTCTCTTGCAAATAATTTTCTAATAGGGCCAAACGATGTCTCTAGTTTTTTAAAGTTTAAGAGTCCACCATTAAATTCATTTAGCTTGTTTATGTTTGACTCAGGGTTAAAAACTCCACTATAAGTAATATCAGAAAATCTTCTTTCCTCACCATATACTTTAGAGTCTGTTGTTGTAGCTCTGTTCCCTAAAACAAGTTCTTTGCCAACTACAGAGTCTTGAATCTTAAAACTTTCCGCACCATTACCAAACGCATAGCAATTAAAAAACTCTGTCTTAATAATAGCAGGTAAGTTTGTAGAAAATTTTTGGTTTTGAAAATTACCTTGGTGTTCACCCAATGCATTGATAGGATAAGACTCAGAAGACTCGTACCATAAATCAGGTGACGAATCTTGAGGGTCTGACTCAAAAATAATTGTACTGTCAGCAAGCGTTATAGATATCTCTACTTGTAAATTAGTTCGTCTCTTTGTTGATTTGTATCCTAAACTTCCATCAACTACTAAGACACTTCTACTACTCAAAGTCTGAAAATAACAATTAATTAAAGCATCCTTACACTCTATTGGAGTGCCGGGTATTGATATATATTCAAACTCAAAGTCGTTAGGTTCTTTATTTATTGCTTGTTGTCTTAAAGAATCTGAAATGTTATCACCATTAAACCAATTTTCAAAACTAGCGTAAGTATCATTTGAAGTAAAAGTAGCATCAACCTCCCAACTCCTTTTCTGAACTTGAGATAAACTTGATGAGTTACCAATCCTTAGATTATTAATTCTTATCCTTATCTTAGAACCTGAAGGTATGATTATCTCCTCATATGTTATAACTCCCGTATCACTAACAAGTTTTCTATCTACAGGGTATGTAACAGTAGGGCATTCTCCTGCTCCTGAATCTGATTTATCAGAGAATTCTCCGGGTGCTATTATTGAGCCTTCCTTTAATTCTGTAGAAAAATTATTTGCTTGAAGTTTCATATAAACACCTGCGGGGACAGATAATTCGTTACCCTCACTATCTTGTGGTTTGGGGTCTAAAAAATCTTGTGTCTGTGCTTTTTTTTCTAATACTGTAGTCCAAGTACAATTATTTCTAGCACCCTGTGTATCTGTTTTTACAATTAACTCATCTCCTAATTCTATTTTTGTTGAGTTCTGACCTTCAATCAAGAAATAATCCCCTCCCGAAATTGAGTCTCTAAAAAAGAAATTAGAGTAAATAACATTATAATCTTGTTTGTCAGGTTTAATAACAAACTTATAACGTGTTGCCCAATAAGGTGCTATCTGAGAAGTTGGGATATTTACTTGTATATTATTTTGAGTTACTGAGGCAGAGCAAGGTATTTGTACTGTGTTTTGTTCACTAACCAATGCAGTAGTCATACGGTTAAACTCATCCATATATACTATACCAATCTCATAACCCCTGTTACTATGTAAACTTTTTGGGTTTCCAACCTCTTGAAAAGAAACTAAAGATGTGTCTATCCCATAGTATTCGTAATATCTTTTAGTTATTGAATTTCCTGTGGGGTCGTCCACATATTCCATTGCAGGAATTTGAAAACTTAATACGTTAGAGCCTATTGCAGAAATAATTCTTATAGGTTCATCTGCTGAGTCAATACCACTTTTATACTTAAATGCAGAGCCACCTGAAACTGTTACTTCATTTGAAACTGAACAATTAAATAAATCTGTAAAGGTGCTTCCATTACAAGAATCAGGTACAAGCTCTATAGTAGATGCCTCACCTACTCTTTCTACAAAATCCGGGAAAATAGAAAGCTCATAAATATTATTAAAATCACTCGTTAGTGTATAACTAAACTCTATATCTGTAACCGCTAATGTATCAGTAGGGCTTGGAGAATCTCCACCCCAACTAGAATTAGAAAAACTTAGTGATATATTAATAACTGAACCTACTTTAAGTTCTATTCCTTCAAAATTTATTTGAAGTATAGAATTGTTAATACTTGTATTAGCTGAAAAATTATATACACCTGTACCTAAAGCATAAGGAAGTTCACTTCTACCAATATTTTTAGAATCAAGGGTTGTAACATACTCCAACTTAGTCGTGTTTCCATTTAAGTCTTTTAAATTATATCCCTCTAAATAGTTTCCGTACATAAGCCTGTTGCCCATAAGAGTCTGAGAGTCAGCTAATCTAGGTACATTATCAAAAAGCCTTAATATTTCTGAAGAGGGAAGTACTGTAAATATTTTGCTGTTATCAAAAATAAATTGTTCATCGGTATTGTCAGCTATTCCCTTATCTTTCTTATTTATTTTTTCTATAATTTTAATTACAGAAGAGTTCATATCCTTAAATAAAAGGTCAATAGATTTTACAAGTGGCCCTCCTGTATTATAAGTTACATTAACTGCGTTCCTAGTGTTCAACATACCTTGGTTTAATGCAGTTGCGGGTTCGTAATTAAATATCCCCGGTATAAATGAAGGTGCACTAAACTGAGATGTTGCAGAGTATTCCCCATCCTCATACCTATACCTATATGCAAAAGAAATAAACCTGTCATCTAAAAAGTTACTTGTAGTACTAGTTATAATAGGCTCAATAATAGGAGATGTTGTCGGAGGTTTTTTAATAACAAGCAATGACTCTAAAGAAAAAGTATCAACACCTGATTCAGGATTGGTATAATTTTTTGTTACATTTATTTGTTTTGGGTCTGTATAGTTGTCTGTAAAATATAATAATTCTTCTATTTTATTTACCCCTGTTATAAGATACTTTGGATTAAAATTTAAAGTTGTGTTACCATCTGATAATCCGCTATCTATAGAAATAATATGATATTGTGTACTGCTTGTTTTAGTATCATACGATACTATCAAGTCAATCTTATTTGTAGGAGAAGAAGGAAAATTACTGTCGTGAATAAACCAATACAAGGTCTCGTTAGCACCATCCTCATAAGCACCGATACATCTAGCTGATGAGCTTAAAGCATTTCCTTCAAAAGAAAGACTTGTCAATAGCTCGTTACCTTTGGTGTTTTCTATAACACCAATCTCTGAACTCTCAGTAGAACCCATACGAACATTCAACGCATCAACATATTGTCCGTTAGGAATAATTCGCTCATCTAGCGACTTGTTCATTATACCCTTAATAAAATTTCTAGATGTGTTTGCCATATTACTTAATCCACTTATCCTGACCTCTCAGGTTCATTAATAATCTTCCCGGATGTATATCACTAATTCTTATTTTTGCGTTCCTTAGAAGTGCTCCCTTGCGTTTTCTTGCTCTTGTTATGATATACTCCTGAACATTAAGTTTAGAGTTTAGTATTGAGAACTCAATAAATGCGTAAACATATTCCTCAAATAGCTTGTTGACATTAACCCTAGAATCATCACCACCTTCCATTCCATCTGAAACATACTCAAGGACAGCTATTTGATTAGCCATACTTGAACTAAAGTTTATTACACCTGCCGATTTATCAATAGTAAACGTTGGGTTTGCATTTGCAGTCTCTGTATTTAATCCAAACGCTGCTCCGATACCAAACTCAAAATACCAATTACCATCACAGTTGTATCCCGGAAGTCCATTGAACTGTCCATTGTTTTGGTCTAAGTATATACTTTGCCCCATACCTACAATTCTATCATAATCAAGATTAGAAAACTCAGGTCTTAGTATATTACCTTCTATGTCAAATAAAATCTTTCCTGTATTGTCTTGAAGATATGCAGCAGAAGACTGTGTTTGAATGTTTTGACTTAAAGGAAATAATATTCCGTTTCTATACTGAGATATTCTAACCCAATTAACATAATCCTGAGGAAGTACAAACCTAAGCTGACTGTCTACATTTAATTCTAATATTTTTATTTCTTTAAAAGCATCATAATTTAACTCTTGAATTGCACGTTTTGCGTGAAATAAAACTCTATATCTCTCTTCGTTATTAACAAGGTTATGATTCCCTGAGTACATCAACATAAAGTTATTTACTATATCGTATAAAGATACATACTGATATGAACCCCAATTATTATCTATTGGTGCTACTCCTTCATTTTCGTAATACTGATACTCTGATATATATGCCATTATGATTCTTCTTGATTATCTTGTTGTTCTTCTGATTGTCCAAACGTATATACATCTCCCTCTCTAATAGATATTCCTGCGTACTGAAGTATCTTTAAAACTAAATTAACCTCATCGTCTAATGGTATCTCAAAGTCCTGATAGTCAGCAGCTGATGCATTAAATGCCGGCTCACCATTCAGTAAGTCTATGTAAGTCCATTTTGGAGTTTTAGGATACCTTATGTACTGAGATTTTACTTGTCCAATTGCTTTTATTGTATCAGGATATACTGTTAGATTAATATCTTCTGTTGTATATGCGGGAAATGTTGCTGTTGGTGCAGTATACACAGAGTTAGAAAGCATAGTAATCTTACTGTGAGAAACCTGTTCAGCCTCCTCTAGTTTACTTGCTTTTTTAAAAATAGAATACTTTAACCCTATTGAGTCAAAAGTACCTGACACACCTGTCGTTGAAAGCGTTGTTGAGTTATCTATTGATGTAACCACAACATACTTAATACCATTGTTTTCTACTGCTACTATATCACCTACGTTTATGTCTACCGTAAAATTTGCTTGACTGTCAATTAATTTATTTGCACCACCGGAAGTTGCTGTTGTAGTTCCCTCATCTAAAAGACCTTGGTATACTAATACTTTATTTAATAAGTAGTAATCACTTCCTGTTGTAGTTGGGGAGGGTGCAAAGTATATGCTTTCAAAATTTTGTTCTAGTCCTTCTGTTACTGAAAACAAATCAATAACCTCCTCTATACTCTTTGTAATATCAGCATATCCATCCCCTGACTGACGAGCATTCTCTTTGTTTATTTGATAGTTGTACTCGTAAAAGTAATTCTCGAATATATCTAACTGAGCCTGTTTTGCAAACAAGTTGAAATCTGACGGAGATAAGTATCCGTAATTATTTTTATTTAACACAGACAGTACTGTGTTTCTTACTGCGTTTATCATCGTAAACTTTTTTACAAAGATAGGGAAAAAAAAAGAGGTCACATTTTGTGACCTCCTATTCTATCTTATAATGTTTATTACTAAGACTCTAAAATACTTTCAAGTAATTTTAATGAATCTAATCCTTCATCGCTTGATAAATAAGAAGCAACAATAAACTTTGCATCCTCTCCGTAAGGGACTACTAGCATTCTACTTTTATTACTTGAAGTATTGAACCATACCTCCTTTTGGTTTTTTCTAAAGGTAAGTAATTTCTTATCAAAAAATAAAGCAACATTTCCTTGTAGTTTCAGCATAGGGTCTCCAAGAATATTTAAAAACTCTTGTGGCTCTCTCTTTGCAAATATTAAAATATCACGCTTTAGTTCTGCTGTTGATACTTTAGATGAATCTTTTCCAAATAATACTCGGCTAACATTCTCTATCATTTCTACAGAAAGCTGTCTTGCCTCAATTAAAGCATCTACTTCTAAGTTTAAGATTTCAACAATCTCTGCTGCATCTTTTGCCTCATTTACTTCATTAAATTTTTTACCGTTTAACGGGTGATAGTGTAAAAACTCTTGTAATACCTGATTATTTTTTGGAACGTTTAAGAAACCATCTTCAAAAATAACAGGCTCTAGTATAGCATTTCCATCCTGCTCATCTTCAAATGGTGAGTTTTGATTACGTGCATACCTAAGAGCACGGTTTGTACCTGTTACATCATCAAAGTGTAATAATGGAAACCTTCTTGAGTTTCTAGTTGGCAGCATAAAAGAAAGAGGAGCTGCGTCTCTTGTTAGTTTGTAAGTCTTATCTACAAATTTTTTTGTACCTTTTTTCATTTGATATAATTTAAAGTTTATAATAAAAAGGATGGTGTCTTTAAGGACACCATCCTATATTTAATCTACTTAATCTTGAAAGATAAAGAAGTTATTTGCACCTAAAGTACATACTGCTCTCTCAGACAAGAAGTTTACCTCCATTGCATCAAGGTCAGAGTTCTGTGCTCCACCTGCTGAACCTGTAATCCAAGTCTTGTAACGTCTGTCTTCAGTTTCTGAAGCTCTGTAACGAACGTGTAAGAAAGGACGCTTTGCATTCTTTCCTAAGATTTGGTCATAAACAGAAGTAGAACCTGCAGGAACTAACATACCACTTACTTTACCTGAACCTGCTCCACTTGCAAGACCACCACGCATTGTTGGGTCATTCAAGTATTTCCAATCAGACTTGTAGAAATCGTAACCTCTACGGAATCCTGAGAATCCTAAGTTCAATGCCATTTCAGTATCATTGTCAAACAAACCGAAAGACGCTGAGTTAGAAGAACCACCTGCAACGTAACCGTTAAGTGTAGCTAACATATCATCAATATCAAAAGAGAAATCTCTGTCAACAAATAATACATTCTCTTCGATAGCACCCTGCTTGTCTAAACGACTAACGATGGTATCAAATTCTGCTAGTGTAGTTGGATTTCCTCCACCCCATACGTTACCTCTATTAGAGACTACGTGGAATATACCTTCTGAACCTTTGTTACCTACATCACCTGTAGCTGCAATTGCACCTGAACCTACTTCAGCAGGAACAGCTTCAATCATTGCAGTCTCTAAGTAATCATCAAAACGTAAACGAGTTTCGTGCTCAGACTTCAAATACCATAGGTATCCTGAAGCACCGTTCTCAGTTGTAACCTCAATCCATCCAATTTGAGCCATATCAGAACCTGATACAGAGTACTTATCTTTTATGATAATTGGAGAGTTTTCAAAGATTACGTCATCAGCCTCTAAAGAGCCTTGCATTCCGTTTGTTCCTTTCTTGAACTCTGAACCATAAATAAATACAGTACAAACCTCTGCTTGACCAAAAGCCTGTCCTCCTGCTTCATAATAAGCTATATCAAAAGTTGCTGCCGCTGTATTAACTGCAGTTACAATTGCTTTGTTAGAACCGCCACCTGCGTTTCCAATAACCATTACAGTCTGTCCAACACGTACCGCAATTTGCGATGCCTGTCCTGCTGCTTGGTTTGCCGGTACTAAAACGTCATTCACTCCAATAGTAGCTACATCATCTGCTGCTGCTCCTGTAGATAGACAGTTTACATACTTCGTGTGTAATCTTCCTTGTTCTGCCCATTTGATAAGGTCAGAGTTAGAAGGCATCTCAGCACCTACCATACGTAGGAAAGATGAGATTGTTCTGTTACCATAACGCTCAAATTCCTTTTCGTAAGTATCAGGAAGATACTGATTTAAGAAATCAAAGTTGGTAATATAATTTGTGGATAACGGTGTTTGCGATGCACTTGGCTGCAAATCGAATCCGGGCGTTGCATTTACTTGTCCTGCCATTTTTTCTAATTTTTAATATTAATTATTTTTCTTATTGCTCCTTATTTTCAAGCCACGTCCTGAGTCGGGATTGACGGCTCTAACTTGCGTTCCCCCTTGTGATGAAAATTCAGGTGTATTTCTTGCAGACATATTCACGTTCTTAGTCTGTTTCATTACATCATCCTTTCCTTCAGCCTTACCTTGCTCATAAAAGAACTTAGCAAACTTGTCAGGGTTCATTGCCACGGCTAATGACTTGTGGTATCCAACTGAATCCTTAAGCATACCATCCTCGTCTAAGTAATCCTTTACAAAGTCTTGAGGTGATTGATGCTTATTTAATAACTCACTTGTTTCCCCCGGCTTGAAATTAACTTTTTTGTCTCCATCAACAGTAAACTCAAAACCTTTGAACTCGCCTCCGAAAACTTCTGAAGTCTTTTGCTTATACCAATCGGCTTTACGCAATATTTCTTCGTCTTTAGTCTTAGCCTCACTAACATACTGCTTATACACCTCCAACTCTTCTTGTTCTTCCGAAGAAAAGGATAACCCACTTGACTCAAGGGATGTTCCATATTTTTCTTTTTCAGCTTCAAAATAATCTTTGGCCTTAGCAATAGTTTTCTTTTTTAAAAGTTTAACCTTTCTAATATCAGACTCTTCGTCAAGGTCTTCATCATAGAAGTAATCTTCCATCATTGAATCAATATCCTCTTCATCTAGCCCTTTCTCAGTAGCGGTTAAATACTCTCTTAATAATTTATCAGGGTCTTTTGCATCAAAGTCTTCGTTTAACTTAACAAAATCCTTTATACCTCTACCTGTTTCTTTTTTATATTTATAATAAGCGGCTACATCTTCAGGTAGTTCGCTATTTTCTTCTCGTGCTTGAGTTAGGTCATCAAGAGAATTAATCTCCTTGCCGTACCTGTTTCTCATAAAAGAAAGAACATCCTCTTCTTTTAACTCGTTCTTAAGAATTACACCACTTTTCTCATAATCTATAGTAGCTCCTTCTTCGGGATTATTAACAGCGACTGATTCAGCTCCTTCGAGTTTCTGTTCGTGCTTATCAAGCAACTCCCCTTCAACTTGTTGTACCGACTTCTCTTCAGCGTCAGAAACAATTTTTACATTTGTGTACTCCATATTTAATTTAATTTATAATTTACCTTGGATTGAATTCTGCTAAATCAAATCCATCTAAACTATCCTCGTTTGATTCAAAACTCATTGGAGGTAGGTTATTTTTTCTTTGATTTATCATTTCACTTTGCTCTGTATTTTGCTGACTAATCCTACTAGATTTAGCCTCTTCTCGTTTGTCTTCTCTAGCTGATATACTTTCCATTTCCATAGTTCTCAACTGCATATTTAAACTAAACTCCTTATCCATAAGAACGCCTTTTAATTCAGCCTCTTTTTGAAGTTTCATTATTTGACCTTGTATAAGACTTTCATTTATTTGCATTTTAGCTTGAGACTCCATTTGAATACCTTGGGCTTGAATTTGAGCTTGAGCCTGTTGCTGTTGCATTGCTTGTTGAGCCTGCATCGCCTGTTGCTCTGCAACCAATCTCTCCTCTCGCTCTTGCTTTGACTTCCTTTTAAGTTTTAATAATTGGTTTGCGGTCTTAATGTTTCTAAGCTCTCTTATGTCAATAGCATCTTCCAAATCTATTCCTCCCTTAGATAGAGCCATTTGAATATTTTGCTCTAACTGAGCTTTTTGTTCCTCGTCAGGTGCAACCTCTATAAATATACCAAAGTCATAAATATACAAGTCAGATATCTCTCCTAAGATACTTACATTGTATTTTCCAATTTGGTTTACAAACTCATCTTTAAAATCAGCATACTCTAAAATATCAGATATTCTATAAGTTAATGCCTGAGCAAATGCTCTGTACATATACAAACTTCCTTCAAGTATGTGTCTTGTAGCTGTGTTTGAATTTAATGCTGCTAACTTCTGAACACCAACCAAAGCATTAGGGTCAGGAGAACTTCCGTCTCTTGCTTCATTTAAGCCTGTTACAGAGCGAATCATTCCTAAGTAGTGATTATAGTTACCTATAAGCATCTGTGTCTTAGACGCTCCTGAACTGCTTGTAAGCTGTGTTATAGGAACTTTACCTTGATTGTAATCACCATCTTGCGTGTAGCTCCTACCGACAACACTACCTGTTTGGAAGTATAATCGTAAAGCATCTTCAGGATTATAAGCATTACCCGTACCCAAGTCTACTTCATTTAATCCATCGGCATCAATAAACACACCGTCAGGTACAACCTTAGATATAACCTGCTGAAGTTTTAAATGAGTAATCTGAATAAGGTCAGCGAATGGTATCATTCTTCTAACTAAAGACTCAATAACACCCTTGTACATACGAGGTGCTACCGCTACATAATTTGGTATAGCGTGCTGAGACGCTGACTTAGGTCTAACCATATTCTCAGCCATCTCCCACTTTAACAAGATGTTTGTACCCATAACCATTATACCCTCATACCATACATCTATTGTCTTAGATACTTTCTCAAAGTTTCCTTCCTCAAGCATCTCAACAGGTGGATTAAATGTATCATCCTTTTGAACCATTTTTATCGCACCTGAATCATTTATTTTTTTCTTATAAGTAAACGTATTTGTTGTCTTGTAATTAAAATACATTAAAGTACAAGTGTCTCTATAAAATATATCATTATCATAATACTGTGCTGTATTGTAATAATCCATCCAACCCTGTGAGCTTTTAGAAATTGTTTCTAAATCCTCTTTAGAAAGTGTTGGGTCAATTTTCATTAAATCCGTAATAGGAACTGTCTTAACCTCTCCCCAATAAAAACAATCCTTAAAGTGTGGGTCTTCAGTATAACTGTACACCACATTTGCAGGGTCTACATAACTAATTTGAACACCTGAACCGGGTAAAAATTCGTGCTTACCTACAGATATACCTATAACCGTTTGGTCATAGTCAAATCTTTTTCTAGTGTCTACATACTTATTGTCTTCAAAAATAGTATTAACAGCTTGCTCTTCAGCAATCTCAATTGCAGGCTTGTAGTTCAATTGCATATATAACGCCAACTCCTCATCTGAGTTTGGTAACTCATCAGGCGAAGTAACAAAAGGATTTGCTCCTGTTTTTTTTTGAATTGTCTGCAGTATAGGTTTAGCAATCATCTGTCCCTGAATAAGGTCTTGATACTTGCTTCGTTTTTGCTGAGACATTGCGTCCTGTGCAAAAGCCTTAACCTTAAATAGTCTATCAGACATCCCATTAACTACGATATCTACGAACTTAGGAAGTACAGGAACGGGTGTCCAATCTAGATTAAGATAACTTAAGTCACCATCTATCGCTAATTCGTTTTTATATTTACCAACAGGTTGTTCTCCTCTAGCATAAAGTCTAAGTCTATGGAAAGTTCTCCATTGGTCGTAGAATCTACATTGAGTTCCGTCTTTCTTAAACCATTCGTACTGAATAGCCTGACCGACTTGTAAGCCAAACTCATCTTTCTTCTTTTCAGAATCAGATACAAATTGACTTGGAAAACCTGTCGATGTTATGTTTACATTAACATCTCTCATTGAATATATTCGCTTATTGTTCCCTTGTTATTATATCTCGCAAAGTTAACAATTATTTTCGACTCTTTTTTAGTAGGTTGATATAGGTGTTTTTGACAGGCCATTATTGCCAATCCTGAAGATATACTAGCATCATACTTAGTTCTGTTACTAATATCAAACTTAGACCAATCATCTAAAGTTCTAATAAAAGGCATAGACCCAATATCATCTTCACTTCTGTCAACAACCTCAGAACCAAAGCCTATATACTTTTCAATGTAAGACTCAATTGCAGATGCGTGTGCCTGCTTTATATCTTCACTTGAGTTGGGTATTCCTCCTAATTCTTTTTCTGTCTTAGAAAGTTTATTAAATACCTTATCAGGTCTATTCATACTATACCCCCTATAACCTCTATTCTTAAAGTGATACAACAGCCTTGGTTTATTGTTCTCACAAAGTATAGGCATACCGTAAAAAACACAAGCCATTAAAACATCCTCAAAGAATATCTCAGCCGTTTGTGGTCTTGCTATATACTCTAAAAAAAATTCATTGGTAGGTGCGTCTTCCATACTAAACTTAGTGAGTCCGTGTAGTGCTCCATTAGAACCTCCTCCTCCAACTACTCCTGAGATATCATAACTGTCACATCCAAAAGCACCCATATGCTCGTTGCCGGGCCACTTCTTTCCGTTTCTAGTTTCTACCCTATTTTGCAAAGTTCCACTAGGAGTCCAACTAACAAGAAATCTTCCATTCTTATTAGGATTCCAAACAACCTTAGTATCTTTTACTCCATCCTTCCAAGCAAATGAACCACGAGTAACGTGATGCTCTGTTATTAAAGTGTCGTTATAATCAATTTGTTGGTATATCTTTGTTAGGTTAAACAATGACTGCTTACTTTCATCTCTAAAGGCGTGAGCCTCTGTTCTAGGAAACTGTCTATAAAACTCATTTAATGCATCAGCATCGTCTTTTAAAGAGTCAACTTCTGCCTGCCAATAGTCAATTGCTCCTTGAGTAACCATTTCATTGTCAATTCCTAATACAGGTTTGTCAGGATTATGTAAGACAGGAAACCCAAACCTATCAATGAATCCCTCCATGTTCCATTCCATTGGGATGAAAAGTGAATACATACCACTTTTGGTTTGACCATTAGCGTTTCTTGTTCTCACATCAGAGTCTTCATATAACTTCTTAAAGTTACCACCACCCTTGCTTAATGCATTTGAGGTTGAACCCATCATACACTTACCTATAATCTTGCTACCCAAACGTAAACAGGTTTTTGTAACTCGCCAATTGTTTAATATATTGTTAGGCTTAACCCACTTTCCACTCTCATCGTGTACTAATAACAATAGTTTTTCACCATCATAAGAGTTGTCATCCGTATTCTTCCAATCGATTGTCGTATCAAGACCTTCCATATCATCATTAAGAACGGTAAACATATTTTTCTTTGTAATCTTTGATGCAGGTACTCTAAACGCCAATTCAGTCTTTGGCTTATCCATACCATCCATTATAGGCTTAAAGAAAAAAGGAAGCCTACTATTTATAGGGACAACCTTATCTGTAAACATTTTCTTAGAGTCACTACCTGTCTTAGATAGTATACCAACCCTTGCATCTCTTGCTAAAGTACCTACATTTATACACTCAGAAGAACCCATAAAAGAAAAACCTGAACGCCTTATCTTTAGATAGTCCATTCCAAAACATCTTTTGTCAGCCCTACAAGCCTCCCAATAAATCCAAAAAATTCTGTTTGCTTCTCTAAAGTCAGGGTATCCTATATCAATTGATGTCCATTGAAGATACATATAATGAGACCCTGTAATATAAGAGGGTGTGCCATTGTTCTTAAAAAACATCCCACTCTCCCTATAATCAAACTCTTGCTCAATGTAATCAACGTGCCTGTCTTTAAAGTCTGATGGTAACTCATTCCATTGGAATATAGATTTAATCTTAGATAACTCTTTAGGTAGCTCCTGCCTTTCCCAATACTGCTCCTCTTTTTTCTTAGACCTTGACCAACAAGACTTTGGAGTAGCAGGAAGTCCAATTAATAGACCACGTATACTTACTACGTCTCCAAGAGTACCATTCTTTGATATGACAATAAAGTTATATTTTGGATTATATCCATACTCCCACGACTTACCTTTGTTTTTATTGGTAAGCACAGACTTCGGAATAAAGTCTTTTATTACGATATATAAGTTATCCCCTTGACCTTCGTTCTGCAAATCCTTGTTTGGTATCAGTTTTACTCGCCCCTTTTTCAGAAACTTCTATTTCTTTTTGTTCTTCTTCTATTCTTTTTAGAATTTCAAACGCATCAAATATTGCCAACTTTTTAGTAGCGGCTGCATTTTTTAATCTATCCGCAGACAAAGCGTCTTCAGGGTCGTGTTTAATAATCTTCTCTTCAGCTACCTTTATTAATTGCTCCACCGCCTTGTGACCTGCTTTTATTATCTTTAGCTTTGTTTCTTTTGATGTCATTTTTTATTCTTTTAGACTTTCTTAGCTTAGGATTAAGGAATGCCTCGTTTAAAGGCTCATCCTTGCACTCGTCATATAATATATCTTTCCAATCTCTTCTCATAGCACCATTGTTATTTGATGGTCATACATACGGTATAATTTTTCACCATCAACCTCAAACTCATATTCGCTGTCAGGTTGAAAACAGACCTTATCACCCTTGCTAACACCCTTACTAATCAAGTATTTATTTGGAAACTTAACCAAGCCAACTAAGGGTTCTTCTTTAGTATTCTTGTAAAGATAGGAATCTTCTTTTTTTATAGGCTTAACAAAGCAATACCTGTCGTAGGTATGCCATTCTTTTCCATCGTGATATAGGAAAAATTGGTCAGGTTCAATAAAAAACAAGTTGTCCTTAAAAAAACTTCTTCCGCTTTTTCTAGCACCTTTAATGTCGTTATAAAATTTGAATACGTTGTGGTGTACAAGAAGCTTGTAACCTTTCTTTATAGGGCCTTCATACCCTAATGGGACTTCCATAACTATAGCCTCTCGGTTAGAGAACTTATGGTCTTCTTCGGATGTGCTTGTTATAAACTCAATCCCACCAATATCTTTGGTGTTATTGTAACGCCTCCCTTTTAAAGGAGTCGCTATAAAAAAGAACGGTGATTTCATATTTTAATTTGATTCTAAAAATTCACATTAAACTCTATAGATACAGGCATATTAATAAACCTTTTCCATAAAATAACTTCGTGTTTATCTTTTGATTTAATCCAAATATCAAAAGAATCCGATGATTCGTTATATTTTATAAGATGAATAACTGATGTGTTCCCTAAAACTTCTTGACCTGCTATATAATGCATTGCTCCTGACTTGTAATCAGGGCCAACAGCTATTTTTCTTATATCCATTTATTATGATATTTGTTGGATTACCCTCCAATTTGAACCATCAGACCAAACTAAAATACCTGTGTATTGTTTGTTTAAAGCTATAGAAGATACTCCATTTATAGTTTGTCCAAATACAGGAGTTAATATAACTTGTAAAGTGTTGTTTGTAAAAGTCCCATCAGTAATTACCCTAATGCTTCTGTAAGCATCTGTTGTTGCAGATGGCAATGTAAGAGTATAGTTACCATTACCTCCTGACCAAGTGCACGAATACATATTTACTGTAGCCCCTGATGCAGCTTTTGTAGGGATAGACGAACTACCTGCTGCTGATGCATTTACAACTGTTGGTGCTCCTGTGTTATATGAATTTAGATAAGGAATATTTAGTTGTGCCCCTATAATACTTGCTTCTCCTGCTCCTCCTGTTGTAACGGTAATAGCTCTTTGGTACTCAGGAATATTCAAGGCTGAACCTACAAGGGTTGCAGGGCCTGAAGTTCCATTAACAGTTAAACTTATAGACTCGTAAGGAATATTTAAATTAGCTCCTATTAAACTAGCCGCACCCGAACCACCTGTTGTTACTGTAATAGCTCTCTGATAAGCAGGAACATTTAGTATATTTCCTGTTAGTGTGGCTAAACCACTAGTATTATTAGTTGTTAAGCTAATAGTTTCAAGAGGAATATTTAAATTAGCTCCTACTAAACTAGCCGCACCTGAGCCACTTGTTGTTACTGTAATAGCTCTCTGATAAGCAGGAACATTTAGTACATCTCCTGTTAGTGTTGCTAAACCGGAGTTACCTAATGTCGTTAGAGATATAGACTCGTAAGGAATATTTAAATTAGCCCCTATTAAACTAGCCGCACCTGAGCCACTTGTTGTTACTGTAATAGCTCTTTGGTACTCAGGA
>Ga0222717_10000988_pt1 | contig 23652 bp, 29 predicted proteins | sample C33_18DmetaG_FD_165053 | JGI IMG/M metagenome (GOLD analysis project Ga0222717, IMG submission 165053) | Estuarine water microbial communities from San Francisco Bay, California, United States - C33_18D | ecosystem: Environmental > Aquatic > Marine > Unclassified | place: USA: California... | reverse complement strand
CTTAGAAGGCGGTGTATGGACTGAGGGCGGTATTATTGCTATACTCAAAGGAACTGCTATGTCATCTGGACAGGGTGACATTATGTCTAAAGTAGATAAGCAAGGACGTAGAGTAGTTGACTTTGGACCGCAATCACCAGCAATGAATATTATGGGCAAGTATGCCGACTCTAAAGCATATTTGACAGCTATACAACCCATTGTTCAAGCACGAGCTAAGATTACAAAAGAACTAGAAGATAAATTTGGTTCTGAAACATATAAAGTAGATCCTAAAGCAAAGCACGAATCTATCAAAGAATATATGGATGTAGTAAATGCTACATTAAAAGAATATACAAAAGTATTCAAAAAGATTATATTTGGATGGGCTGAGAGTCAAAGTAAAAATTGGAAGGATACTGAAGAGTCTGAATACGATGAAATCGTAATGGGCGACTTTAAAATTATAAAGTTATTTGTAAAGCCTTCATCAAGAGATCAAAATGCTCAAACTTATCAGTTTAGAGACTTTTTTGAGAAGAATGATTTCCCATTCCCAATTGAATATGTAAAAGATCCTAGCACACAACATTTGAAAAGATACTTAGACCAAAATGTTGAAGAATCTGTAAATGAATTACGTATTGAAAAGCCAGACGAAAAAGATACACTAGGTGTTACACGTGATAAAATGCCTCAAATAGACAAAGAGGATTATCCAGAATTTATTGGTTACTTAAGAGAAAAAGGCGCTACGTTTGAACAAAAGAATGTAGATCCAAAAAGTTTAAAACCTATACAAGGTGAATTTTCAGATAAGGGCGTTGAAAAATCTTTAAGTTTAAATAAAATAAAGAAACCAATTATAGCAAGCGAAGACAATTACATTATTGATGGGCATCACCGTTGGTTAGCGGCAATGAATACAAGTCAACATGTAAATATATATGAAGTAAATATTCCTGGGAAGAAACTATTTCAAATGGTATTAGACTTCCCAAAGACTTATTTCAAACCAATTTACGAAGTATTAGGTGAAAACGTGTTAATACGAGAATTTGATGATGACGATTTTGATGATGACGGTAATAGAATACCAATAGGTGCAGACGAAGCTCCTAAATGGTCACGAAGTTTATTTGATCATTTGTTTATGAAAAAGGGCAATAAGTATGATCCTGAGAGACCATATACAAAAGGAGATAAAGAAGTCTTTATACCTCTTGTTCCGGCTATGATTGATAAACTTGTTGGTGGTCCGACAGAACTGTATGGAGCACATTCAACAGGCACACAAAATGTAGATCGCCTTATTAAAATGCAAGGCAAGAAGGGCAAGCAAATATCTGTATTTACAACTGACAGAGAAGGACAACTTGCTGATGGTGTATGGGGCGGCGGTGGCGTTGTAGCTATCCTGCGTGGTAATGCATATGCTGCATCCTCGGGCGACATTATGTCTGTTGTAGATAAACAAGGACGTAGAGTATTAGACATTGGGCCAAGCGGCGACTTAATGAACATAGACGACAATGAAGATTTCCTTTACGGAGACGAATACCCAACTATGTATAAAGAGATTAGAAGCCTGCAAAGATCTATTACTGCTAAAATAGAAGACGTAATAGACGAGCGTGGAGATGTAGAAGGTAAAGAGAAAGCAGCCTTTATCAAAGAATATATTGATGGATTGTACACAATTGTTCCTAAGTACAAAACGACATTTTCTAAACTAATGGTAGGTTGGGCACAGTCGCAAAGTAAGAATTGGCAAGAGGTACACGGATCCTATGATGAAGTTGTAATGGGCAACTACCGCATCGTTCATATCTTCTTAGTTGCAAAGAACCAGCAAGAGGAAAACAAATTAGAAAATTGGATGCGAGAAAAGGCTATGGGCTACGTTAGGAAAGCCGGCGAAGGCATGGTAGAGGATCCTGCTGTTAAAGATCCGTTTATTGAGAAGCTATACAAAGAAGGCAAATTAAAACTTATTAACAAGCAAGAAGACGAATTCCCGTACCAAGTTTTAGATACCTATATGAAGCGTAACAAAGAAATGGCAGAGTCAATGGCATATGCTAGAGATTATGCTTTAGGTAAACTAATTGAAAATATTTCTTCTATTCAAAATAAACGTATGAGCAGAGATCAAATGCCAGGTGATCCAGATTGGTTTAAAGGTTGGGATGATCAAAATGTACCAATGTCTAGGCCACAAAAAAGAGATATGCCAAAACGTAGAAAGAAGAAAACTACAGAAGAATTAATGTCTGTGGCACCTTCTGAGAGAGATGAGCAGAATCAAAAAGCAAGACAACAAAAAGAAAAAGAAATAAGTCGTGTTAAAAGAAGTGCTTCACAAAACCTTTCTGTAATGGGGCAGACTATAAAACAACAAGATGCATATAGAAAGGATAAAGAAAAAGAAGGACACCATGTTGCAAATAGAGCTAAACTAAAGACAGGTAAGAATGTCCTCGATCCAAATAAATGAATCTGCTACAGGTGGAGCAACTGCCTCAGGTAATGTTGCTACTGTAGTTAGAAATTATAAGTTTAAAAATAGAGATAAGTCAAAATACTTTAACCCCGATGGTACCGCTAAAAATGCTTTAGACTCTGAGGATAATCTAATGGGCGGACAATTACATAGGCGATAAATATATTAACTGGAGTTTATAATGAAGATTAATGAAAACCTAGGTGATTTAGCCCATGCCGTTGAGTTAGATCACGAAGTACAAATGGCAAGATCCGACTTATATAAGTTGGCAAAATACGCTATTAAACTACATAACATTCTAAAAGATGCCGACCAAGAGCAAGGACTTGAAAGCTGGGTGCAAGCAAAAATAACAAAAGCATCTGCAGACATTTCTGACGTATTTCATTCTATTGAATACGAAATGAAGTTTGGTAACAACACTACAGGCGATTTAGGTAAAATGAAACAAGGGTCAGATGCTCCTGCAGAAGTACCATTTGAATCAAAATCGCACCCATACAAAGATTCTCTTGCTGAAAAATTAGCTAGTAAGGTTGACGAAAAAGAATCACCCGCTGGTGGTCCAGCTTGTTGGAAGGGTAAGAAGATTGGAAATCCTGAAACAAAAATAAAAAATGGCAAACGGGTTAACAATTGCGTGCCTGCTAAAGGATAAATGTCAACACTTGTAACGAATATACCTTCTGTTAAAGTTTTCGTCCGTGCTGAATATCTATATGATTTAGAACGTGGACACGGAGACTTTGTAGAAGGATATTGGGTAACAGCAAAATCAATACCTGGTAGAGCATTCTACTTTGAAACATACCTGCCAGACTATGGCGCATTATATGACAAGCTACCTATATCAGCTTTCACAACAATAGACAAAACACCAACACCAGATTTAGAACTACAAGACTTACAGTTTTGGAACTGTATGGACTATGGTGTAACTGCTATAGAAAAGAAATATATTGGCTCTGCTGATTATGAGATATATACTAGAAGTCACAAAGTACTAAAAGGCACATATCTATTCACATTAGATAACTATCACGAAGATCCAGATAGAGTTAATTATTCAACTGCTGAAACTCCAGCTGAACACAAGAGTTTCAACGTTATTGCATTAGAGAACGGGCAAATCGCTGCCTATCCTAATAACAGAATGCGAGTGTACGATAACTCGCTAACACCAAAGAACGTAAAAACACCTGACTTTAAAGTATCCACAAGATATTATCAAGTTGAGAATGGATATGAATACAGACTCGGCGATACTGATGATTTCTTTTGGAAGTCAGAATAAACTTGACAACACACTAATTTTCTGCTACAATAAAATTTTATAAGGAGTATTATGAGCGATCGTGTATATGGCGTAGACGAGAAGGATAAACTTGAGCGTCTAGTTAACGAAGGAGCAACTGTATTACAAGAGATCCAAGATTTACAAGAAGGACTTAGGGATACAGTTAAAGCAGTATCAGAAGAACTAAACATCAAACCATCGCTAATTAACAAAGCGATCAAAGTAGCACACAAAGCAGATTGGCATCGTGTGTCTGATGAATTTGAAGACTTAGAAACTATTATTCAAACAGTAGGCAAAGATAAACTATGAGTTATGTTGACGGATACTTTGACAAAGATGCTGACGTCATTAAGATTGTAGAGCGTGTTGAGGGTAAACGTAAGTATATTGACTATCCTGTTAAGTATACATTCTATGTAGAAGATCCTAACGGCAAGCACAAGAGCATCTATGGTGATCCTCTCGTAAAGCACGTCTGTCGCTCTTCTAAAGAGTTTCACAAGGATCTAGCAATAAACTCAAACAAAAAGACATTTGAATCTGATATAAATCCAATATTCCAATGTCTGTCTGAAAATTATCTTAATCAAAATTCTCCAAAGCTACATACAGCATTTTGGGATATTGAGACAGACTTTGATCCAGAGCGTGGATTTGCTGATCCATCTGATCCATTTATGCCTATTACTGCTATTACAGTTCATCTACAATGGATGGAAGCATTAATCACACTAGCACTACCGCCACGTGGCATGAGCATAGACAAAGCTAAAGGACTATGCGAAGAGTGGGAGAATGAAATACTGCTGTTTACATCAGAAGGAGAGATGCTAGATACATTTCTAGACCTTATTGACGATGCTGATGTACTGTCAGGATGGAACTCAGAAGGTTATGATATTCCATACACTGTCAACAGAATTAAACGTGTACTATCTAAGGACGATACACGAAGGTTCTGTTTATGGCGGCATCTGCCTAAGCGGCGTGAGTTTGAGAAGTTTGGTAGAAAAGCTGAAACATTTGATTTAGTAGGACGAGTACATATGGACTCGTTAGAACTATACAGAAAATACACTTACGAAGAACGTCACTCATATAGATTAGATGCTATTGGTGAGATGGAGATTGGTGAGAACAAAACTGTATACGAAGGCACGTTAGATCAGCTATACAATAATGACTTTCGTAGATTTATTGAATACAATAGACAGGACGTAGCACTGCTAGACAAGCTAGATAACAAGCTAAAGTTTCTAGATTTAGCTAACGAACTTGCCCATGCTAACACTGTATTACTTCAGACTACTATGGGCGCTGTAGCAGTAACAGAACAAGCTATAATTAACGAAGCACACGAGCGTGGGCTACGAGTGCCTAATAGAAAAAAACGTGATCCGGGCGAAAATACGCAGGCAGCAGGTGCCTATGTAGCATATCCTAAGAAAGGACTACATAAGTGGATTGCGTCAATGGACTTAAACTCACTGTATCCGTCTGTTATTAGAGCGCTCAATATGGCGCCCGAAACTATCATTGGACAGATACGCCCTGACGAAACAGATACTGTTATTAACGATATTATTACGCTAGAAAAGAAATCCTTTGCTGCGGCATGGGAAGGACGTTTTGGCACACTTGAATATGAAGCAGTTATTGATCAGCGCAAAGACGTGATGCTTACTATCGACTTCGAAGATGGGCACTCTGAGGTTATGAGTGCTTGTGAGCTTTGGGAAATAATCTTTAACTCGCACACTCCATGGATGTTGTCAGCTAATGGTACAATATTTACAACAGAGTTTGAGGGCGTTATCCCAGGCATTCTAAAACGTTGGTATCAAGAAAGAAAAGAGCTACAAGCTATGAAGAAAAAAGCTATCGAAGCTGGCAACGAGCTTGAGATAGCTTTTTGGGATAAACGACAGCTAGTAAAGAAAATTAATCTAAACTCTCTGTATGGTGCTATTCTAAATGCGGGCTGTAGATTTTTTGACAAACGCATTGGGCAATCTACTACATTGACTGGCAGACAAATTGTAAAACATATGTCAGCTGAAGTAAATCAAACTATTACAGGTAAATATGATCATACCGGAAATTCTGTTATATACGGGGATACTGACTCTGTTTATTTTAGTGCTTATACTACGCTAGAAGATGACATCAAATCTGGACGCATTCCTTGGCACAAAGATTCTGTAACAACATTATATGATCAAGTAGCAGAGCAGGTTAATACAACATTTACTGACTTTATGTCTAGGGCATTTCATTGTCCAGCATCTAGATCAGACGTCATTGCAGCAGGTAGAGAGATTATAGCTGAGACAGGTTTATATATTACTAAAAAACGCTATGCTGCTCTTGTGTACGACTTAGAAGGAGATCGCAAGGACGTAGACGGCAAGTCAGGCAAAGTCAAAGCTATGGGCTTAGATTTGCGTAGATCAGATACTCCTGTATTCATGCAAGAGTTTTTGATGGAAATTCTAATGATGGTACTACAAGAGGCGCCAGAGAAAGATATATTACAACGTATTACACAATTTAGATTAGACTTTAAAAATCGTCCTGGTTGGGAGAAAGGCTCGCCTAAGAGAGCAAACAAGATTGGGCACTTTTTAGCACAAGAAAACCAGCGTGGCAAAACAAGCATGCCAGGTCACGTTCGTGCATCTATTAATTGGAATATGTTGAAAAAGATGCATAGCGATAAATATTCTTTAGAAATTATGGACGGGCAAAAAGTAATTGTATGTAAACTAAAACCTAATCCAATGAATTTTACATCTGTAGCATATCCAACTGACGAACTAAGACTTCCTCAATGGTTTAAAGATTTACCATTTGACCACGAAGCTATGGAGAATGTTATTATTGACAATAAATTGGATAATCTAATTGGTGTTCTAAAGTATGATCTGATTGAAACAAAACAAGACAACACTTTTAAAAATCTATTTGAGGTTGAATAATGGACAAAACTAAAAAAACATTTAAAGATTGGCTAGACTCTCCTGAGCGTAAACAAATGGCAGAGGAGTTTGAAAAGCATCGTAAACAAAGAGAAATGGAAATTGACTATTGGTGGAATAATGAATTATCTGAAGCAGATAGAGAAAAAGCCTTTCATGCGGTATGTAAAAGAATTCATCAAAGTGATGTACGTGATAGGGGTAGCTATAGGTGGGCTCTCTATGATGTTTTTAAGTTTGATATGGGTATGTATGGAGATGGTATTGATTGTGGTTACATGGATATCCACAATTATATCGCCACCGGTATCGAATTTAAAGAAATACTTAAAGCGCCGCGGGTACGGATTGACAATCTTAGCCATGAGGTGGTTGCGACCAAAACTCAAGATATGAAGCTGGATATTAAATTGAACAAAGACGGAGAAGCAGTTATATTCTTTGGGTTTGCGAAAGACTATTTAGATGAGAAATTTTAGTACCATAAATATATAATAATTGGAGATTAAATGCGTAACCAACTATTAGATGTTTTGCGGTACACATGGTATAATGGTCTGTTTGAGTTCTTAAACCTATATCATATAAAAGATATTGCTACAGAAATCATACCTGATCTCTATGGCAAAATTATAGAAATAGATCCTAGAACTTCGCAACTAGTTACGACTAAAGCATACACTCCGTGGCTAGAAGTTGGTTTACCTGTACGATTTGCTACAACACCAGACGGATCAACTCAAGCACTAGATCAAGCTACTTTAGATCCTGCAAAAACTTATTACATACATTCAATTACAGGCGAGTCGCATTGCTTTAGATTTACAGTAGCAGAAAGTCCAGTTTCTTCAGAGTTTGTTGAGTTACCATATGCAAATTTTGAATTTACAATAATACACGATAGAAGTTATATTGTTGTAAAGGACCCTTCCTTTTTAGATCTAAATATGAAGATAGTATTTGAAACTTTGCCAAATACTGAATCAGATTTAGCCGACTCTCCACTTTCGGCATTAACAAAATATTATGTAGATTCTTTTTGGCCAGGTAACAAAATTAGAGTCAATGCTTCGCAAAATGCTTCAGACTTTATACATTTTAGCACAGCATGGACTGGTGAGATTGAGATTGTACAAGACAATACATTTATAGAAGCTTCTTCTATAGATCAAAAGATACACGTTTCTGCATCCACTGATGAAAAGATAGCAGCTCTGCATGGCACATTTGGAATGGACAATCTTGGCAAGTTATGGGAAGAACTGCTTAATACAAAAGACTACCCTGATCCTTCAGACAATATTTTAGTAGAAGACTCAAACACAGACAATGAATTTGTTTCAACTAAATTTTATTTTGCATCATCTGATAAAAGGTTTAAAGACGAATACCCACTGATACACAAAGATGAAGTACCTCCAATGCATCATGTATGGCAAGATGCTAGAGCTACTGAATGGAATATGACATTAACTACAGACGAAGACACTATAAGACGTTATCAGTTAATGTATAAGACATATGACGAGTTTGCGTTCTTTGATGTTTGGACTAACAAAATATCTACTACGCATTCTGCTGCGCCTGCTTTACAACACTACGAACTAGAATTAGAATTTGGAATGGATAATCCTAAAAAAGGTAACCTAATATTGATGCCAGATATATATGGTACATACATTCCAAGAATAATATATGAATTTAATACAACAGCAGAACCTATAGCCTATTACAGTGGTACTATCACAAAAGTGTCTTCACCTAAAAGATATGTATGCGAACTTGTTGACAAATCTACTGGACAAATGAAAATTGACGATACAAGTAGATTACGAGTTGGCATGTCAATACAGTTTGAGAATCCTCCTGATTCAGCACAGGCGTTAGGACAGCTAGGATTAAAACATAGAACTGAATATTTTGTGTTAGAAATTTTAGACTGTGAAAACTTCAAAGTTGGGGTTACAAATGATTCTCCGCTAGTTTTAGATCGAGAAGAAGATAATGAAATTGTAAAACGTAAAGACTATTTTGTAGAATGGTATTTTTACTTGTTAGTAGACGATCATTGTTTAGAAATGGAAGATGTTATTGAGCCTAGAGCTACAACACACGAGAGCCGTAAACTAGTACATTATATCAAACCAGGAATGAAAATCCGTTTTGAAAACTCTGATGATTCGGCGCAGGCATTAACAGAAGCAACACTAGACGACGAATATTACTATGTAAAAGAAGTATTTGATTCTAGACCAGTTTTAAGAGATGCATCTAATAAAGTTCCTATATGGTTAAATCCAAATACTGGAGATCCTATTGAAGACTTTTTAGACAGAGATGCTAGGTACCCTGATAAATCTAATAGGCCAGTAGTTACAGAAGAAACTTCATTAATAACACGATTTACAATATCTAGGACACTAGATGGAGAAACAATAGAATTACCATTTTGCAACTTTGAATTTAAAGTATTTCATGATGTAGATGAAATACATGTAGATGATACAAGATGGTTTGCTTATAGAAAAAATCAGCCAATTAAATTTACAAATAAAGCAGGCTTGTCAGGTGTAGAAGACGCTAATCTAGTAACCAACAGAATGTATTACGTACACTCTATTGTAAATGAAAATCGTTTAAAAATTAAGAACGGATTACGAGATACTACATATATTGAGTTTGATCATACAACAACTAAATGTATGCAACATCATAACACTGGTAAAGGTTTATTATGGACATCATATCCTGCATTAGATAGTCCTGACACAGATGGTAAAGAAGTACAAATATATTCAAAACCAAATATATTCTTTAGAGATCTAGATCCAATACCACAAGTTAGTCCTTATAAATTTACTTTTGGCAATATTACTTGTGAGATTACACATGATTCAATATGGGGTCCATATTATTCTGCAACTACAGATTACACTATAGGTAGAGGTAAAACATCATGAGTTGGCCTAATGTACCATGTTATGTATTTTCGCATTTTAGAACAAGCCAAGAAGATAAACCTTATTCAGGTTTGATTTATCAGTTGTTAGCTATTTTTGATATGAACAACTTTAAAAAAGGAGTTGTATCACAGAATACAGGTACTGACTTTTCAAATGCAATGGGCAGTCTATATGGATTTACAGCAAGCGATGTATTAAGTGTTTCGTTTAGCAATCCTGGAGGAGCAGTAAACATTGACAATTCAGGTGTAAAATCGTTACCTGGAAATAACCTTGCTCCAGAATTATATGATCAGCTGTCAGGCTATCCTATGACAGGAGTAAGAACAGTACAATGGGAAGGCCAACCATTGTCTCAATATAGATCTACTTCTAATAAGTTACCTGGATTGAATAGAAATAACGTGATGATTGGCACTGTAAATTTAAGAGCGTCTGCAAAGTTTCCATATATAATCACAGTCAGTGGAACTCCTAAAGGTGTTAGTCATGCTACATTTAAAAATGTATATGGCGCAAGATTTAGAGGATTATTAAAAGTCTTTACAAAAATTGAGTTTACAGGAAAAGGACAAGCATTTTGGAATAATAGATGGAGGATTGGTCTTGTTGGTTCGTCTTCTATGTACATTATGTCAAAATGGGTAACACTGTCAGGTCGTGCGTTACCATCACCTGCTGATCCACCAAGGGTAGCTCCACAACCTAAACCAGTGCCACCTCCACCCCCGGCGCCGCCGCCTCCGACTCCGGCGCCGCCTCCGCCTGATCCACCGGCTACATTTAACCCAGAGCCGCCAGAAGATGCTGCTTCAAAGTATATGGGCTTAAAGTGTCCTATTGTCTTACCTGAAGTAAATGGTATTTCATCGCAGACAACAGATAAAGTTAAACAAAAAGCATTTAACAAGCGAGGACAATAATGAACGATAATAAATGGGTTTATGTATTTGAATTAGAACAAAGCGATCTTAAAAATATAATGGGCGGAAAATATTCGTTGACAGAAATTGGATTACCTGTTATAATAAAGAATACAGAGAAAAATGGCCATTTAATGCCAGTTGGGTTCTTAGAAAAGCGATGGACATATAGTGCTCCAGCACTTGCTGCTCTTTTTGAATTAGAGGGCGATAAAGTTATACGGATCTCTGACGAAGGTAAAATGCAGGTTACCATAAAATCTGAATACGGATTATATTCTTATATGATGCTGCCTACGGACAAAGCAGACATTCCTCTAGAAGGACCTGATCCTGATTCACCTGCATACCAATATGAACAATTGCAAAAACAATCTTAAATAAATATTCTTAATCAAGGAGAACAATGAAAGATATTTTACAGGATATTGTATCCCATACCCATGCTCTTGGCAACATTGAGCTAATTAAACTTACAACAGACAATAAAACTACTGAACTTGATAGTTTAGCTGATGATAGGTCTGTTATTCTAAAAGCTACTACTCACAGTCGTGTTAAAGAGTTCGAAGGCGTGTTTGGTATGACTAATTTGTCTAAGCTACAATTACATCTTAAAAATCCTGAATACAGAGATAAAGCTAAGATTAATGTAGTTAAAGAAACAAAGGACGGAGTGGAGTATCCTTCTTATATTCATTTTGAAAATGAGAAAGGCGACTTCCACAATGACTATCGCTTTATGAATCAATCTATTATTGATTCTAAGCTAAAGTCTGTAAAATTTAAAGGCGTAGCTTGGGCGCTAGACTTTGTACCTACAGCGGCAGCTATTGCTAGACTGAAGCTAATGACATCTGTACACTCTGATGAAGTTCATGTAACAGTGAGTACAGACAACGAAGGATTCCGTTTCTCATTTGGAGATGCTGGATCTCACGCTGGTAGCTATGTATTTGACCACGATCCAAGTCATTCTCTAAAACGATCTTGGGCATATCCTGTAGCACAAATCCAATCTATTCTTAATCTAGACGGCGACATCAACATGAAAGTATCTGACGAAGGTGCCATGCAGATTAGTGTAGATAGCGGAATGGCACTGTACAACTTTATCCTTCCAGCACAAGCTAAATGACAATCTTAATAACTGGATCAGCAGGATATATTGGAACACAACTTATTGAGCGGTTGTCTCCACAAACAGATATAGAAACTCTTGATCTAGTTAACGGGCAAGATTTACGAACTACTATGCTAGGTGGCACATATGAATATATTATACACCTAGCAGGTAAATCTGGCGTGAGAGATAGTTTAAATGATCCTGCAGGATATTGGCAAAACAATGTAGAAGCATTTCAAAGATTACTAGCAGTATTTGGTAAATCTACTAGAATACTTTATGCCTCATCATCCTCTGCTGCCGAGCCTGATTTAAATCCGTATGCTGCCTCAAAGTTTTGTATGGAACGAGCAGCAGGACGATATTCAAACACACTAGGAATGCGATTTCACACTGTATACAACGACAAGCCACGCCAAGGGATGTTTATACAAAAAGTTTTAGACGATGAGTTGAAGTGGATAAATAATCATTCAAGAGACTTCATACACATGGAGGATCTACTCGATGCTATTGAACTAGTTATAAAATCTAACTTATCAGGAACACTTGATGTTGGCACTGGCACTGCTGTTCCTATTCCTACACTATCACCGCCAGGAATGCCTGTACATTTAAGCTCAGTAGGAGAGCGACAACAAACAAAAGCTAATATTGATGTATTACAAAAACTAGGATTCCAACCTAAATATAGTGTAATACAATTTCTTAAAGATCATAAAAAGATTAAATGAATACAAACCTTACACTAGCACAGAAAGATTATGCTCACTTTCTTCCTGCAATCTCAGGATTTTATGCTACCTTTATTGGTAAACAGCGGAGAGAGGAATATGTTGATCCTACTAGAATTCCTAATCATATCGGAACTATGGAGGCAATGAATTGGCTTAACCGCCAAGAAGGCCTTTTCCAATATAAATGGTCCCTGTACTCTGCAGGTCACGCTGATTTGGATATCACAAAAGATTCTCCTAAAGAAGATATGGTTCGTGATAGAGATAGGGATAACACTTGGCTACTAGGTGACTCAGGAGGATTCCAGATTGCTAAAGGTATTTGGGAAGGCGACTGGAAAGATCCTAATTGCCCAAAGGCAGCTAAGAAGAGAGTGCTTGTAGTAGACTGGATGGAAGAATATATGGATTATGGCATGATGCTTGATATTCCTACATTTACTGCTACAGATCCCAAAGCAGCCGCAGCAACAGGTATCTTTACTCATGCTGATGCTGTTAATGCTACTCATATCAACGCTAGGTACTATCTAGCTAACAGACGTGGCAACTTTAAAGTATTAAACGTACTACAAGGAGCTAACCACACTGACGCAGACGATTGGTATGAAGAGTTTAAAGATTACTGTGATCCAAAACAATATCCATCTAATCATTTTGACGGCTGGGCAATGGGTGGACAAAATATGTGCGATATCCATTTAGCTCTTAAAAGAATTATTGCGCTACGCTTTGACGGATTGCTAGAAAAAGGCTTACATGATGTTATGCACTTTTTAGGCACATCTAAGTTAGAATGGGCTGCTTTGCTAACTGATGTACAACGAGCTGTACGAAAATATCATAATGAAAATTATATGATTACATTTGATTGTGCATCACCATTCTTAGCTACAGCAAATGGACAAATATATTGTTCCACAGAACTACCAGATAGAAAGAAATGGGTGTACAGGATGACTCCTGGTATTGATAACAAAAATTTCCACGCAGACACAACTCCATTTGGAGATGCGTTTGTGCGAGAAGGCTGTTATCATACATTTCAAAATTCTCCTATCTCAGATGGACTAACTGCCTCTGACATTTGTGCGTATAGCTCAACTGACACTAACAAGAATGGTAAGATTGGCAAGACATCGTGGGATTCATTTTCATATATGCTACAGATGGGGCATAATGTATGGATGCATATTAATGCAGTACAAGAAGCTAACAGACAATACGATTCAGGCATGATACCATCTATGCTGATACGTGAGCATCTTGATACAACTGCTTTCCGCGATGTAGTAGATGACATATTTGCTACTGATGACAGAGATCGAGCTAATATGATCAATGACGATTATCAGCGATATCTTGATTCAATCATTGGTACTAGAGGCTACACTGGCAAGAAGTTGACAAATGCTACAACTTATTTCAATAAATTGTTTGACGTAGCGTGATAATTCTGCTACAATAAACATATACCCTAACGGAAATTATGGAACGAACATACAACAATCAAGACCATAACAAAAAGACTAACTTTTTTGTAGGCACAGAAGTAGAACATACACGACATTTCAACAAGCGAACACTGTTTGTTGTTGGCGTTCAGCTTCCTACTACTATTGCTCGCATTGCTGAAGAAGCCGTTGTAGAACATATCTACTTTGGTGCTAACAAGAGTTGGCCTACATTTGCTGGACTAGCGTCTGAGGATGAAGTTATTGCTATACTTAACGAATGGATTTTTATGATGAATGATCCTGCATTGGCTAAGTATGATAAAACATTAGACTTTCCATTCTATCATAGAATTTTTGCTGACAAGCTACGAAGGCAAATGCATTCAGATGTAACATATCTAATCAGTTATCCAATGGAAAATATTTCTGCGTGGTTAGAGAATTATGATACATACATTAAAATAGACGACATTGGCATGAACACTACTAACCCAGGTGTTTGGGTACACTCGTTGAACGAATTATGTAATGTTAAGAAATTAACTAAATGGTCAGATTATAAAGAAGACACGGTGGTAAAATGAATTCTAAAAGAAGTATTTGGGTAACCTTCCGCAAAGAAGGAATACACTGCTACCCAGCAGCTCTAACTGATCCTAACTTAGCTACAGGCGACGAATACGATGTTAGTTTTTTAGGTAATGCTCATCGTCATATATTTCATTTTAAAGTACAAATTGAGGTATTCCATGACGATAGAGAAATAGAGTTTATACAGTTTAAACGTTGGTGTGAAAACTTATATAACACTGGCGTTCTGCAACTTGATCAAAAGAGTTGCGAAATGATGGCAGACGATCTATATAGTGCTATTAAAGAAAAGTATCTAAATAGAGAGATTGTTATTGATGTTTCCGAAGACGGCGAGAACGGCTGTCATATTATTTACAATTAATACTGAGGTATTACAATGGCTATTAAAGATCCGTTGATCCGCAAAATTTTTGATGATTTAGATACCTTCCGTGACTATTGTCGCTTTGAGGGTAAGCCATTCCATGAAGCGAGTCTTTACAAGAAAGGCGATAGAGTGTGGGAAGGATATATGGCATATTGCCGCACACAAGAAAGAAGAAAACGTCAGCAAGGTAATAAATGAGAAAACTCTTTTATATGGGTTTAGAGCCCTATGAAAGTCGTTATACTCTACAACTTACTGAATGGTCTCGTCGTGCTTTTGCCCGGCGAGGCATTGACTTTGTAGAAGTACCTGGAACGACTATTGATAATACAAAATCTATACAAGTTGGACAAGTGTTAGATGCACACGGGCGTTCCTACTTTGCTATGTCACAGATGATGAACTTGGTTCAAATGATGCGTAACGGTGAAGTAAAAGGTTACGATGCTATCTTTTTCGAAGACATGTTTCAGCCTGGCATGGAGTCACTGCCTTACATTATGGATCAAATTCCATTAGAAGAAAGACCAGCAGTATGGATTCGCTGTTTAGCACAATCTATTGATCCGGATGACTTTGTACACGTTTGGGGTATGAGTCGTTGGATGAGCTTATATGAGCAAATGTGTAATGAGTTTGTTACAGGAGTATTAGCTTCTAATGAGGAAATGGTTGCTCATATGAAGATTGCCAATTGGAAGGCACCATTATACAATGTTTCAGGATTGGCGTTTGATAAAGAAGAAGTGCAAGAGCGTGTCAAAGAACGTAAACATTTCGTTGATAGACAAAAGCGAGTTGTTTTTGCTGCTAGGTTCGATCAAGAAAAACAGCCAGACTTCTTTATGGATTTAGTAGAGTCTGTTTACGATTATGAATCTGCACATATAGCAAATGAACAGTTTGATCATTCAACTGGGCAGTTATATCCTAGAATAAAAATGGCTATTTTACAAGGTAGTCCTTTACGTTCAAATAATGACAAGTATGTCACACGAGCTAGAGCACTTGAAGCTGAGGGCAAACTTGAAATACATGAAAATTTAAGTAAAAACGAATACTATGAAATCTTAAACGATTCACGAGTATTATTTAATTGTGCTTTACAAGACTGGACATCTAACACTGTTTCAGAAGCAGATGCGCTAGGCTGTAATGTACTATTTCCTGCTTATCGTTCCTTTCCAGAAATTTTCAATAACGATCAATTTAGATTATACATTCCATGGAGTTTAGATGATGCTAGGAAAAAACTATTTCATTTAATAAACGGAAGATCACATAAGATAGGACAGATATCTGACTGGACGTCTAAAACTATTGATCGTTACATTGACATTATGAACGGAGATGGCGAAGAATGGCGGAGAGACGATAATAGGTACAGAGATCATGTCTCAAGCAAAAAATATTAGTCATGATATAAAATATGGTGTTGACGGACACGGTGATGTTTATATTACATATACAGAAAATAAAGAAACTGAAGGTATTATATTAGATCAATCTATATTAGAACAAACATTTAGATTTTTAGACGTAGACCTTTTAGAAGATATGTGTGAAGAATATCCTAGCCTAGACACTGTTTATCAAAAATTTAAAACAACATATAACTTATGTGTCGACGAATTTAACAGAACACATAATAAAAAACTAATACATCTATGAAAAAGAAATACTATACTTGGCATGATATTGAACGAATGTGTTTTAATATTGTAACTGATATGTATTCTGTAAATTACAAGCCAGATTACATTGTTGGTATTACACGGGGTGGTTTAGTACCTGCGACCATCCTTTCAAACATAACAGACATTCCTGCTGATACACTGCAAATTAACTTTCGCGATAATGGACTACAAACTGAGAGTAATGCTTGGATGGCTGAGGAAGCATTTGGCTACGGTGTAGACGCAGATAATCATGTAGGTAGCATTGTAGAAAAAAGAAAGAAAATACTTATTGTAGATGATATAAATGACACAGGTAGAACATTTAAATGGCTTATGCAGGATTGGGAGACTAACTGTCTTCCAACTGATCCTGCATGGAAAGACATATGGGGTCATACTGTAAAATTTGCTGTACTCACAGAAAACGAAGCATCTGAGTTTGACCTTGTATCATTTTATTGTGACACTGTTAACAAAGCAGAAGAAGATATATGGCTAGTTTATCCTTGGGAAAATGTAGGAATATATAAATGATTATACATATACCAGCAGAAGAACTAGACGAGCCTTGGCGTTCAAATTCAAATAAATTAAAACAAACATATAATACCGGCATTTGTTTCTGGCAACAAAGTATTACAACACATGACAAAACAGAACAAACTGACTTAGGCTGGTATGTTGAAAAACGATTACTATCGCTTGATCAATATGGATTAAAACTAGACAATAGGTTTAACACATATGAACTCACAGTAGGTCATGATGGACTTACAATTACAATTCCTCCAAATAAAAAGGACTAATGAAAAAACTTCTAACTATTTTAATTATTACACTCTTTAGTATGGCAAGTGTCGTATTAGCTAAACCTACAGCAGGCCTTGTGCTTGTAGGTCCAAAATCAGATGGCGGCTGGAGTATGCGCCATTATCAAGGAATGGAAGAATCTGGATACGAATTTGACTATGTTGAATCAGTATCTGAAACAGATTCTGCTCGTGTGTTTAACAGATTAGCTCGTAAGCACGATGTAGTATTTGGAACATCATTTGGATATATGGATCCAATGCTACAGACAGCAAAGAAATTTCCTGACGTAAAGTTTATGCATGCCACAGGATTTAAAACTGCTGACAATATGAATAACTACAACTGTCGCCTATTCCAAGCTCGTTATCTAGCTGGTGTAGCAGCAGGCAAGTTGACTAAAACAAACAAAATCGGTGTTGTAGGATCACATCCTATTCCAGAGATTATTTCAAATATTAATGCTATGACATTAGGTGCGCAATCTGTAAATCCTGATATTGAAGTAAACATTATTTGGATTAATTCTTGGTTTGATCCTGCTAAAGATATGTCTGCTGCTCGAGCATTGCTAGATTGGGGCGCTGACGTATCATTTACAACTACAGACTCTCCGTCTGTTGTAGTAGTAGCAGAAGAGAAGTCAACAGCAGCGAAACCACTATGGGGAATGGGTAATGATGCTCCTATGAATTCATATGGGCCAACTCGCTATGCTACAGGTCCAATGTTTAACTGGGATGTGTATTATAAGCACGTTATGAAGTCAGTTGAAGACGGCACTTGGACAGTGGATCGTCCATTCTGGGGCATGAAAGAAGGTTGTGTAGGACTTAGCCCATGGGGTCCAAATGTTCCAATGAATGTACAGTTACTTGTGGAAGAGGAATATGCTAAATTTGTATCAGAAGATTATGATGCATCTTATCCATTCTCACAAGGCTATATGAAGCAAGATGGTACTATTGTACCACCTGGCGTAGGACGCAAAGAAGTTGATTCTATGGATCATTATGTCGACGGTGTCATTACACCAATGAACTAACACTAACGGGGGAGTCACATCCCCCATATCAATATGCAGATACCAATAATAGATGTATTAGACGAAGACAATAGCTGGCAAAAACTACACGAAGCATTTCAAACTGTAGGCTTTGTCTATTGTAGCATTGATGACCTTTCTTATGTGAGTAACGATGCAAAGCGAACCCTTGCCTATGCCAAAGAATACTTTGCCTTACTGAGTGAAGTAAAGAACAGCCAAGCATACAAATCCACAGAATTAAATACTGGCTATCATGGCATGATAGAAAGCCTCACACCTGGCACTCCAGCTGATTTGAAAGAAGCATTTAACTGGTGCGAGTATGGTGAAAATAATTGGTTAAATGACAGACAAAGAATGCTCTGTAAAGACTGGTGTGTGAGCCAATTAGGATTAACTAATAGCATTCTAGGTATGATAGAGAGAGCATTTGGCTTGGAAAAATCTTCTCTAATATTCAAACATCTACACTCAAAGTCAACCACAACCCGTATGTTACATTACCCGCCTTGGGATGGAGAGATACAAGAGAACCAAATGAGAGGTGGAGAGCATACAGACTATGGAACGATAACACTGCTGTTTACAGATGGCAATCCTGGCTTACAAATTAAACCCCGCGGAATGGACGAATGGATTGATGCGCCACATATACCAAATACCTGCATTGTCAATGTTGGTGACTTACTACAACGTTGGACTAACGATGTTTATGTTTCTACTCCTCATCGTGTTGTTAATGATCACCTGCATACTAGCCGCTATAGCCTTGCTCACTTCGTACATCCGTGCGACGATGTCATAGTAAATAGTTTAGTTGGCGATACAAAGTACGAGCCATTAAGCGCAAAAGAATACTTAGTTTGGCGACTAAATCAAAGCTATTAATTAATTTTTTCTAAATACAATAAGACAATCCCGTCTATAACTCGATAAGGAACTAAAATGGAATCAATATCCAAAAAAATTGAACAACGTATAATTGAATCAGGCGAATCATATTTTGCTAATTCAAACATTTCTGAATTTATTGAAGAAGGAGAACTAGACTTACTGCAAGAAGAAGTTGCTAAAAAACTTCAAGGAGTATTAGAAAGTTTAGTAATTGACACTGATCTAGATCATAACACCAAAGACACTGCTAACCGTGTCGCAAAAATGTATATTAGAGAAATTTTTAAAGGCAGATATTGTCCGCCACCAAAAGTTACTGCTTTTCCTAACTTAGGATACAAATCCTTATACACTACAGGTCCTATATCTATTAGATCAACCTGCGCTCATCATTTCCAAAATATTACAGGAAAATGTTGGGTAGGTATTATACCAGACACAGAAGTAATTGGACTTTCTAAGTTTAATCGCATTGTACATCACATATCTGAGCGTCCACAAATCCAAGAGGAGATGACTACTCAGATTTCACAAGAACTACAAAAATTCGCAAAGACCCCTCATGTTGCGGTAGTTATCAAAGCTGAGCATCATTGTATGACACATCGTGGTGTAAGAGAGCACGAGTCAGATATGACGACTGCTATTATGCTAGGATCATTTGGAGAAGATCCTGCTCTTAAGAAAGAGTTTTATGATATCTGCTTTAGCATGAAGGGGCACTCGTGAAACTAAGATACTCTGAATCATTTTACTCTGTACAAGGCGAAGGAAACTTTGTAGGCACTCCGTCTGTCTTCCTTCGCTCATTTGGCTGTAACTTCCGCTGCCAAGGATTTGGACTTCCACGTGGCACTGTAAAACAAAAGGTATCTACAGAGGTACAAGCACTGCTAGACGGAGGAGTGCTTGATACAGTAGATAAGTTTGAGGACTTGCCTATTACACAAACAGGGTGTGATACATACGCATCTATCTATCCGCAGTTTAAAAAATATATGATGGATAAAACTGTAGATGAAGTCATTGATGAATTGCTATCGCGAACTCCTGAAGGTAGTTGGCTTTGTGATAATGGCCAAGACATTCATTTTATTTTAACTGGTGGCGAGCCATTACTTTGGCAACGTTTTTGGATTGATTTATTTAAACATCCTAGAATGCAATCTTTGAAAAATGTAACAATAGAAACAAACTGTACACAACGATTAAATACTAAGTTTTTTACTTTTTTGTCACAGCAAAGAAAATTTAAACTTACATGGGCTTGTTCTCCTAAACTAACAGTATCAGGAGAACCTTGGGAGACAGCTATTATACCACAAATTGCTAGAGAATATTTGAATGTACATGGCAGTCAAATGTATCTAAAATTTGTTGTAGCCGACGATATTGATGTTGAAGACGTAAAGAGAGCTGTTGACTTGTATACTAGAAATAATGTACGTGTTCCAGTATATATTATGCCTGTAGGCGGATCTAACGCAGAGTACAAAAAATACAAGCTAGATGTAGCAGACCTAGCACTATCAAATGGCTGGCGCTACTCTCCTAGACTACAAGTAGATTTATTTGGTAATGGGTGGGGAACATGAGTTTTACAAATTTCTTTTCATGGAGACATAGTCCTCCTAAACAAGCAGAAAAATCTTTAGACGAAACTAGACGTGAAGTATTAGAAAAAGAAAAACAAGAAGCTACACGCAAAGGTAAACCTTGGGTAGCAGTTTTAGATACTCACGTTGATCCTAAAAATATCAAAAATGGATTTTTTGAATTAGATTGGAATAATGAATTTATTGAGCAGTTGGTAGACGCTGGCTACAAAGGCCAATCTCCTGAAGAGATAGTAGAAGGCTGGTTTAAAACTGTTGCTCATCAAATTCTTGGGGAAAGTAATGCTTGACTCTATAACTATACTATCCTTAGCGCATAGTGTATATAGATTCAACGACGGATTTAGATATTACAAATCTTGGGATTATCATAAAGGTATTACTTTGTGGGAAACTAATATGGAATTATTAGAAAGAGCTATTGAAACATACAATAGTGATAATCCTAAGTTTACAATATCTAAAGAAGATAAGGAGTGGGCTAACAAAGTATACAAGTGGTTTAAAAGATATTCGCTGCTTGGTCTACGTGATGGCTCTTCATTTGCTAGAGCTATGTATCTAGTTCTTTTTGAGAATGATACGATCGAGCCTGAGCGATACGGTGTTGTATCATACATTCCTAAGTGGTGGGACGAAAAAGAAGCAGGTGTAGTAGTATTGCCTTCCTACGCTAGAAATATACTTGACAACAAATAGAAATCCTGCTACAATAAAAGTATACAGTCACTCTTACAAGGTATAACTATGGCTAAATATTTACTTGTCGATACAGCAAATACATTTTTTCGTTCTAGACATGTCGTGCGTGGAGATCTTTACGACAAGCTCGGTATGAGTATACACATTACACTATCTGCTATTTCTAAAGCATTTCGTGATTTTAAGTGTGATCATACTATTATCTGCTTAGAAGGCAGAAGCTGGCGTAAAGACTATATGACACACTACAAGAAAAATCGCGAAGAGGCACGTCGAGCTCTTACGCAGGCAAAGCTAGAAGAAGACGAAGCATTTTGGAATATATACGACGAGCTTACGAGCTTTTTGAAAGATAGTACAAACTCTACAGTTATGCGACACGCTAACTTAGAGGCAGACGATTTGATTGCCGGCTGGATCCAAACACATCTAGACGACGAACATGTTATTTTATCAACAGATGGAGACTTTAAACAACTAATAGCATCTAACGTGAGCATATACAATGGAGTCAATAATCATACCATTACCGCACATGGAATATTCGACGATCGCGGTCGCCCAGTCAACGACAAGAAGACAGGTGAACCTAAACCAGCTCCGAATCCAGAGTGGCTATTATTTGAAAAATGTATGCGAGGGGACGCCTCTGATAATGTCTTCAGTGCCTATCCGGGTGTTCGAACCCGCGGCACTAAAAACAAAGTGGGGTTGATGGAGGCGTTTGCAGATAAGAATAACAAAGGTTTTGCTTGGAACAATCTAATGCTACAACGTTGGACTGATCACAATGGTGAAGAACATCGTGTCATTGATTGTTATAATAAAAATGTGATGATGTGCGATCTGACTGCACAGCCAGAGAGCGTTCGTCACGAAATCGTCGAAACTATTAGAGCCGTAGGCTCGAAGCAAGTTCCTCAGGTTGGCACAAGACTTTTAAAGTTTTGCGCCAAGCATGAACTTACCAATCTCAGTGATCGTGCCACAACTGTAGCAGAGTCACTGAGCACACCGTTACCCATACAGGAGACATGAAAATTAAAGCTAACGAAATTATTCCAGACAAATTTTGGATACTTGAAACTGATATAGATAGAATTGGCACAGTATCATTCAACGACAATCATTATATAGTATCAAATGGCAAAGGTAAACCTCAGTTTGCTACAACTAAAAAAGATGTATCAAAACTAGTAGGCACTAAAATTTCTTGGGATAAATTAAAGATTACAGAACAGATCCCAATGGATGTCTACGGATATCCAACAAAGGTAACACCTTATAACATTATGTATAATGTACAAAATAAACTACCTTTGTTTACAAAATCACCTACATCTAAGTCATATTTTTGCGCTGGATATTATCTTGTAAAGTTTAATGTTATTTGGTTAAAATCATACTGTCCTAAGCTGATTACATTAGAACGTAATGAATTTCTTGGTCCTTGGAAGACTGGGCTAGAACAAAAATTAGAATTGAGTAGACTAAATGCAGACTGATACAGAAAAGAAGTTAGACTATCTAACAAAAGTTACGAAACAAGCTATGGCTAAAGGTGACTGGGCTGCCTATAATGAATATTATAGGCAATACACTGAATTAGCTTTAGAAGATTACAAATCAAAAAGAAAAAATGAAAAATGAACCGCTCAATACAACTGCTATTGAGAATTTCCACAAAGTTGTGAAGGCAGCTGATCTATCAAATCAGAAAGAGATTAGAATAGATATAGCCACTGCCAAGCAGTTATCATACACGCTTGGCATGGTTACAGCACGTCTCCACGGCAAGATGGAAGACTTTATACAAACTCGTCAGGCTAGCGATGCTAACGAAGTTATTAAAGTACAACTTGACGGTGGCAACTCCTGGTGATTCCTGCTAAATATTAGCATATAAAGGAATTGCCGTGAGTAGGCCTAAACCCACTATCTTGTTAGAAAAAATTAATCAGACAACACAT
>Ga0222717_10000987_pt1 | contig 23668 bp, 28 predicted proteins | sample C33_18DmetaG_FD_165053 | JGI IMG/M metagenome (GOLD analysis project Ga0222717, IMG submission 165053) | Estuarine water microbial communities from San Francisco Bay, California, United States - C33_18D | ecosystem: Environmental > Aquatic > Marine > Unclassified | place: USA: California... | reverse complement strand
TTTCAATTTTTTTTAAAAATAAAAATAATATATATATTTAAATCAATTTTTTATTATTTATATAAGTTCTAATCTATTAGAAGGAATGATATTTGACAAATCGTCGCCAGGTATAAGTAATGGTTTAATTGTTCCTAGCAACTTATTTTCGTGTTGTTTTTTAAAACCAAAAGGGTATTTTTTAGGTTCGTATTTATTAGCCCAGTGACTAGTAGTTACACCATCTAAATATCCTTGTAGTCGGTTAAGTCTTGTATTAGCAGGTCTCAATGACTTAGGTAGATATGTTATGTAACATGTTAGTCTATCTAATTCAGGATTAACATATTTTTTTACCATTCCAGTATTAGCATGTATAGTTTTAGAATTCCAAATTGTAAAACAGTTACCAGGAATTAGTAATTTGACTACTTTTTGATGCCATTCACTATCTTTATCCAACATAATCCAATCTTTACTATGGGTAACTTCTGGGACAAATTGGGAATGAGATTCAGGTGCTAATACAAATCCACTAGATTTCTCTGTTACAGGGTAGAAGTTGTAACTACCTTGATAAGATTGTAAAGTATTTTTGGGATTTTGATCAACGTGATGCCATGATTTAGATTTTTGTTTATTTGAGCAAAATATAGAGCATCCATCAAAACTAGTAACAAGTTCATCTGTATCATATAGTTTGGTATAAATATTTTGAATAGATTTATTAGCTCTGAGATACCACATGAAGTTAGATTGACCTATACCATTAAATACACACATTCCTTTGCCAAACATTCCAGGATAATTTTTAATGGCCCATGTATTATTATCAGTTACACTAAAATTAGGTGATAATGTATTCATATCCTCTCTAAAGGTATTAAAGAAATCTGTTTTTTGATTTGAAGTTAGGACATCTGAAAATACAACATATCCATTAGTATCTAAAAATTGTGTCGCTTCTTCTAATTGAGTAGAACAATTGAATGTTGGAGGAGTATATGTAGGATAGTTCATTGGTTGATTGATATAATAAAAAATACAGTAATTTTATCAAATTTTATCATATTTTTAAATACTACGCATCTGGAACAGGTATGAAATGAGATATGATTAAATTACATACTAGAAATATCTGAAATGCTAGGAAACGGTTTTCAGGATAATTTTCATAGAAAACCATTGTTAATGATTGTATAGTGAAAAATTTATGGGAGATCCAATTATCTCTAATATACCTAATGTAAAAATAGATTATAATCATAGTACTTATACCAACAATAAGATTAAATGGCAGTCCATTTGGAAAAGCCGGTGATGCGAAATACATTGTTCTCATTTTTTTATCTATTTTAAAATAATGTTATCTTTATCAAATTTATTCATCTTATTATGAGATATTTAATACTATTTAAGGTTAATTGATTATTATTTAGTAAATGAGCTATGCTAGAAGAATAATTAATGAAAGAATTAAGTATAAAAATGAATATGAGGATAAATTAGGTTGTTGGCTTACAGATTATGAGCATAATAAGATGACATTTTTAAAGTTTTTTAATGATTACATAGCATTAATAGAAATAAATTTTCCAAAGGAATATCCATTTAGATCTCCTAAAGTTAATATAAATGGAAATGATTACATGAATTTATTAAAAATTAGTGAACCATGGAAGTTAGATATGTTAGTAGGTAAAAAATGTTTATGCTGTTCAACACTTTTATGCGGAAATAATTGGTATCCATGTGCCAATATTGTAATTCTTTTGACAGAGATTATTGATAATTTAGAACTTAAATTAAGATTTAATGAAATAGCACATGTCAAAAAAATAAAAAACAAGTATTTAATTGATGATATACCATTAGAGCAATATTTGTGATCTATACTTTATGTTAGATGTGTGTATATTTCATTTAATATTTTATAGTAATTATTACAATTATATCTACATTTATACTTATAAACGACTTTAGTTTGATGAGAATTACAGACAGGGCAATTAATAAGAGAGTTAGTATATATAAGTGTTTCTTGTTTATTTATTAAATTATTATGAGCAATAAAGCTAGGAAAGTTAAGTTTAATAGTTTCATCTCTAATAAATAGATATCGTTCATATAATAGATTAAATGTTTTCATTTTATCATTAAATGCCCAACATATTATTTCATTATTAATGATTTTTATTTTTTCTCTATGTTCTGGTGCGAATAAAAATATAAATATCACTATTTCCTTTGGTAATACATTTAGAAGTGGAAACATAAATATATTAAGATTTTGTTTAATCTTAAAATATGATAAATCAAATTTACGGTAATTAAAAAAATATTATAATATTGTATATGGAAAACACTAAGTTATTAATGGATACGATATTTAGTTTGATAGTTGAAAAGAGAATGAGAGAAAATTTAGAAAATATAAGACTATCAGTAAGTAAACAAGAATATCAGGATATAGAAAATAAAATAAACAGTATAAACGATGAGTCATTTTTTGACAGTGTACCCATTTTAGATTAAATATTTAGAAATATTAGTAAAGAAGGAGGTGTATAAAGGGGAAAGAGTGTATTTTTTTTTGTATGATAAGAGTGACAGTCAAATAATAGATAAGAGTGACAGTGAAATACTGGAAAGCAGAGAGTGATTAGTCCTCGTCGGAGTCCTCGTCGGAGTCCTCGTCGGAGTCGGCCATATCGGCCCAGCTGCGAGTGTCTCTCTTTCCAGGCATAAAGAGTTTTTGGGGCGGAGGTCTTGAGACAGTCTTTTTGGGAGTCGTCATCGAGGTGATGAGAGATTCAGTATTACTCCAAGGCGTCTTATCTGAGACCCTCATGGTGATGTTTGGACGATCACCAGTAGTCTTAAGAGATGGAAAGGCACTCTGATTAATCTCTCCAGCACTAACTCCCGCATTAAGAGATGCTTGGATGAAACGTTGAACAGACGCATTCGACAATCGATGACCCTCTACCTTCAACTCTTTCGCCAAATGGCTGCGAAATGCCATCTCCTCAGGCTCCTCTTCATCCTCAGAATCAGACTGGAGACCGGCAAATGCGTTAGTGCTGGCGCGAACCATTTTAGGCTTGCCGCTTGTGCGGGAGAATGTATTGGTCATCATAGGTGCTGGTTCATCGTCAATGCCCATAGACCACTTAATATAGGCATCACGCTCCTGTTCAATGAGTTTAATGGCATATTGAACATCGTTGTTGGAATTGGCGGTGATGTGGAACTCGCCATCACGATGAACAATGTAACATCCATCGCCAACTTTGTCCATGATTGTCCTAATACCACCACCATCCTTACCAACCACATGTGACACATACTCATCATCCATGTTGAAAGTTTGAAACGGCTTGGAAGAACGCTTGGTAGGATCAATAAGAGCCTCCTCGTCCATCTTGATCATCTTGGCAGCAGTTCTAACAGCCTCCGCGCTGTAGGAGGAAATTGTGAAAGTGGTTCCATCTGGCATACCCTTGATAAAGGTGCCAAATCGACAAGTGGAACAGATGCGGCGAATGTTACATCCACCACGACCAATCAATGGACCCATCAAGTTGGAATCCACTGTAATTTGGCCCTCATATCTCTTGGACTTTTTCCCATTCTGAGAAGATTTTGAAGACTTGTTATTGAAAGATTTGGAAGACATTTTAGAAAGAATTGGAATTGTTTTGAAAGACGTTGAATACGAAATTTCGCTGGTTGATGTTATTGGACTTAGACATAAACGAACTCATCAAATTTTTTTTTACTCCTTTATAGCAATTCTATATAAAAAAAGTAACTTTAAATTAGTTCTATCACAACACAATTTAAGTTGCAATATTTATATAGTTATTTATTATATTATTATCTAGATTATTATTGTCTAGATTATTATTGTCTATATTATTATTGTAAATATAATTATTGAGTAGTATATTCATTACACCATTCATATAATTCACTGGTATTAAATTATTATTCTCTACTACCAATTCATCTTGAATAGGAACATCTTGTTGTATAGGTAAATGATAATGTGGAGATGAAGAAGCACGACAAGTAGGACAAGTATCATGACTATGAATCCACGGTCTAATACAACTATCACAAAATCCATGACAACATGTAAATGGTCTTTGAATATTTGAGATAGATTCAAAACAGATCGGACAATTACATCCATCAGTATCTAATTTAGCTCTAGTATAAAATGAATATATCTCATTGTATCCTTTCCAATAAGAAGTATTTTTAAAACATATATCATCTATTACCATATGTGGAGCATTCTCAGGTTGACCATTTATTTCTTGTCCAGCAGCAACTAACTCTATTTGACCATATTCAAGATCGGGATAATGTGTACTAATTATAGGCATAATCGAATCATATATTTGTTGTTTAGTTTGACATGGATCTATAACAACACTCACTACATCTGATGTGAACACTTTTTTAAAAACAAATTCAACAAGAAATGGAGTCATCGCAAATTTTACTTTTCAGTATTGTGTGTAATGTTATGATCAAATTTAAATAACAAAAAAATAAGTTTTTATTATAAATTTTAAAGTGTGAGTTATTAATTAAGGTTCATTAACGGTCATACGGTTAGTTACAATGGTAATACGCCGGTCAATGACTTTCATAGCTCGAATAATAGGAAACTTAGTTCCCCAGAAAAAGAACTTGTTTTGCGCTCTATCATGCCAAATAAAGTCAATACCAGTATTTTGGGTAGTCATATGGAAATAACATCCACCCTTTCCAATAACTTGTCGGATGATATCCTGTCCTGACTGGGTGGTACAATCAGGAACGTTTAGAAAGCCTCGACAAGTAGAAGCCGCATTAATACGACCATTTTCATCATATGGTTCCTCAGTCCTAGAGTTTAGATTTTCGAGAAGTGTATCCTTAAACTCCTGTGTAATTTTATATTTAGGGTCGAAATCCTCAGTATAGGTGCTGATTTCATTCACAGCCGTTTCCGACGTAATAGGACTAAGTTTAAAAAACCTTGGAGGCTGTCTTGCAGTATTCATAGAAGAATTATCAGTTGGTTTAGGAGAGTTATTAGAATTAGCTTGCATGGTAAGAGATAATATTATGGTTGGTAAAAAATGAATCAATCAAATTTTTAATTTAAAGAATGGAAACTGAGTTAGTATTCTAATATAGATATTATTAGCTCATTGGATAATATAATATAGTTGTCTAACTTCTACAACTTTGTTAAAATAAAAAAAGTTCTGGGAATAAAAGTATGAAAAATTGAGATTTATATAATATGAAAGTATTTAAGTCAAATACCTACAAAAGTATGTTTTTAATAAAAACCAGGTAATATATGTATTGGATATATCTAATACAAGTATTATAATTAGGTATTAGTATTCTAACTTCTACAACTTTGTTAAAATAAAAAAAGTTCTGGGAATAAAAGTATGAAAAATTGAAGTTTATAAAAGAGATAAAAAAAGTGGGATTCTATAAAGGGATAAAAAAGGGTTTTTTTTGTTTTTTTGGTGGACTAAAAGTCCTTTTTTTATTTTTTATTTTTTATTTAGTCTTTATAGGGAGAAGAGGAAGAGAGGGAAGGAGCCTAGCGACGGTCGCTATTATCACGCTTGGAGAGGCGATCGGCTATGCGGTCAATGAGATCGTCGGTAATAGGTCCATAGTGGTCATTGCGCGACTGACGGCTACGGTCGTAGCTGGAGCGACCACCACGATTACGACGCTGGCTCGTCTGGAAGCCATCCTGGTCCTGACTGTCGTATCCACGAGAGTTGGAGCGTGCGCGGCTACTACCACCCTGGCGAGAGGAGTTGTAGTTGCGACGTCCCGTCTGGCGACGGTCACCACCACGATGCTGGAACTCAGTCCAACGGAGGAACCGGCCACCACCAACAACACGGACCTGCTTGCTATCGTTGGCAAGAGCGAAGAGGACCTGCTTGAAGTGGCGAGGCTGACCGACTAGGTCATCAGGACACCATGAGTCGTAGGTATCGATGTAGAACTGAGACAGCTGACCACGCTTGGTGATGCCGTGTAGAGAAGCGCCATAGCGTTCATAGAAGACCTTGGCGAGTCGGCAAGAGACGGTTTCCAGTCCGTTATCCATATCCGCGGCGACCTCAACAGGTGCGTTAGAGGAAGTGGATATAGAGTCAAGATCGACACGCTCGATCTCACCAGGCTCGGTGGTAGTGTTAAGATTGCTCTGAGAAATACTGGAAGAAGACATGATAGTTTTGGTAGTTCGGTTTGTGAAGAAGGCTGAAAGTAGCTGGGTGATGATTGATTTGGATGAGAAATCTGAACACATCAAATTTTTTTTTAGGGCTTTATGGAATGCTAATAAATTTGAATGGGTAGTTTTATAAAGGTATAACTAATCTTTAGGTAAATTCATAATACCATATAGAGAGATCATAAAGACGATTGTATGTATAAAAAGTCCCAATGAAGTAGGACAGCCATCGCCAGAGAGGGCGAATAAGTTACCTACAAGTTTTTGGGAGAGAACATAAGCTTGTGGGGAAGAGATAACGAAAAAGATGAGTGCGGAATAGAAAGAATACTTCCATTTAAGACCTTTATTTTTAGCCCAAAGTTTTCTACATTGTAGTTTAAGTTCATTGATTTGTTGTGTTGACTGAGTCATTTATATTATATAAGAAAAATATTTTGATGCGTTTGGAATTATATAAAATGATCTAAGAATATATAAAAAGTTCTTTAAAGTATATGTTAAGTTGCTTAAAGGTAATATGATATAAAGAAGATATTATATTAAAGGTAATACAACATATATATATGAGAAGAAGGCATAATATGTATCATTGACAGGGATTTCAGTGGTATTAACATCTAAGTTAAAATAATATTATGTTTTCTGTTAGCACTCTGATATAACAAAAAGTTATAGAGTGTAATTTTATTAATATAATTTATAATTGAACAGCAAATATAAAAATTAAGTAAATAATGCGATAAGTATTATTGTGTGTGTGTAGGTTAATATTGTAATTTATTAACCAAAGTGTCTTAGAATTGTCTAATTTTAGTTTTTTCCCCGGATATAGCTCAGTTGGTAGAGCGATCGACTGTAGATCGATTGGTCACCTGTTCAAATCAGGTTGTCCGGACGTAGGTCTAAATAAGTTATTTAAATATAACATTTGGGTCGATATAAGGGGATGTAGCTCAAATGGTAGAGCGCACGCTTAGCATGCGTGAGGCAGTGGGATCGATGCCCACCTTCTCCATGTTAGGGGAATTAATAAAAGTTAGATTGAAGAGGAAGGGGTGAGTGTAAAAATTTGATGAGAAATTTTTAAGGTGAAAAATAAGTATCATCATAACAAAGGGAGTAATGTAGTATAATAATATATTATTAATATACTTAAAAGAAATAATTAGCTCCCGTAGCTCAGTTGGTTAGAGCGCGGTGCTTATAACGCCGAGGCCGAGGGTTCAAGCCCCTCCGGGAGCAATTATAGGATGTATACAGCGAAAATATTAAAGATTAATAAAAAGCATCCTGAAATAAAAGAGGTCCCATAGCTCAGTTGGTTAGAGCATACGACTGTTAATCGTGGGGTCGCAGGTTCAATCCCTGCTGGGACCGATAATAATTCTCCAGACAGCAAAGTCATAATTTTCACATAACATTTTTAGTTTTCAGAAAAAACAAACGGAGAATGAAATAGTGCTTGGATTCCCGAGCGGTCAAAGGGGTCGGTCTTAAGCACCGATGCTTCGGCTTCGTGGGTTCGAATCCCACTTCAAGCATATCTTGTGGTTTGATTCCCGAGCGGTCAAAGGGGCTCGACTTAAGTTCGAGTGCGTAATGCTTCGTGGGTTCAAATCCCACTCAAACCATTTGGCAGTATCCCGGTGTAGAAATCTTAAGGATTTTTATACATATGTGCGGGATATATTACAGCAATAAAATTATTATCAATACAAAAAACTTTTAGCATCCCGGTGTAAGGATGTATAATATACTTAATTGTGTATGTTACAGCAAATAAAAAAATCGAAGAATAAAAGCATCCTGGTATGGATAACTATACATAAGGATGTATAATATACTTAATTGTATATGTTACAGCAACAGATCAATCATATAATCAATCATATAATTTTTCAAGTCGCCTCAAATGGGGAAGCTGAAGTTCAACAGCTTGGGGAGATGCTAATCCTCTTAAAAAAATAGAATGGAGCCTGTGTGCTGAACAGGTGGATAATAAAATCACTAGCAACCAATTAACTAACCAAGGATATAAACAGCAACAAAATCAAAAAAAACCTTATTATTAAAGACTTTTACCTACTTAATTAATACTCTAAGTATTATTAAGTAATGATTATTGTATCCTGAACTATGTCCGCGTGGCGCAATGGATAGCGCGTGTGACTTCTAATCACAAGGTTGTGGGTTCGAGTCCCACCGTGGACTAATTTTTTTATTGTAACATAATTATTAAGCCCTCATGGCGCAATTGGATAGCGCGTGTGACTTCTAATCACAAGGTTGCAGGTTCAAGTCCTGCTGGGGGTGCGTAGATAAAGAGCGAAGGCGCTATAGTGTAGGTGGTTATCACATGGGACTTTGAATCCCGGGACCCGCGTTCGAGTCGCGGTAGTGCCTATATATCTACAATTTTTTATTTGACAACATGCCAGAGTGGTTAATGGGAAAGACTTGAAATCTTTTGGGCTCAGCCCGCGCAGGTTCAAATCCTGCTGTTGTCGTCGTCGTTTCTTTATATATAGTGCCTCTATAGCTCAGGGGTAGAGCGTTAGTCTTGTAAACTAAAGGTCTTGGGTTCAATTCCCAATGGAGGCTATAACATATATTTAAATAAATAGGTTATATTTATTAAAATATTAAAAAACATCATTTAGACTTTAATAAGTATCTAATAGGACATATTAGCATTAGCAAGTTTTAGTTTAAGGATATAAACTTATTTTATAAAGGTCTAATTCAAAAATTTGATTAGTTTTTTTTTTGACATACCAAATCGTCCCCGAACAATAAGTTTTAACATTTACACATTTAAAATTATCAAAAAAATCTAAAAAATGAGTCTTACTAGACAAGAAAAGAATGTAGAAATGGAGACAGAACTTCTCCGAATTATTAAGAAAGAGTTCAAACCCACCTCTAATTGTGTTAGGGAGTATTTCAAAGACGCAAGCATTGATGATATTTCAGATATTGTATCGGCATTTATACGAGACGCAAGATGTATAGCTAATGCGACATTCAATACGTTCGATGATGCGTTAGAATGGTCAAAAAACAACAAGTTCAATGAAAAAGGCATATTATATGCCTGGCAAGGTTATGGCAAACCGAATAGAAATGCTTGTAGAAGAAAACGTGGAGGCCAGCAGATGAAATTCTGGAGAGAAGATCACCCTTTCACTAAATTTGGACGCTCGACAAACCTTAAAAGCCGCTTCTACGATTATAAAAAAAAATTTAGTGAAGCGGTTCAAACAGTTACTCTATGGGTTTTCTAGACATTACACAATAAAAACAGTTGGAAACAATTTTTTTTATAATAAAAAATACCGTGCTCCCCAAAATTTTAATATATTCATTGACTTACCGTATATATCTTCGAGCGGCATAATAACCTGCTCCAGTTCCAGCAACTCTTCGTCCAGATGGCATATTATACCAAAGTTCTCTTCGATCGCGATCACTACCACATAGACATGTGCATAGAATCATGAGGAACGCCATAGTGCCAATAATAGTCATGAACATACTACATGCTGCGGAGGTTTCGCATATAGCAATTCCAACACCAATCATAAGGTCAACTGCTAGTTCTCCAAGAGCGTTATCATCATCGTCTTCACCATGAACCATAGTGAATAGTGAGAAGATAATAAGAAGATAGGGGATAAAGTTTCTAAGATTTTTCATTTTTCTAAAAATACGTGACGAGATGCTGATGTTATTATTCCAATAAAAAATTTTAAAATAATCAAATTTTATTTTTTCCAGTTTATATTGGTGCTAATTACTCAATCATTCGATATATTCCGGTATAGTGTTTAAAGATAATGGCATCGGTAGTGTCTTGTACGAAATCTTCTTCTTGTTGATCTGTGCGAACTTTAGAGCGACACATTGGACAGTGTCCGTTAGATTTAGTAAGCCATTTACGAATAGCCCTAGAGGTAAATTTATGACCACATGCGAGTTCGCATACAGTGCGTCCAGGTTTAATTTGTTCAGATTCGATTGGGCAGAAGATAGGACCATGTTTTTTCCGACAGATATATTTTTTAACGTTAATATCGAATTCTTCTTTAAAGAGAGTGTCTGGTAACATAAATCGCGAGACATATCCACCAATAATAGTTTTAATCATATCAGGTATAGAATTTTGAAGTAGATGGTAGTAAATAAGGATGACAGGTCCAGAGATTTCAAATGATGGGTCTGGGGTTTCGTCATCTATAAGTGTAATGGTGGCTTTTGCTTCAATATCAGTAGGATCCAAGGAAAAGTATCTAGATTTATTTACACGGTTATAGATATCAACAATAGAGGGAGAGTCTGAATAGACGGCTTCAAAGAATTCGACATATCCATTTACAACCTCTGAGTTGAAAGATGTTCCAACAACAATAGTTTCGTGCTCAGTAAAAAGTTTGTTTTGGCGTGTTTTGAACATAATTAGAAATACGTAGATAAGTGTTGATAACAAAAAATAAAATAGGAGACAATCAAAATTTTATGTAAAAAAAAGTAGTTTTTTAATTAAATTTTAAGGTAATAAAGTTAAATATCTAACAAGATGTAGATTGAGAAACTGCGGCCATGAGTTGAGATAGACTATCTTGATACGATTTTTGTGCGGCGAGCATCTGTGTCTGGAAGATATTGGTAAGATTTTCAAACTCAGTATGAAAGTCGATGTTGTCAGAAAGTGACTTTTGGAAAGTTTTGGCCTGAGGAATAGTAATAGGCTTAATTTGAGTGTTAGTTCCCACTTCGAGGAGAAGATGGGCAGCCTCTTCAGTATCATTCTGAGAAGGACCACTAAATTTAATAGTGTGGCTGGGAGTCAAGTTAGGCTCGAATGTGTCGAGGTCCTTAATCTTGGAGAGAGCCTCGTTAACTTTTTTAGCGCCCCAAGCCTTTGCGGTAGAATGAATGATGACAAGTCGAGAACTCTTGCTACTCTTACCAGCAAAAGACATGATGTAAGAGTTAAAGTTAGAATCGGCGAGCCAATCAGGTTCAAACTTAGTGATGATAAGGAGACTTTCCTCCTTAACACCCTTGCGGAATGTGGCTACGATACCAACATGTGTTTCGGGTGCCTCAGCTTGTAGAAATTGGGCGTTAATTAGGCTAATACTAATACATACGCGACTGGAATCATCCAGATACTTTTTAAGTTTCGGAAAAGACCATGTAAGTTCAGGGTTGAAGCCATATTTTTCTAGGGCATTAGGTTTGGTGGTGCGTGCCTTGCGAGACTTTTTGGTAGTAGAATCGCCGTCGCTAAGACTATCATCGGAAGAGTTGGAACGCTTCTTAGTTTTAATTTTGAATTTTTTCTTTTCTGCACCAACAGATTCATTATCAGAACCACTATCAATACTGGCGTTAATGCTATCTTGTTCAGAGATAGGAACAGACTCTAGAGACTGATCATCGTCGATTTGAAAATTATTTTGAGAGTTGGCAAAGATAGACATTGTGGAAATTGATTGGAGAGAGACTATAAGACAAAATGTCGTAGTGTTAATATGAGGTGGTTGGAGGGGAGAAGTTATCAAATTTTTTCTTGACAACGTATCCAACTCCAAGGTGGTTGGTCGAAGACATTTTAAAGTGTCCAATATATAGTGAACAGTATAAATCGAAGAATATTAAGGTTTGAAATTTGATAATGATGAAATATAATGACAAGTTATAAACAGTTATGAACTCACAGATTCTTAATCCAAATCAAATTTTAAATCTTAATCCATATGATTATTTACTAGATCAGTATTATACAAATGTAGTAAATAGGAATTTAATAAGACAAGTAATAAATGGAGGTGGGAATAATAATTTAGCAAATATAGTGAACAATATGAATTTACAAAATATAAATGTAGTATTAAATACTATGAATCAAGTAATAAATAATTTATATGAGGCTTTAAATCATTATGATATACGAAATAATATGTCAGATTCTCAATTAAACCAGTTAAATTTAATAAATCATCTAAGAGATATGTAAAATTTGATAATAATAAATAATATCTATAATATATTAGTACAAAATGGATATAATACCGTTGGAATATGCGATCTATTTTTCAGGTGCGCTAACAGTATTTGTGATCACAGCTTTAATTAAAAACTTTTATAATATTAAAGGAACAGGAGTAATGAAGGGAATAAAAAACTCAAGTATGAAAAAAGTGGATTCTATGTCAATAATAATGGATAGAAAAAAGTATGATATGTATTTGGAGGAACAGGGATATATAAAGACGAATTGTTTTGATAAGATCCCAGTAGATAATAAATTTGTAAATTTGTGGTTAACATCTTTATTAAATAAGAAGGGAACTCATGTATGTGCGAGTCCTAATTGTGTAAATATGTTAAATAATAAAAATGAAATATTCATGGCATTTGATAGTAAATTCTGTAGTGTTAGGTGTCGTTCTCAAGCGCAAAACTATTTAGGTAAATATTGGAATATAGGGAAATAAGAGTATTATTTTTTTATTTAATTAGGGATCTAAGTTGTTCCACAATCTTATTATCGAATTCATGAAAAGCATTGATAAGTTCTTTTTTATTGGTATCAGAACGATAGGATTTATTAGTATGATTGGAGTTTTCTCTTGAAATGAATGTATAAAATATGGTATAGAATTGTTGGATAATACGTTCAATTTCAGGTGCGGCTTCTTGAACACGTTGTGCCATTTTGGCTTTACCGTTGAGTTTGGTAAGAGTTCTAACTTCAGGTCTACAATCTGTTTCAGGTTTCAGTAATGCGCTAATATAATAGACAGTATTAATAGGACATTGATGAATATATTGATAGAAGAAATCATACATTGTGTATACTATTTTATGTAGTGGAACTCCACCATCACCCATTATATCTCTATCTTTGGATTTATTATTAAAAATAGTCATAAGATAATTTGAAGTACCGGTAGGGGTAAATGATAAATCGTACTCTGATTGTGCTAACGCATTTGCCATATTATAGGATATATTAATAATATATTTATTTACTTTTATATGAAATCAAATTTAAAATTGATAATAAGTTTAATATAAAGGGATGTTGTATAATATAAATAATTATGAGTTCTGATTCTGATGATGAAACACCAATTAACATGGACTTATCACATCTACCAAATATTAATAATTTAACTAATGAAAATAATAGTGCTAATGCTTATGGATATGAAAATACAGACTATATCACAGCAAGTGATATGGATAAGATATTAGATGGTGTTAAATCGTATGACGATGCGTGTGCAACACCTGGTGAATTGGTAAAATTAATACATTTTAATGTAGATCATCCTGAGAATAGAAATTTAGTTATGAATGATGATGCCAATACATGTATTTTTGATGGAAAAAATTGGAAGGTAATAGACAAAGATACTTTTCATAATGCGGTAGTAGATAGAGCATTTAATATGATAACAAATTATTATGAGCGTAGACGTGATTTATATAAATTAAAAAACAATCTATTAAGGGTTCAATATGAAATTTTTGAGACAAATGTAGATTTTAAAGAAGAAATAGCGTCTAAATATCAAAGAATAGGAGATACTAATATATCTGTAAAACCAGTTTTATGTCCCAATCATCCTAAAAAGCCATCAGATAAAGATTTAAAATATGAAGTGACTATATTTGATATTTATGGAAATAATAGTCTAAAAAACTATTATAATAATAAAACAAGACAGATAATTATAAATAATCAATTAGAGGGGAATGTAACATCTGAACAAAAAGATAAGTTGAGTATGGAATTAATGAATCTAACAGGTAAAATAATAGAATTTGAGGAGTTAGAGAAGACAATAGTATAAAAAAAAATAAATATTAGATGTAATTATACATATAATATCTATATACAACTTTTAAAATGTATAAAAGGCTAAAAGGTGTTTTTTTTTTGTTTTTTGGTTGGACATTTTAGTCCTTTTTTGTTTTTTTTGTTTTTATGATATAATTATATACACATGGGAAGACACTACATAGTGGCGGCAAATTTAAGGATCGCACCAATGATCACCATTAGCCTTTTTAAACTTAGACCATGCGTTTGATGACACAAAGGTAGATGGTCCAAAATGGCTACCATCATCATAATCAGTTTCCTCGTCGGAGATGTCCATTTCGGAGTCACTTTCAGAGCCACTAATAAGGGATGGCATTGAGCTGTGGCCAGAACTATGAGACGAGTCATCGGGCACTTTTTCCTCTTCGTTCCCATCATCTCCTCGAGGTGCGTTATCACCTTGGGTGTCCATGAACTCATTTTCCCACTCACAGTAGCTTGTGGCATCGACAGTTCGGTCGAAAGGTTCAGTAGGAGTCCAATTTGCCATCTTTTCCAGGAACTTGCGGTCTTTGTGGTCAAAGGGAACAAACCAGCTAACGGAGCTAGTATTCAACCATATAACATCAATATCTTCTACGTCGAAGTCCCAACCATCATAGATGAACGGACTAATGTCCTGGTAGAAGAAGTAGCACTTGAGCTCAGTATTGCGAGTATCCTGATTGTATTGGGACTCGCCACGCCAGATGACTAGGAGGTTTTCCAAAATGGCCAGCTTGAGTGGTGACATGTTGGGTTTAATGGTGAGGAAGGCCATATCATTTTCGAAAGCAACTGGGTCCTGAACATTAACAGTTGTAGTGCTAAGGACTGCTGCATCGATATGGAGTGACTCGCTAAAAGAAGGGCGAAAATAAGCGCTAAGCAACTTGTCGTTAGGTGTGGTGCCTTTTTGACTTTCGTAGTATTCATCGATACGCTTGTAGTCCTCATTGTTCAACTCATCAGGGTATCCGGTTCCATCTAAGTATTGGGCGACACTGTAACCTAAGTCACTATCGTCACCGGAATCGACATAGTCGGTATCATCTTCGGTCTCTTCGGCTTCACTCGGGACATAATCACTATCCGCATCATCAGCTTCATCTTCAGACGCATCTTCCTCGTAGTCCCAATGTGCGCCACTGACCTGTTGACAGGCTTGAACGTGTTGGCGGAACTGTTCTTCGCCATCGATTTCCATTGGTTCGCCATGTAGTTGATGGCCGACGCGACCATATTCCTCTTCGTCGAGATCCATAGGAGTATAGTCGTCAGGCTGAAGTGACAAGTCGTAGTCATCACGTTCTACATCCCAACGACGATCGATATAGTCTCCAGGGTCGATAGCGCGACCTGCGGTGTATCCATTGTTAGAACCAGGTAGAAATGTCTCATCTTGGAACCTTCTAGGTGTGGTGCGACTTCTAGTGTTGTAGTGGGAGTTAAACATTGTGAATTAAGTATAGTTAGTAAAACCGTAAGTTACGACGATTAATAGGATACTTATTTAGTAATTGGTTCTGCTACAATCAAATTTTTTTTTTGGCCTTTATATGGAGTTCTACTTGAATCTAAATTTTTAACAAGAAGACATTTATTTCCACATACACCATTGGTTATAATAGCACACCAAGTATTACATATATTACATTGTTGCCAACCACATTTAGACAGTATTTTAATAGTTCTATCAGGTAGTATTTGCTTCATTTAAGCTTAATATAAACATAGTAAAAATAATAGTGTAAAAATTAAATTCCACGAATAAAAAATAGCGTTTTAAGGCTAAATTTAATGTAGATAATTAATAATTTAAAATTGGAATAATAAGATTTAAACTCTAAGAGAACGGCGAAGTGGAGGGGGTGCTCGAAGGAATGGAGGTGGTGGAGGAGTATTATAACCATCATCATCTTCAGGAATACCAGCGGCTAGATGAGCGGCACTCTGATATGTATGTGTTGGTCCTTGAGAGCAAGATCGCATAGTTTGGGTAAATGGGGGTGGTGCGGCGCCACCACTACAAGCACGTAGGAGAGAAGTTGCGTGATTCATACCAACAGAGGCGTAATGTGCGTCATTGCCAATAGTTAGAGATGTATCAGCGTCGAATCCCATCTGTTCTCCAACTACTTCTGCGTCACCAATATTTGCGGCTAGAAAGACAGTGGTGAATCCTTTTTGGGTTTTATTTGTGTTTAGACAATTGCGAAGGTCTGTAATTCGCATAGTGGACCGATTGTCTTGTCCATCGGTAAGAACATAGAGTACACGGTTTACAGTAGGATTGAGACACCTAATCGAATATGGTAGTGCCTTGAAAATATTATTAGCGGACACTTTTTGGGCTGCGACTCTCTCGATAACAGTATCGTAAAAACGAGTTAGTCCATCAGGGTATAGCATATCTTGGATATCGGAATAACTAGGAATATCGTAATCTGGGTCTGATAGATCAGCGTTATCAATCATCAATGTAGGTATGTCACTGAAAACGGTGAGATTGAAGTAAATTTTGATACCAGTATCTAATGCGAGTTTACGTTGGTCTAGCATTAGTTGGCGAATTTGCTCTGAAGGAGCATTTCCCATAGATGACATTGAACCAGATGCATCAACAATAGCTTCCAGAACAGTGGCTACTGAGTGATGTGTAGGTGTAGTGTCATTATTTCTACGCTTAATAATTTGAAAGGAAGAAAGTTTGGTTGAATTAGACATGCTTGGGTATATAACGGGAAAGTGTTTCTAAACGAAGTTTTAATATCTAAGTCGAAGTAGGAGCAGTTTATCAAATTTTTTTAATGTTGAGGTAAAATTTGCTAAGTTAAATCTAAATAATTTTAATAGTAATATAATATATAATGGCGAGTTATAGAAATATTATTGAAAAAGACACTTCAGATGTAGATCAAGGTGATTTTTATTGGTTTAGAAGTGGTTTCTCGGACGAAGAAATCGATAGAATACATAGTTTTGCAGGAAATTATGAATATAGAGAAGGTCAAATATTTAATGGGGTTAATGATGGTAGTGTTAGAAGGAGTAAATTAAAGTGGTTACCATCTAGTGAAGATTCAGCATGGTTATATAGAAAAATGTTTGAATTAGCGAATAAAGCCAATGATGCGTGTTATAAATTTAGATTACATTATGCCCTAGATGATATGCAATATACGTTATATGAAGGAAATTCTAATGGAAAATATGATTGGCATATAGATATTGGAACTGGAAATAATTCATTGAGAAAGTTATCTGCTGTATTGTTATTAACGGATCCATCAGAATTTACAGGTGGGGAATTGCAAGTATTTACTTCTAGTGCGCCTAGAACAGTACCATTAGAGAAAGGAAGTGTAGTATTTTTTCCATCATTTTTGTTACATAGGGTAACACCAGTAACGAGTGGGGAGCGACAAACACTAGTATTTTGGATGGGAGGAGACCACTTTCAATAAAATTTTGTTTGAATCCGTTAAAATTTAAGAATAGTGAAAAAGCATGTTTAAATGTAATAGGAAGCCGAAATGTTATCTATTATCCAAATGTAAGCAAAATAGAGAACAGTGTATTATATGTCTAGAAACTAAGAAAATTCATCTAGAGTGTAAAATATGTTATAGTTGTAAAATATGTAAGGATTGTATCCTACCCCTCACAAATACCAATTTACATGAAAATTGTCCTTTATGTCGAGAACCTAAATGGAAGCAAACATCGAGGTTATCGTCACAAGTAATACCATCTGATATAAAATTAAATTTAGATAAAAGAATAAAAGAAATTTATAATAAACCAGTGTTTAAAAATGTGTGTAATTGTTGTAATAGATATACTTATACCAGATTCAAAAAATTGTTAGCAATGGTTTGGTTTGGAACTCTAATTACATTTATATCTTATATGATTGGGTTACTATTCTTATTTATATTTGTAGAAGGAACAGATTTACAAAATACTAGTCCATATATATTTATATTTGTTCCTATTCCAATTGGACTATTGGTAATAACAATTTCTGGTTGTTGTTGTTGTCATAGGGAATGTCGTAGAGATACAGGTAATATATTGTGTAGTTTTAGTGGAGAAGAAGATTAAAAATTAAATTATTTTATTTCTATGATCAGTTTCAATAACATTATATATATCACCTTCTATTCTTTTTTTACTGGAACCATCATCATTATGATATTCTTCCTTTACTCTATTAATTTTTGTAGGGTGTGCGTCTAGTGCTAAATTGGTTGTTTTTTCAGCGGCAATATCCAATACATATTCTTTGTCTTGTTGGACCCATTTACCTTCATGATGTATAGCCAACTTTGGTTTATTAAGGTTAGGAATTTTGATAGTTTTATTTTGAGGTGCTTTATCATTGAAATATATTTGTTCGAAAATATGAGGTAAAGCACCATAAGCACCTTTACTTTCAATAAGATTTTTAATATCACTATAATTAAGATGGTCTAATGTTTCATTTCCAAAATTAACAATAACAATATTATTATTATAATTACCTACTCTAGGTATTAATTGTGATATTTCTTTTCTGGCATCTTTTAATTCTATAGCAGTTTTTTGCAATTCATCTTCTTTTTTTTGTAATCTTTCTTCAAGATCTTGTAATTTTTGATAAAGATTAGTAAATAGAACAGTAGAACCTACTGTAGTAAGTCCACTCAAAGCTTTAACAGCAAGAAGAGGATCACATTTATCACCAAGAGGATTATGAGGGCATCTTTTTAAATGTCTTCTTAAATGGCAACTTTTAGATAGCTCTTTATCACAGTATTGACATTTATATGTTTTTTTTGAATCGGTAGACTCATTATCCTCAGAATAACAGTCGGGGTCATTTGGGGTCAAATGAGCCATTTCGGGGTCAATTGGGGTCATTTGGGGGTTTTCAGGGGTCAAATTAGGGGTCAATTGAGGGTTTTTCGGGGTCAATTGAGGGTCATTTGGGGTCACTTGTTTAACAAATATGTTTATGTTACCTAATTGTAGTTGGTGTTTTAAATATTCAATATCGTATTCTCCTGACATAGATATACATGGGGTTTTTCTATATAAATGTCTAGTTAAATGGGTTTTAATATGTGTTTCAAAGTCACACCTGGGGCAAAAATAAGTCTTAACCATATATAATATCCTTATAATTTATTCTTTAAATATATACAAAAATATACAAAAATATACAAAAATATACAAAAATATACAAAATTATACAAAATTATACAAAATTTAACAATTCAAAATATACGAAAATATACAAAATTATACAAAATTATACAATCCAATATATTATTACCTTATCATCCTTAAATATACTAATTCAAAATTATTCAATTTAGGAGGTAAAAATATACAAAAATATACTAAAATATACAAAATATAACAATTTAGAGGGGGGAGAGAGAGACTCAAAAAAATAAAAAGTATTTGAGATTTATTAGAATGGGAAAAGTTTTTTAAAAAAGGGGTAAAAATGGGATTTGAGGGAAGATAAAGGGTCCCTTAAAAAGAGAGACTGAAAATAAAAACTTAGGATTGAATCAAATTTTATTTTAATTAGACAGACAATAAAAAATTGATTGATATATAAATAATAATGTGTGAATTATAATATGTCGAACACATATCCATGTGTAATTATGTTTCAAAGTTTAAATGGAAAATACTATGTAGGTGTTGTAGAGGATGTATCTATATATGAGGGAGTAAGTATGGGTATAGTAGAAAGATTGATAAGAAATAGTGATCATGAGGTATATGAAGATGAGTATATATGTTGGGTAGAGAGTTGGAAATTACATGGGAAGATGGGAAATGTAGGAGTTCCAAAGAGGTTAATGCCAGTATTAATACGTGGTGATGGAAGAACAAATGTGGATGAATTAATAATAACGATAGGTATAATTGATATGTGTCCATATAAGGGTGAATTTATGGCTCCACCATTATCATTACATAGGTGTTATGGTAATTATTGTTCAATATGTAATCTAAAGGTATCATTTGGTAACAAGTGTATATTAAAAAAGGGTTTGGGAAGTGTAGCAAGAGAGAATAATTTAGCGTGTTTGTAAATATAATGACTGAAAAAAAAGACTTAGAGTGATGTAAGTGTTTTTTTTGTGTATAAAGGGGTAAAAGAGTATTTTTTTTGAAAGTGTGATTGGGTTAGATGGTGTGTAGATTGGAGATGTCGAGAGGAGCGAAGCAGAGTTCAGCGAAGGCGTCTTGTTCATCTCTCTGGCTACTGGTGAGGCGTGGTCCAGGAGAGCGTGCCTTAGGTTTCCAGGCTGTAGAAGAGGTTTTAGCCTTGAGGTCAGCCCAGGCCTGAAGTTCTTCGGCTTCAACTTGTGCCCGGCTTTTGATTTCGAGGATCCCAATATAGGGGTCACTATCGGCGTAGGACCGGGTGTCATATGTGGCGACGGAGGACCACTGGGGTTTTTCGAGGAACTCATTATCGGCGTAGAACGAGACTCGGCGGAGTTCTGGTGTATGAACGCTGGTAGGAGGACACTTGTTGGTTTTCTTGAGTAGTTCTCTATGAAGAAGAGTGCGTTGGTAGTTTCGTATGCGTGGGCTATTTTTGAACATGTTAACGAGAATTTTAGACATATCTGGTTAAAATGTGCGATTTAGGGTATAGTGATGCGAAACGTAGGGGATGATATGTTTTAAAGGGTGGGAAATGTATCAAATTTAAATGGTAGGGGTTTATGAAATGAGTAATTACCGATTTTTATATATAAAAAAGATGAGTTAGATGTAGTATTTTTTATAAAGGTCTAAGACATAATTTTTTTAAGTTTTAAGATTGTTTATAGTCAAGTTATTTATAAGTTTATTTTGTTTTAGGCTCAGAGAACATATTTTCAGTTAGCCAGGTAATACCTACGCCAACAGCCGCGGTTCCAAGAATGGAGTATATATTGTGCTGTGCGTGGTATGCGATCATCATAAGAGCATGACATACGGGACCATGACCGTTGATCATATTTGCGAAGTATCCAAAGAAACTGATATCGAGACAGTAATTGGAGTAAACCGCCACAGTCATAAAATGGGCAGTATGGAGTGCCAGAAATGTGAGTACAAAACGGCCTAAAGTAGATCTTGCAACATAGGATGGGATATCCATAATTTTGAATGTATTAGAAGTGGATGTATTGGACGAAGAAATAGACATATGCGATTAGAATACTGACAGTTAGTGATTAGCACAAGTCATCAAATTTTTATAAAAACAGACCAATTAGTTTAAAAGAGGAAAGTATCGAAGAAATTAGATGATGTAGGGTTTTATAGGAATTTAGAATGGTTCTTATAAAGGGGTAAACAAAAATTTGATTGGAAGCTGGAAAATATTAACCAAATCATCCCGAACAATAGTTCTAAAGTTTTAAACGATTCAAAACACAACAACCATACTAAAACATAACAACATGTCTGCTACAACTGCTAACAACACCATGGAGCTTCTTATCCAAGGTCAGATGGAAAATTTCGTCAAGACATTAGCCGCCAATGGTTCTCTCAGCGAGGAACAGATGGCAGCTGCTATGGCACAGGTCCAGCAACAGGTGGCTGAATTGGATGTTCCCGCGGCCCCCAAAAGGACTCGCACCAAGAAGGTGGTAGCTGATGAAGACCGCTGTATGGCTCGTGTCTGGGGTGGTGGAAAAGGTCCCCAGTGTAAGAGTGCCAAGCATGATGGAGACTACTGCAAGCGCTGCTGTAAGCTCGCTGCTGTGACGACTGAACCACTCCAATTCGCAGAGAATGGTAAGCATCTTGGTCTCTTCTGGGGACGTATTGATCAGCCACAGCCAGTCTTCAGTGACGGTTTTCTATGTGTCCAGTGGAAGTCGGATGAGTCCAAGGCGATAGTAGACGAGGCTATCAAGAATGGAAGGACTTGGCACAAGTTCTCCAATGAAGGGGGAAAGAAGAAAAAGTCTGGTGGTTCCAAGAAGCCACGCAAGAGCAAGAAGTCTTCCAAGAAGTCCATCTCTTCCAGTGTTCCACGTGCTAAGAATGCCTACATGTATTTCTTGGGAGAGAAGCGTGCTGAGGTTCGTGCTGCCCTACTGGCTGAGTCTGATGATGGCAAAGTAGCCGTCTCTGAAGTCGCCAAGAAGGTGGGTGCGATGTGGAAGGCTCTGGATGAAGCTGGAAAGGCTCCCTACACTGAGCTGGCGGCTACTGCCAAGGCTGAGCGTGATGCCAAGATTGCTGAGCTTGTAGAGGCTGCTTCCCAGGCTTCTGAGTCAGATGATGATGAGTCTGTAGCTGAGAGTCTAGAGGCTTCGGTTGAGGATGCCAAGCCTGTCACCAAGGCGAAGGGGTCTATTAAGGTCTCTGAGTTTGACCTCAAGGATCCTATTACGGCTGCCTGCTTCAAGGGAGTGGTTGATGAAGAGGAAGATGACAGCAGTGTCATCTCAGGTGTGACTGAGGCCTCTATTGAGGATGATGAGGATGAAGAGGAGGTTGAGGAGCATGACCTAGCGGATGGCACTACTGTGCTTAAGGGTGCTGATGGAACTCTCTACGAGACGGAATCATTTGATGTTCTTGGTAAGTGGAACGAGTCTGACAACACTCTTATCAGCGCTTAATTGTAGCCGACTGTTAGCGTCACAACATGCCATATACCTAGAGGCTGTAAATATCTAGGATAAAAAAAACAAAAAAGGACTTAATGTCCAACAAAAAACAAAAAAAAACAAAAAAGGACTTAAAAATGTCCAACAAAAAAACAAAAAAAAACAACTTTTTACCCTTTTATGGGATTTAGTGTTTTTTTTGTAGGGGATACCCTTGTAAAATAACATGATTTTTCACTATGCCCTAACGGGCTGGCGCGATCGACAATTTAGGAAATTACATATCAAATCCCAATAATAATAATAACAATTTTCAAATGTATGATATCCTGACTCAGAACTTCGACAACTCTGTCTTGAAGCATGTTTAGGTCCATTATAATATGAATATCTTACTCCACAATGTATACAGTTCATCTTTTAATTTTAAAATCTTTTTAACAAAATGTATCAAATTTATCCCTAGCATGCCCTTTTTATTACCGTCTTTACTATTAACATCCCTCCAACTACAATTATATACCCTAGACTTAAATATACTAAGGCACTGTTGGTCGCTTTATACATATCTAACATTGGAATATTAGCCGCTTTTTTTTATTACTATTCATATTTAACTCAATTTTATCAAATTTAATCACATTAATTAGGTAGTTTGTTACCATTAGATATGGATTCATTAGACATTTCTAGAACTTCTTTTACAATGCTAGAAATAAAAGATCTTTTTTTTATACTTTACAATTATATATTATCATTTATCTAATTATATAACCATGATATGGTTTGGATACACCAATTAATCATACAACTCTATATACAATTTTACATATCTGGAAATAAACTGACGGAATTTCCTTAATAAATAATCTATTTAATATTTCCGAAATGGGGTCTCTTGGA
>Ga0222717_10000980_pt1 | contig 23756 bp, 47 predicted proteins | sample C33_18DmetaG_FD_165053 | JGI IMG/M metagenome (GOLD analysis project Ga0222717, IMG submission 165053) | Estuarine water microbial communities from San Francisco Bay, California, United States - C33_18D | ecosystem: Environmental > Aquatic > Marine > Unclassified | place: USA: California... | reverse complement strand
TGGTGGAGCTGCGCGGTACTGCCCCGCGGTCCATATATCCGTTATTAACGCTTACGGATTATATATTACATCATACCCAATATATTGTCAACACTGGATATGATATTTTCTTAACTGTGCCTTTTAGGTCCTACCCTATTTTCATTAATAGTTGACCTATACGACCAACAAAGGGTAGCAATGCAAGAGCCATCAATAAGTTCATACCAGTGTGTGCCATAGCAATACGTAGTGTATCACCTTTGGGCATACCATCCGATACAAACAATCCTGCTAACCAGATAGTTCCTGTTGTACCTAGATTAGCTCCTAGTACACAAGCAATTGCTGCTGGTAATGGTAGAGCTCCTGCAGCTACTAAAGCAATGATTGCTGTTGTAGACAAACTTGACGACTGCCATAATAGAGTCATTATAATACCACCAAAGAACATATACATTGGATTACCTAAGAACCAATTCAAGTGTTCCATATTGCCCATGGACTTCATTCCCCCTGAGAATGTTTTAAGCCCAATATAAAAAATAACCAGGCCAACTAATGCAGTTATCACAGGGTTTCCTAGATCCATTTTCTTTACCTTTTTCCATAATTTTTTACTATCATCCTTCAACGTTTTCTCCTAACGCCATTATTAAAAGGGAGGTTCTTCGCCATCATAGCTTGGCGTCCATCCCATTGAAATTCCAGTACGTACAGCATATTCATGTGGAGTTTCTTCTTCTGCTATGTATACATCAGATTGTGATCCATATAGAGCTCTCATGTCTTCGGCTGGTAGTATGCCATGCTTAAGCATCCAGCATTCAAGTTCTATTGGTATTTCTTCAGTTGTCTGCATTCCAGTCACCGTCCCATGTATAAAATAAATGATTGCCAATCACTTTAGACAGATCCATATATTCTGCCCAATCAGGATTGACATAGTTCGCATGATAGAAGACAGCACCGTTGGTGGGATCTTCTACGTTTCCGATCATAACATCACGAGCAATAACTCTAGCTTTGCGCCACGCTCTATTGTCTTGTGGTGTTTGTTGTTTAACTAGATGAGTCCAACTAAACTGCTTTGGTTCATATACAACCTCACAGATAGTAGATGGCCACTCATCGTGATCAACTCTATTGATAGTTACTTGAGCAACTGCGATTTGACCTTCCACTCTCTCACCTCTAGCCTCATGATAGATGTTCAAAGCAAGACATTCGTGTTGCTTTGGATCGACAGCGGGTGGAGCCATCATCGCTGCTGCTACAATACCTGCAGCAATTGACATGGTTATTAATCCACTTATTATATTTGTTGTTCTGCTCATACTTATAACATCCCATACTTTAATGTTGAAGTCAACAGCTAATTTTTATAAATATACAAATATATAGAAGGGAATGAAACTATGTATGAATATAGAGCTCAAGTCAACAGAGTGGTTGACGGAGATACAGTTGATGTGGATATTGAACTAGGGTTTGGTATAGTATTAACTGATGAACGTGTACGTATAATGGGAATTGATACTCCTGAATCCAGAACTAGAGATAAGGTCGAAAAAGTATTTGGACTTGCATCCAAAGAAAGACTAAAATCCTTACTTGGTAAAACAACTGTTCTTAAAACACAAATAGCCAAAGATGGTGAAGATATGAAAGGCAAGTTCGGAAGAGTGCTTGGCGATTTCGTATCTGAAGATGGCCGTATGGTAACTGACATCATGATTGAAGAAGGTCATGCTGTTAAATATCATGGACAGAATAAAGCTGATGTTGAAATGGCACACATGGCTAATAGAAATCTGTTAATGGAAAACGGTACAGTTGATCCTAATGTAGTTCAAGAAGCAAAAGAGGAAATGAAATGAGCGACGAAAAAATAGTAGACATGCCAGAAGGCAAAATGGAATTGTCACTCAGAGTCCTAGGTAATGAACTTATTGGAATCAAAATGCTGGTTGACGACATGAAAATGAAGTGGGTTGTTGTAGGTGTCGGTGCAATTGCAATTGGCCTATGGGCTGCTGCTTCATTTGCTCCCGCAATCACAGGAGCTCTAGGTGGCTGAGAAAAATTCATTTGGAGTGGAGATGAAAACAATGGCAGATAAGAAAAAAGAAGAAGCTAAGGTCTTACAAGCAGATTCTATCTTTGCTCATCTTGACACTGACGGAGACGGAGTGATAACAGATGAAGAGATGGCTCGTGCTAAAGAGATTGCTGAGTTTGAACACAAACGTAAGATGCAAGAAAACGAAGATGCAAAAGAGGATCAAATCCGAGCAATGGCTTGGTTTGCATTGTGGGGGATGTTACTCTATCCCGTACTAATCCTTATAACATCTATCGTAGGACAAGAAACAGCATCCAAACTAATTAGTGATATTGCACCAACATACTTTGTTGCAATTGCTGGTTTGGTAGCTGCGTTCTTTGGCGCGCAGGCATACTCTAAAGGTAAGAGTGCACCTGACAAGAAAGGTTAACTATAAGCGTAACGAATGTCGTTGATCAATTCGTCAACATCATTCTCGTTAGCTTGATACAACAAACCAATACCTCCAGCAGCATTCCATTCGCGAATGTTGCTGGGTTTATCATCTACTAAGATGTTAGGTTCACCAGAGATATTCTCATTAGCAAACTTATGCTTCTCTTTAGTAAAGATAAGATTAGGAATCTCTGGAAGAAAACCATGGCGATCAAGCCATGTGCGTTTCCAATATCCAGTATTCATTTCATCATCTAAAATAGGTGAAGAACAAATACCATAATTGCGTCCTGCGATATCACGACAAGCATCTACCAATTTCTTAGAAGTAGGAAATAGATCAAGGGTGTTGAACCAATCAGTGTTCTTTAAACCTTTGATAGCAAGAAGAGGATCTTCTAGATCTTTCCAATGCTCAATCTCGAATTTCTTTTCGATTGCTCCAAAGAAGTCAGCAATGACTCCATCCATATCTAAGTACAATTTCATATTATTTTCATTCCTTATTAATTTCTTCATGCCTCTTTGTACACTATTGTAGAACAAAAGTCAACAGTTAATTTACCTACACCCCAAGAATTCTACCCACAGTAGTAGGATCATCAGACATGATGTTACCACCATTGTTCATATGATCTACAATCTGCTCAAAGTAAAACTGAGCATCAGAATCCTCTTCTACCAAAGAAGCTGCAACACGAAAGAAGTTACGTAACTTCATATCGCTCATACTATCGTTAGCTGCTGCTCGATGGGTTTTTCCTGCACGTTGATTACTCATAACAAAATCCTTCCTCTACACTTTTGATATGCTTACACTTACGAAACGCTGGACAGTTACAATGAAAACCTCTGTCCGACATTTCAACATTATACACATTATTCTTAGATCCGTCAACAGACCAGACTGTTCCTGTAGCCCAATGACCTTTAGTAGTCATCTGATCTGCTGCATGATAGAACTTACTCATAAAGACTACTCCATGCCATCAGCTTAGCTTTTTTGCTTTCCATAGCCAGATAAATCTCATCATCTTCGATACCAAAGGTATTCTGTAAGAGTTCAAGAAGAAGTCTCACATCACCCATCTCTTGAACCAGACGCTTACCAGTATCACCAGGAGTGTACCCAAAGCGCATAGCTTTGGATAGCACCTGAATCAATTCAGCCATCTCTTCCATGGCAATGACAGCAGTCTCATCTTGCTGTTTACTTAATAAAAAAGTTTCATTTTTCATTCTGTATAACTCCTGTCTACTGCAGATGCATCCCATACGTATCTGCTCTTTTTTGCATTATCAATAACTACCATATCGCTATCACCAACCTCGGTGAATACTCTATCGTCCATCCACCTGTGGTAATAGGCTGGTCCACCAAAGACGAGTCTAGCCCGTCTATAGGTGTCCATATCCATTCCAACATAGTGAACAGTTCTAGCCATTATGAAAACCAAATCTCTCCAATTACATCATCAACTTTATCAGATGACATATGTTTAACTAAATCTCTTTGAGGCTCCATTACCTCAAAGAGCTCATCAAGTGTTTCGCACTCATGTGCAACATCTTGAACTGCGTCAAAGAACTGCTCTTCAAGACCAAGAATATAATTTGACATACCCATTATGCTGCCACCTCTTGATCTACTCTACGAGCCAAGATATCTTCAAGGTGAAACACTGAGAAGTATATTGGTTTAGCAACCATCTTACCAGTTTCATCTTGCTCTTTTTCTGTACGGGAGTAACGAACCAAGGTAGCAGCTTTCTTGATACCTTTCAGGGCTTTACCTGAAATACCATCAAGTTTGATAGCTTGCTTGAAAGTAACAAAAGCATCATCTTCGTCAAAGCCAAGCTGGGCCAAGATTGCTTCGTTCTTACCTGAATATTCGTGTTTTGTAACTGCGTTAAACATTTCATTTCTCCTCATTTCCTATGCTACCGTTATCCCATAAAGTGGAACGGAAGTCAACAGTTAATTTAAAGAAAATTAAAAAGTTTAAATATTTCTACGAAGGTTTGTTATAAACGATCCTTCTGGGGATTGCCATGCTGTCATTAATTCAGCATACATTTCGGGGGTCATTTGAATTAAGTCCCACTTGTTCTTTTTTTCGCTAAACTGTCTGATGTATATAACTTCATCATATGAGAACACTTTAACGTCTTCAAAGCGACCACCGTCATCTAAGACGGTGATCTCTATTTCGTCAAAGTCCATCTCAACTGTAAACATTATTCATACTTCTGGTCATGGGCTTTTCCTTTACCATAGTCTCCAGAGTATATAGATGTTTGTTCAGCTTCAAAACAAAGGTATTGTCCAATTCTTGTTCCAGGCTTGATCTTCATCAAACCTACAGCAACATGCATAACACCAGCCATTACGCCATTGTAACCAGTATCGTACAGACCACTTGTAAGGAACACACCGTTACGGTTAAGAGTAGATCGAGTGATGACAAAGCCAGCCTCACCCTCACCAACGGTAATCTCGTTGTCCATAACAACTTCATAATGACCTACACCTAGATTGTAATACCCATCCTCATCTATTTCCATAAGCTCAGATCCTCGATGGACTTTCTGATCTTCGTCAATAGTAAATGTTTGAGGTTTGATCCAGTATACTTTACCCAAGCGAAGATCAACAGCATTAGGCTGCACATCACCATCTTGTACTTCAGTTAATGAACTTCGGGCTGTTGGCCCACCAATATTAATCATGCTCATAGTTTGCGTTTTCCCATGCGTTTAGAATATTATTAAAACCTATTACGACCCAATCATACGGTGTATCATACTTGAGGTCAACCCAATCGCGTAGCTCTTGCCACTGCTCTTCGGTTAGATTGTCAGTGTCATCTACCCCATAATGTTCTTGAACAGTTTCCATTGCCCATTCTGTAAGAGTATGCTCAATGTTGTCAGCCCACTTGTGGAGCTTTGGTACATCAAACTCATCCATTTGCATATGGGTCCTTCTTGCTATCATCCAACTCATTAAGCAAGAAGATAGAGTAATGAATAATCTTCATGATGTCTTTAGGATTATTTCCATCCTTCTTACCAAATCGTTTTGCATACTTAATGATGTTAGACATAAATGCTTCCTTAGCAATACCACAGTCTTCCCAATCATCAACTACATCACGGTTGTTCTTACCAGCATAGTGTTGACTATACGTAGCATCAACGTATGCCTTGATACCTTCGATAATCTTATCTTCATTTCGTTTATAATTAATAGTCATAATAGTCTCCACTAGGTAGCTGATCATCAATATATTTCATATTCTTCATTGCCAAAGCAATACTCGCAATATCCCCTGAATCATGATCAAAGTCAACCTCTATTTCATTCTTACCATCAATTAATCCAGTTGGAGAGTTATCAAAAGAGATACCACACATACCAGCCCAAACAGCTGCTGAGCTATCCCATGAGTCAATTGCCCACAAATATTTGTCTACCAACTCACACTCGTTAGGACCATCGACCATACCTAAGAAGTGAATCATCTTACCGTTATTCTTAATCTTATCAAGAATGCCTCGTGATTCTAATTCTCCCATAAACTTCCAACGAGACATAAACCGCTGCAGCTTATTGTCTTTCTCAACACCATATGCAATCGGAACAGCTAAGATAGACACCCCAATGTAGTCTACATGTTCTGATGTAGCTGCCCATTCAAACGCATCGATCAGATCTTCTAAGTCACCTTCGCTAGATTGAGGTACAAAGAAAGTTCCAAAGCCTGCTTCGCGAAGCTCAGGTGCCATCTCTATAGCTTTCTCAATAGTTACCTGTGAAGGTTGACCAGGATAGTCTGACATAACAATATAGTCAGCAGCAACTTTGGTGCCCATCTCAATTAGCTTTTCAGACGGATACATCTCACGCCCTTGCTTATACATTTCAAAAGCTGAGTTGTCCATGATGTTAACATAAGGGGACAAGCCACGAGATAAGTCTCGTTGAGCATACCAGTTTGTGTATACTGGATCTTCCTCAACTAAATGAGCTAGCGTTAAATGAAAAGGTCGACCTGATGCAAATAGGTCTAAGTACGCCGTAGGCGTTATGTGTGCAAATTCTGTCATAATGTCTCCATAGTTAAAAGTATAGGCAGAAGTCTAATCCTGCCTATATTATACTTCAAATCAAATAAAAAGTCTACTGTGCCTGATGTACGTGATGAGGAGGTACTCTAAACGCACCTTTACCAGTCTCAATATGAGCATACGAGCGGCCGCCCATAGACTTCATACCTTGATACTTACCAGTAACTTTTTCGCCTGATTGCTGATGAGTGAACGAAACGTCCTTACCCTTCATCGGCTTTAGTTTTTTCTTTGCAGCTGCTACTGCATCTTCTTGCAAAGAGTGATTGTGAAATGATTGCATCTTTTGAGATCCCATAAGATTAAATGTATACAGGGTTATTTATACAGGTTCGTATCGCGAGACGGAACCATTTTCTCCATCTTCGGATACTTCGATCTCTACTGCCCGTCCAGAATATCGTGCACCGATAAGTTCTGCAAGCTCGTCTGAAACCATCTCACAAGATCTGTAATCAAGTGTGAGTGTTCCATCAGAATATAGACGCTCAAGCCAACGCTTAAACTGAATAAACTCAATGTCACGATCATCATGAAAAACCTCAACACCCACCCGAAAATGGAAAATGTGCCGATGAGGATAGCCCAAAAAGCTAACATCATCCCAATCACCAGTAGCAAGTTTAGGATCATCTAGTGCCGCAGGATACTTGTGTATCCCCTCTTTTTTGAATGTTACCCATATCTGATTAAATACTTTTTTCAAGTGTATTCTCCTTCATTTCATATAATTGCCATAGGACCCACTTACGTTGTTTCTCTGTTAGCAACCGTAGTTCAGTGATTCCACTGGCCTCACTATAGTACTGATTGTCTGGACAATCAAGAACTTTTTCAACCCACACCTTTGTAGGACCTGGGTTAGGAAAAACTTCTGTTAACCATCTTTGCTCTACAGCAAGAGCTTCTTCTTTAGTATCAAAGAACATAGAGAAGTCACATTTGATATCCCACTCAAGATACTTCTCGCTTTTATGATATCCATCATCTACAGATGGATCAAATCGTCTCAGAACATCTGATTGATGAGTGATACCAAACTTACAGAACACTTTGTTTCCATCTAAAGGAAATACCTTGTTCCTCAATGTTAGAAAATAAAACTTATACATTATTCACCTTTCCATTCTTCACTCCACACTCTACTCCAATATTCTTCAATTGTCAACATGCGATTCTTATAACCATCAGTCTGAGTGTGGCAGTTAGGACACAATGATCTTAGATTCTCAATACGAGAATCATTTGTAATACGATTGACGTGTTCTAGTTCCATCATGATAGGACGGTTGTTGTGACCTACACATTTACATTCTTCACAACGATATAGATCAAATCCAAATTCTGCTTTGAGCTGTTCATTGTAACGATAGAAGTAATGTTTAACTAAGCGAGTATGCTTTGGTTTACCAAACTTATCTATAAAATTTTCGACAAGGTAATTGGTTTTGAATTCTTCATACGATGCTGGCATTTTAACCACCTTTTGTTGCTTCCACATTTACGTATACAACATGGTGAAACAGAAGTCAACAGTTATTTTAAATACTTTTCAACCATTTCAAGCAGATCGTCGTATTTGGCGACCTCATCAAGTTCTTTTTCAATCTCCTCAATGATATCTCCATGTTCACCAATCCCAGCGGGATGGTTCAAAAGAACTTCGACATTTGCTAAGTGTTTGTCGACATGCCCCTTAGCATGTGAAACAAAACATTCTAATAGACGTTCCTTCATTAGTCTTCCTTTCGTTTATCTACAACTTCTTCTAATACACCTAGAACTTCTGCTAGGATAATGAATACACCACCCCACAGCAGACTTCCACTAATAAGAGCGCCACCTGCGACGAATCGCAGGCCACTCTTAACAAAACTAACATTCATATGATTCATCATACACGATTCCCCGCAAATTGTTGTTGCATCTTAATATAGTCTAAGAACTCATTCTTGACTGATGGATTAAAGAACTGTCCACGCAACTCACAAGTTTGAGTCAACGAGCTGTGTGCCATAATGCCACGGTTCTCACAACAACCATGTGTACCTTGAATGTATACAGCAAGGTCCTTCGCGCCTGTATGAGTTGCAATCTCATTAGCAATGTCTTGTGTAAGCTCTTCTTGCAATGTACCACGTCGGGCACAGTGTTGAGCAATACGAGTGTATTTAGACAAACCAATAACCTTAACACCAGGAATCAGACCAATGTATGCTACACCAGACACTGGCTGGTGGTGATGTGAGCACATAGACTTAATCTCTGATCGTACAACAATCATACCACCATAACGTGTGTCTGCATCATCATTAGGAAATGCAGTTACGGGTGGCTGAGGGTCATAACGACCAGCCATAGTTTCATTGACATACATCTTTGCCAGACGACGAGCTGTACCCATAGAGTTAGGATCTTCACCCTGATCAATAATCAAAGAGCTAAGAACACCACGGAACTTCTCTTCGAGCTCATCAATAAGCTCCCACTTCTCATCTTCAGTAATAAACTCCGAGATGTTATCATTAGCCCAATACCGAGCTCCTGCTTCATCAATACGGTCTTTAATTACATCAGAGATATTCATTTGTTTTCCTTTAGTCATATTACTACCTTTTCAGATTTGTGTTTAATGATGGTGGAAAGGGGAGGACCATCAGACTGCGCCAGACAAAAGCTCGGAAGCACAAGTTCTGGAAAACCTTTTTGTTTTGTTAGTATTAGTCTTTTTCCCACGGGAACACTATCCATCTTTTATCTGTCAACGTCAACGCTGCAGAGGCATATGGATAATCAGTTTCTTGTTTCTTAACAAGAGACGTGAACCTAATATTAGGACGTGATCCGTGATATCGTTTAGATATCTCTAGGAATGTGCGGCCAGTATCATTAATGTCGTCAACAAAAATGACTCTGGCACCATGATCCATATAGTTTTGGATCTCTTCATTGTGTTCACACTTATCAGCATCTCTGGTCTGCCATTGTATAGTTTTCATAGGGCGATCAAGATGATGGGAAAGGTGGAGAGCAGGGAGGAGCCCACCACGAGTAATTCCCACAATGATCTCAGGTTTAAACTTTGAAACATCGTGAACAAGATTCATGTTCATTGACTCAACGTCATCATAATCTAGATAGATCTTGCTCTTAAACTTCATTCGTGTTCACCACCCATTCCACGGCCATTACGGCTCACGAAGATTGATGGCTTACGCTTTGCTGTTTCAAAAGTTGCTACTGTTACCGCGACTGCGGCTAGTAGTAGTGCATGGAGAATCATACTAAACACTCCTGCCCACATGCTACCTACAATAATAGCAAATACAATACACCACATCCATGCTAATACTTGCATGATCATATGTCGTGTACTAAAGTCAGGAATATTACTTAGTGGATTTTTCTGATGATCCATTACTACATTCCAACAATTAAATACCCATTCTCTCATTGAGATTACCTTTCTAAATATTACTCTATTTGGATAGTGAGCATCAACATCATCACGGAATTCAATTGCATCATTGATATCATGGAACTCCTGTGATACTTTGTCGTCTTTAAAGAATGCTGTTACTCTATACATATTATGTTCCTATTGCATTACCAAATAGATATACATGCATTCGACCAGATACATTGTATCCTCTTTCGAATGCCATTCTTGCTACATCTCCAGCGTCTTTCTCTTGCTCTTCTAAACGAGCACCTGTTGGCATAATCCACACTGGATATTTAACACCTTGGTTACGGAAGATGTTTACAACTTCGTCTAGTTCGTCCCATTGCTCTTGCTCTGGACCCACAACAAACTTCAGCTGACCATTACGAGATGTTTCCCAATATTGTTTTACAACATTAGGTTTAATAGCCTTCTCACGCTTCTCACCTGCTACAGTCCATAGCTTTGGTGAAATAGAGAAGAATGCTTCTGGCTTAAAGATAGGAGACTTAATACGATTAGCAAAATCGTCTGTCAAGGCTTGAGTGCCGTTAGTCTCCCACGTGATACTTGAAGGGAGGTTCTCTGACGCCATATACTGCGTCTCAGGTATCTTTCCACCAGGCATAAGAGACAAGGCTTCATAGATATCTAAGAAAGCATTCTGCGCATGACGCATCAAAGGCTCGCCGCCAGTAATACACAAATGATTGTGTTGACCAGATAGAGGATGACGGAACCAACCTTCTGGGTTGTGTTCATTCTTCATAATGTCTACTAGCTTCTGAGCTAACTCAGCTCCAGTAGCTTGACCCATAAGATGTTTAAACTTCTTTGACCAAGTATATGAACTATCACATCCCTTTTCCCACACAGGAAGATCTTCTACACGATCGACTGAGTGAGCATCAAAGTCTGCATACGGCAATTCATATGTATCAGGCTTAGTCGGAAACTTCTGACCAAAACCATCACATTGTAAGTTACACAAGAAGAATCTAATCCAAGCAGTAGGGACACCAGTATAGTGTCCCTCGCCTTGAATGCTGTGAAAGATTTCACTGTATGTATATTTCTTATCCGTCATGCGTCTTCGCTTTCTCTACACTATATCCATTACCATTAGGAAGCTCTGTCCAGATGATAGTATCACCTGGCTTCCAGTTCATAGTATCCAACAAATCGTCAGGAAACTCAAGGAATAATTCACCACTTGAATCTGCCTGAACAGTTAGAAACTTTTTATCGAGAATAGCTTTAACCATGATACCTCCTAAGCATTATAGATGGCGCTGTTAGCTCCATGCTCTGCACATTCTACAGAGACAACCCAACAACGATTGTCTGTCATCTCTCTCACTAGCTTATCAGCAAAGTCATATGCATGCTTTGCAAACATCTCTACACCCACTCCATCAAGGACAGTAAGTTCAGCTAGTCCTTTTTCAGCAAGCATGTGAAAGTCAATTAGATGTGGATCTTTTTCATCCAGAACAACTTTATGATCAAACGTATCTTCGAGCCAAGCCTTCAATGGTTTAAGTCCACCAAAGTCTACAACCCAGTTACGTTCATCAAGCTCGCTTGCACAGAATGTAAACTTGAATGCTAACGAATACCCATGTAAGAACTTACAGTGGGAGTGAGCGTTTGGCTGTCTAAAGCAAGCGCTGAGGCCAATGTTATGACCATATGTTTTTGTACTACAATAAGGCACCTTGAATACTTCCTTCCAATTTTTTTATTCCTAAAGCCCAGTTCTCTGCAGCGTCCTCAACATAACCAATAGCTTTGTTAGGAAACTCTTCTTCAAAAAACTTAACATCATTATCATCAAAATACTTAATAAAAGCAACCTCTTCTTTAAAGTCCATCCAGACTTCTGCATATCCTTTACCAAAGTCTGAATAATAAGTTGAGATCTTTCTTTGACGACTTCCTGCTGACATTATACTACTCCTTTATGAAATTGACAACGCTGGGATAAATTTTTCCAATTGCTTCTGCAACTGCTAGTGCTAAATCCATATGCTCTTGCTGCGTTCCATTAGCGGAACGTAGTTCGATATAATGAATCCATGATCTAATAGTACCATTCACATATAGTCGAGAAACTGTGTTTCCTTCTGGTAAAATAGCTCGGGCTTGTTCTTTGGCAATACCATTTTCTATTGCCCAATCGTATGCCATCTTTACCATTTCAATGATGGCTAGTTGTTTGTTGGCCCACTCATCTTCCAAAGCAGGGTCGTTGTTCTGAATACTATTCTGACGGTTCTTAGGATCTTGCAACCGTGCTTCACGAATTACAAAATCATCGTTAAGATCGCGTATGTCAGCATACCGCTGAGAAAACTCTTGGAATGAGAATGACCGATGTCGGAGGAGTTGTCTGGCAATGTCTCTGGTTGTTTCAATTTCAATACAGGCGCTTGACATTTCAAATGGGGACCAGTGCTTATGTTTGATGAGATACTCAAGTAGCTTTGGCGTTGTTTTGGTGTTAGCTTGGTTCGCTGGATTGGAGACACGCGCTGCGTATGCAATGAGGTCTTGGATGTTATCAAGCCCCGTTGGTGCAAGTTCGCCAGCGTGGATACGGAAGCTGGGTTGACTATGGGAAATAAGTTTTGCATGCATTCTATCTTTTTACCTTACTGTCTGTATAATAATTGTTTCTATCACGGGTTGTCTATTCCATTTTAAAGTCTTTGAACCGTTCAGCTGTACCAGATTTGTCAAACGCTGGTGAGTCATCCACAACACCTTCTTCAGGATTCTCAGCATCATATAATCTCATACGAGATCTATCAATACCTAATACAAACCTTTTGTGCTTACCAGGATCATTATATCTGTTCTTCAGCTGCTTCACCATTACTTGTCCTAGTGATTCCAACTCTTCCGACGATACTAAAGCAAACATTAGATCGGCCGTGGCAGGTAATCCAAAAGACTCACTCGTGTCTTCAAGCCCAGGATCCGATGAAGTAAAACCACTACGAGTTGTTTGCGTTGCAGAGAAGATTGGTACATCAAACTCAACAGCAAGACCACGTAGCTCTTCAGCAATTGCTTTGATGTATGTGTATGAATTGATTGATCCTCCCATACCTTTCATCCGACTAGAAGCACAGATATTGAGATAGTCAATAAAGATCATCTCAGGGACAAAGTTCTTCTTTAGTTTTAATTCGTTGAGTAGAGCTCTGAAATGCCCAGCATGAGCAGCTCCAGTTGGATATTCTTTAATAATCAACTTACCATTATGAGTAGCAACTAAGTCTTCTACCTTGCTAGTTAGCATAGGCTTAGATATATGTTGCAACTGATCTAACGGCACGTTAAGCAGGTTAGCATCTATACGTTCAGCAATACGCTCCTCTGCCATTTCCATTGTAATATATAGTACGTTTCTACCTTGGTTCAATACATTACCAGCTACATGACACATGAATAATGACTTACCAACACCAGTACCAGCAAGACATATATTGAGAGTCTTATTTGGAACTCCACCTTTAGTGATACGGTTGAAGTAATCTAAATCAAATGCAATTCGCTCTTCGTCCATATGATAGAACTCATATCGTTGTTCTACGTCTTCAATATAGTCGTGACCTACAGAAGGATCAAACGTAACAGCTAAAGCCTTCGTCAATAGATCTGGTAGAGCATTTTTAGTTAGAGTTTTATGCTTACCATCTATGATACTAATGCTTTCCATAATAGCATTATGAATCGCTCTGTCTTGACACCACTTCTCTGTAGTATCAATCAGCCATTTATCATCAGATGTTTCTTGTGCAAATATCTTTGGAAGTAACTCCATTGCTGCTGTATACTGATCATCATTAAACTTCTCTGATTGATCAATCTCAATCTTAAAAGCGTCAAGGTTAGGTAGTTTATTGTACTTGCCAACAAACTTACCAGCTTCTTTGAATAGCTGGTTATACACACCTTGAAAGTATTCTGGTTTAATAAAAGGAAGTACCTTTCGCATGAACTGTTCGTTAGTCAGCACATTGCGTAAGATTACTTGTTCAACATTGCTCATAATTTTCCTTCTTCTCGCATACGCGCTCGGATCTTGGTTGCAGAGATCTGATGAACATCCTCGCCAAGATCATGTTCCGTGAATGTATATCCTACACCACGACCGTAGCTAATGTCAACGATGTTTGGTACTTTCATTGCAATATATTCTTTTCCATAGGTAAATCCTTCTTTATCAAGGGCTACTCTAATGTTACGGATAACATCGTCTATAGTAAACGGATTATCATCTTGAGTTACTGTACGACCACCTGAAGCATCTGTATCTTGAGGGACGGTTCTAATTTGAATACAAACCTGACCTGTTTCTGCTAACGCTCTTTTAAACAATTCAGTATGACCAGGATGCCATGGTTGCCATCGACCTAGCATTTGTGTTGTAGGTTTGAAATGATCAAACATTGGGAAAGTCCTTATACATCATAGTAACAAAAGAGTCGACTTCATTATGAGTCATAAACTTATCTACAACGTATGTTTTATTAACAGGCTCTTCAAAGATTTTGTTTGTATCCTTGAACCTTCCAGCAACGATAGTGTTCATCCAGATAGTAATATCTGCATTGAATATATCTCTGGTCATAGAGAGTGGACAAACAAAGTCACAGATGACAGTACGATTATAGCTCTTCTCCAAGTCAGCAAGCACTTTCATTCGATATGCTTGTTTAAGTCTAGCTGTCTCAGAGAACTCCCAATCGTTTGCCATCTCACGAATCTTATCCGCATTGTACCAAGCACAACTTAATCTTACTTGAAGTTGTTCTGCCAACCAAGTCTTTCCAGACCCAGGTAGACCCATGATTAAAATTTTCATTTTTGCTCTCGCTCGTTAAGGTTGTTAACAATAATACTTTCTAATATCTTACCAGCATACTTTTGCAAATCTATATTATCTGAGATCAACTCTTCGTCGGGGCTGGATTCTAATGTAAGATCAAAGCTTAATATGGGAGAATCCTCTTCCATTGAAACTTTACCAAAGCTGATCACCGATTCAATGAATTCACCTTCTTTGATACGAATGTGCCAATGATCATTATCACCTGGAATGAGTTCATATTGTACATTCTCTTCAAACATATTAGGAATACTAACCATCAACATTCTCCACAATGTCATCCATTGATACTAACGATTGATAACCAATCTGATATTGTTTCTTTAAGAAATCTTTAAAATCTGTTTCAGTAAAGATCGGGTCCCAGAAAGACTTATCAAGAGTTGTATCGTACCGAACTTTTGCTCCAGCTTCACCAGTAGATTGATCAACAGCAGCATACCAGCCATTAGAAGGCTTAATGACATAACCACCAGCAAGAGCGCAATCGAGCAAACCAGAGTAACTACGGACACCACCGTCCCAGGAAACAGTAATAGGAATCTTAGACTTTTCTTTAACATAACGACTTTTCTCTACATTGATTACAAAGTGATAGCCTTGAATCTCTGTGCCTTTCTTATCCTGCTGGCGACCCAGAATCCAGATGTTATCTGCACTATAGTAAATGCCAGTACCACCACCCACAACATCTTTAGGGAACAATCCAATCTCTTTATACGTATGATTGATAGCTAATAGTGGAATGTTCTTCATTGTCAGATAAGGAGTCGTCATACGGAACAAGCCTTTGAGCGCCTTGGCTCGAGACATATCAGCAACAGACTTTTCATTCTGCGCGTCTTCCAGTTCTTTCTTTGATGCCATATTACCAATAGAATCAATGACAATAATAACATCATCATTACGATCTAGCTCTTCAAGCTGACCAATCATATCAAACTTTAGCTCTTCAACATTAGTAATTGGAGTGTGCAGTACACGATCAGTATCAATACCAAACTGCTCAAAGTAGCTCTGAGGACTACCAAATTCACTATCATAGAACAGCATTACAGCTTCTGGATGCGCCTTTAGGTAGGCACCTGCCATCAATAGTGCAAAGGAAGTCTTGAAGTGTTTAGAAGGTCCAGCTAATACAGTTAGACCTGCTGACAGCCCACCATCAACTGACCCTGATAGAGCAACGTTGATCATAGGAACATCAGTTGGTGTAAAGTCTTTTTCGTTAAAGAACTTTGAGTCAGACAGGATATCCGTCGATTTGATCTTGGAGTTCTTTTTTAGTTTGTCCATAATTGACATGTTGTTCAATCTCCCGATTGTCTAGTTCATATTGTGATCTGTAATCATTGTTAATTATAATACATTTCTCCAATAAGGTCAACTTATCAGAGAACTTAGTAAACGCCGATGTGTCTTTAGGAAAGCAAGCTCCCCCATATCCCTGTTTGCCATCAAAGCCAGGTACCTTAGTGTGTGAAGATCCAATGCGGTTATCCATACCAACAGCCTTAACAATTGTTGCAAAGTTTGCATTTGATTCATTTACTGCGTCATACAACTGGTTGAAGAATAGAACCTTCATAGCCAAAAAGCTGTTTATTGTATACTTAACGAACGATGCCTCTTCCAATGTCATGTGGAGAGATGGGCATAGATTGCATAAACTATATTCCTCATAGACCTTCTCAACATACTTTGTTGCATCAGGCCACCCACCCAATATATGAAAAGGTGGGGATACAAACTGCTCGTTAGCAGACTTCTCAGTGAGGAATTCAGGATTGTAAACTACATTGATGGGCCAGTTAGTGACAATGTCAGGAGTAACTGTTGACTTAACAACAGTTGTAATGTCATATTTAGTTAACCGATCCAATACATTATCAATAATACTACTATCAACAGCCCCATCGTTTCCCATCGGGGTTGGTACGCAAACAAAAGCGATGTCAAATAAAGAGATATCAATACTATCCAGATCGGTTCCATACTTGGGGTCCACTATTGTTTTTTCTACTTGAGGATGACTAAACCCATAATCCACAGCCTGACCAACAAACCCATGACCCACAATCAATATCTTAGGCATTCTTAACTCTTTCTCTTAGATCGCTTGTTGAGAATCTATGATCTCTTTTGTTAAAGTGTATCTCAATTCCTCTGGCAGCACAAGTGGCTCTACCAGTAAACTTCCCATCTTTATACTCTTCGCCAATAATTCGGATATCAAAGTTGAATAGTTTTAGAATATCTTCAAGATCTGTTTCGGTCTGATATGGTATGATTTCATCCACATATTTAACGCCCTGTAGTTGAGTCCAACGTTCGACTAGTGTCTGCACTGGAGCGTTCTTATCACTTCTATCAACAGATGGGTCTACTTGCAGACCACACACTAAATGATCACATTGTTCTTTAGCTTCTCTTAGCATAGCAATATGTCCAGCATGAAGCAAGTCAAAGGTAGATGCTGTAAAGCCTATTACCTCCCTTTTCATTTATGCCCTACTGTTTCTCTAACAATATCATTGTGATTAAACTCTGCCCAATAGAGCTCAAATGCCACTCCATCTTCAAGACATTCAAACTGATGATATACACCAGGCTTTACTTTAGTGTACATCCCAGGATCAAGAATAGTCTCATCAACCAAATCATAATCATTCTGCCATACACGAATAAGCATACGACCAGATTCAACATAAAAACCATTCCATTTGAATTCGTGAAGATGTTTAGAGCATACTCCACCTTTATTCATTTCAATACGATGAAACTCCAAAGCACCATTAGCTTCTACAAGCTCCGTGTTTCCCCAAACTTTACCTGCTAGCATTCCATATCCTCGCATCTTCTGGTGTGTTAATTTCAATACCATTAAAGTCAACTCTACGTACACGTAGTTTGTGTCCGTTTGCCAACCATCTTAGTTGCTCTAACCTTTCGTGGTTTTCATAGCGGTCTGGCTTCTGTCCATACTGGGCCAGTAGATCCTTAGGATATCCATATATTCCTATGTGTCTATCTCCCATCGTAAGACCTCTTCCACACCAATGAGCTGTAATGTTATTATGTACTATTTTAACACAATTTGGATCTGATTGCAACAGCTCAGGCATTTCTGTCCAGGCTGTTATTAATCCTGTAGGAGCTAGTTGACCCACCCTATGAATCATATCAACAGTGACGTCAGGCATGTCTCCTTGAACATTAATGAATGCATCATAAGGTAACATCCCCGAAGCATAAGCACATCGTTCAGTTCCATTGTGAAACTCTTGATCACTATATATGACGTTGTCAGAATTAAACAAAGTGCCAATGCGCTCATCATCTGTAAGAACATATGTGTCTAATCCTGCTTCAACGCAGGTGTTGTAAACACGTTCAACCATTGGTGTTCCACCCAGATCGGCTAAAGGTTTTCCAGGGAACCTTGTTGAGTCGTACCTAGCGGGTATAAGAATAGCTAACGATGTCATTTACTACCTCCTCAAAGTCTTCTATGTGTAACATATTTGGCCCATCACTTGGCGCCATTTCTGGATCCTCATGTACTTCTAAGAAGAAGTTAGTAACACCCAAAGCAGAGGCAGCACGAGTGAGCCCTGCAACGTCAGCACGATTACCACCAGAACTTTTACCGAGTAGCCCAGGCTTTTGTGTTGAGTGAGTCCCGTCAAAAAAGATCGGTACGCTATAGTTATCAAGCATGTACTGCATGCCATTAAAATCGACCACCAAATTATTATAACCAAAACTAGTTCCTCTTTCCGTTACCCACACCTCACGTGCGCCTTCTGTTTTACTTAGTATACCACTCACATCCCACGGAGCTAGGAATTGACCTTTCTTAATGTTAACAATCTTATCTGTCTCACACGTAGCTTGAATAAGATCAGTCTGACGACACAGAAATGCAGGAATCTGTAATACATCAACCGCATCGTTGAAATGATTGGTTAGCTCATACACATCCTCTACTGAGTGAATATCTGTAAGAGTTTGTAGGTTGGGATTTCTTTCTTTCATCATTTTAAAAGAAGACAGTGTACTATTGAAACCTACTCCTCTTTCACCATCGATGTGTGACCTGTTAGCTTTATCATAGCTAGCTTTAAAAATATAATCTATACCATGCTTTGCGCATACATCAGCACAGTGCTCAGCTATTCTTAACGATTGTTGATAAGATTCGTGTTGGCAAGGGCCTGCAATAATTCTCATTGTATAACTCCGTTCTTATAAGCATACTCTAATGCATTATTAGCTTCTATGTCTAACGGCCGACTCTCATATAGGTTGGCAGTTTCTCTATCAATTTGTTTTATAAGATCAACTATCTGGCCTGCAGAAATAGGATATTGTTTCTCTACAGCATTAGCAGCTATAGAAATCATTAACTTATATATCATTCTATATCGTCCAGTGCCATCTATACCAGACATACCCACATACTCTCGTAGTAGCTTTTTATTGACAAACGGACAGTCGTGATAGGATGACCAGACATATGAAGTGTTGTCTAGTTTACCTTTACGATAATCAATAATCTGTTCACGCCATGCATCAGGCAAGCGATCCATAAAGTTCTTTGAATCGCGTTTATCGTCATATGGATGACGAGCTAGAACATAGTCAATATCCAAAGGCTCACCACGGTTAACAAAGAAAAAGTTGTTAGCATTAGCATAAGTTGCAGGGATATAATACATTCGCGCGAGGTCTTTAGTCTGTGGGTCTCCAATCTCTTCGAGTTCTCGATTGAGACTCCACCAGAAGTGCTTGATTCTAGATTGCTCAACCGCTCCGCTAAGTTCAAAGACCACACGAAACTTTGGAGTAGTATCCGTACTACTAGCAGTACTGTAAACAATATAGTTCCAATGGCCATAACGATCCCTAAGATACTGTTCGATTGATTCATCAAATGTAACGTCATCAACATCAACAGCAGCCCAACCTGCCCAATTAAGTACATTGTCGCTTTTTCTTGTCGAATCAAGCTTGAATACAGCTGGCGAGATAAGTTCCGCATCCTGTTTTCCTTTCAGTTCACGTTGTGATAACTTATATAGGAAGTTAGTAAACTTGTCCCAGGACTCAAAGTCAATCCGACGATGAGTCTTATTATCATATACAAACCGGTTCTCTTTCTCCCACCAACGAGGAGATTTGAATACTGTAAGACTAAACAAAGAAGTCCTCCAACGTAGCTCGAGGCTCAACATCCCAACCAATCTCATCTAAGATGTTACGAATGGGCTCGACAAATGACTTTTCATACATCTTATTATAGTCTATAAATCGATGTAAGTCAAGCTCTTTAGGTAAGTTCAACGAGTAGGAGATAACATTCTCTTTGATAGGGTTAGGAGTCTTCAAGTAACAGAACTTGATCTTCTCTCCATTCTTAACTGTTTCGTATCGGTTGTCTAAGCCTTTCTTAGATACATGATGATTGTATAGCAATGCACCTCTTACGTGAATGGGGCAGGCTTTCTTATAAACATCATTGCGATCATGCCACTTATCGATATCAGATATGCCTCTTGGAAATGATACGTCTTCTGGATTGAGAGCAGAGAACTCCTTACGGAAGTTAGCAACAAACTTCTGAGTGGCGTCCTCACCTTCGTTTAGAATAACATTAAAGATCTCTTTGAAACGATCACGACAAACTTGAGGAGTAGATGACTTGACAGCCTCAACACCCATAACCTTTAGCTTAGGTTCAGCATAACGCACACCTTCGTTATCGTGCACCTGCATGAAGTAACGCTTCTTAGCAATCCACACAGCCTTGTCAGCAATAACTTCTCGAGCCATCTCCATACGATTCTCGTATGCATTCATCTTTCTAAACAGCTCATCATAAGCAGCTGCAAGAATATCTTCAAAGTGTTCTGAGCAGATCTTATTAAGAAAGTCTACAGGAGAGTTAGGATCAAACTTATCTACCAGAGGCTTCATACGAACATACAATGAGTCAGTATCAATAGCTATAATATAATCAACATCTGTCGTCTCAAGTAACTTATTCATCTCGTTGTTGATAGCTTCTTGAGCCCACAGGATAGACAGCTGACCAGACGTAGTAATAGCCTCTGCCATACGACGATCGAAGTATCGGAAGTAGTTGTTACCCAAAGCACCATATAAAGAGTTCATAAGAATCTTAATAGACATTTGTTGGTTCTCGAGAGTATTGATCTCGTTCTCTAGCTTCTTAGTCTTACCTGACTCATATTCTTGCTGAGCCTCAAGCATACGATTCTTGATAGCTCTACGTTCGTCGTAGTATTGCTTAATGATCTTAGGAATAACACCTTGCTGATCTTTACGAAATTGTAACCCTGATGCAGCTACAGCATAGTCATCATCCAAGATAAAGTCTTTATCATTTAGAATAGCATCAACATTGATACCAGGGATAGCTCCATCAATGATTGTCTCGGGTGACATGTTATATTGAACAATAATATTAGGATAGAGAGAGTTAAGATCAAAAGATACAACCCAATCATGCTTACCTGTCATTGGATCCTTAACATATGCTCCAGGATACTTCTCTTTGATCTTAGCAACCTTAGGAGGAACCACAGTCTGATCTTTATACATCAAACGATAGAGAATAGAATCCCAGATAGATGTAGTACCAAACGTCTCGGAGTAGTTAACACCACCACGATAAGCCATAGTCATAGCAAGAGTAATCAGACCCATCTTCTCTTCTAGTCGATCGATCAGCTGAACGTCTTTGATGTTATAGTCAATATACAGTTGATGATCTTGCTTGTATAGATTCTGCAGATTACCAATTTCATCGAACGAGAGCTTTTTATCTCCAAGAACAGTAAAAGCTACATGATCTAACTTATATGATTCCAGTGTACCATATGCATATCCAAACTTACGGAATAGATCATAATAGTCTAGCTGTTGGATACCCATCATCTCATATGCAATATTAGTACGACCTGCAATGACAATGTCACGCTGATCAACTACACCCCAGGGAGAAAACTTCTTATAGACGTCACCACCAATGATGTTCTTTACACGATTGATAAGGTAAGGAAAGTCAAATAGACGAGTATTCCAACCAGTAACCACGTCGGGACAATACCGAGAATCATGCCACCAAGATAACCAATCCAATAGAAGCTCGATCTCGTCTTTGCACTTCTTATAATGGATTGCCGTAACTCCCTCAATGGGACACTTGTCTGGATCATAATCTTTCAGCCCCCACACATAGTATGTGTCTGATTGGTTGCTCTTCATTGTAATGGCTGTCACAGGATGAGCAGCATTAGCAACAAAAGGGAAACCATCTTCTGAATGAACCTCAATATCAAGAGAAGTCACATTGACTTTCTCTCTATCAAACTTAATGTCACCAGGAAATCTATCAGTAAGAAACTGATTGACATAGTTTGTTGTACCATAGATTGGGAAGTTGTCTACACCATCATACTTCTTAATGAAGTCTCTTGCATCTCGCATGGTGTCAAATGTGACAGGTTGAACTGGATTATTCTGTAGTGTATTCCATCCAGTCTCTTTGTTTGTTGGAATAAACAGTGTTGGCGTATAAGGTATCTTCTTATCAATACGCTTGCCATCTTCGAATCCTCTATAGAGGATGTTGTTACCATATCGGTTAACGCTAGTGTAAAAGTTCATATTCCCTCCGAACTTACATAAAGCCTATATTATACTACTTTTTACTTTCAGAGACAACGATCCAAATGAATCCTACTATAAGAAAAACAAGGATTGATGCTGCTGTTAATGCTGCTTCCACTGTTACCTCGTATTGTATACAGATCGATAGACCTCACGCAAGTGAGGCCCATCATCAAGTTTTTTTACAATATAGTGAACACCGTCAAGTTTAGTACTAGCAATACCATCTGCATCCTCTCTACGAGAACACAATGCAATGATTTCATCAGTGTCTTTCACTTGAACAGAATACATTACTTCTTCTCCGAAACAAACTCATATAGCTTTTCAGCTTGCTCTTTGATTTCCTCGGGAGTGATTGCTTTGGGAACATACTTTTTGTATGCATCTAATGCTTGGTCAGCATTTTCTTTATACAGATCCATTGCTTGATGAGCAACTGCCATTTGCATGTCATATTGTTTGTCTAACATTTCCTTTGCCATTTGCAAAATGTCTGTACGGATTTGATAAGGGTTTGTCATTTTTATTTTCCTGTGTTGTGTGTGTTAGGTAAGGGCCATCACAGCCCCTACACATTATATATGATTACTACTTATCTTGCAACTTCTTTATTTCCATCATACACGCTTTCGATTCCTCGTGTAAACCCATTCTTGCGAGTTCCGATGCCGCTCTCGAATATCCAATCACCTGCGAATAACGATCGATTGAAGACCACAAACCCGACAAGGGTGAGAAGAAATAGTTTGCTACCATAGTTGTCATTAGACCCAACCTTTCAAATTGCGATTAGTTATGCAATTGTTAATAGTTGATTTTGATCGTGCGATTGAATAAATATCGCCTCTACAAATTCCAATGTCCGCTAGGTCATAATCAGTAAGTTTAGATAGCTCTTTTTCAGTTTGACGAATTGCTTTTCTTTCAATTCTATACTGTCTAAAAGTTCTAAATGATTCAAAAAGTAGTTCAATTGCCCTCGTTGAGTAGCTGTGGGCTGCTAGTATTGCTTGTGTCATTTTGTTTCCTCGTTTGACCAATATTGATTTTACGAGGACGCATTTCTTCTGGAATAACATACTTCAATTCAATTGC
>Ga0222717_10000977_pt1 | contig 23778 bp, 33 predicted proteins | sample C33_18DmetaG_FD_165053 | JGI IMG/M metagenome (GOLD analysis project Ga0222717, IMG submission 165053) | Estuarine water microbial communities from San Francisco Bay, California, United States - C33_18D | ecosystem: Environmental > Aquatic > Marine > Unclassified | place: USA: California... | reverse complement strand
GGATCTGAATACCTGATGCAACATCAGTTAATCCAGCCCAGTTTGACCAATACACCCAACCGTTTTCCATATCATTGACCGGTTGTCCGTTGATAAGGAAAGATGTATTACGCTGATCAAAACCTCTCAATGAAATACGGCTATCACCATATCCACCTCCTTGTTTTGTAGCATAGACACCTGGTGTCTTGTTCATTATTTCAGGAAATTCTAAATTACCTGTCTTTAATTGAACTTCTTGAGCTGAAATAGTACTTACGGCGATTGGCGTCTCCCTTTCTTTGGCAACGTCAATAACACCCGATGTAACTACTACTTCTTCAAGCTTTTCAATGATAACCTCTTTTTGGTCACCACCTCTGTCTTGAGCGTAAGCTCCTAATGTTAGAAAAACTAACAGTAGTGTAACGAGTTTTCTCATTAAAATTTAATTTAAATTAAACAAAATATAACCTTTACATCGATCAATTTTGATCGTGTTCTAATTCGTAATCTCTTTAACCTGTTTACTAGTCATGATCGCACTCTATAAGGTACTCTTCCCAGTCCTTTTCAGGTCTTTCATTAGGAAAGTAGTAACATTTATATTCGTTATCATCTGTGAAATATATTTGTTTGGTGAAATAGGAAGGAATGTTAGCTCCTGTGGGTAATATAGAATCCGAAAATTGTATAAATACAGTTACTATTAATTCCTGTGCATCATCCCATCTTCTTTCTTGCTCTTCTAATAATCTCCATGCTCCTCTATTAAGGTATTGGTTTTGTAGAGCGCTATTTAGATAGGTGAATGTCTGTTTTAAATTTTCTCTAGAATCAGAGAATGTTGCTGCAGGTGCGAGATGACCTTTATCCCATACGTTTTTATAGTAGTCAGCATTATCAGATGTATGGTAATCATCTTCAGTATAAAAGTTCATAGACCCTCTATCTACATTTTTAGGTCTATTACTAGATCTATAAGTAAGTTCAAGTGGCTGTTCTTTTGTTTCTGAGTAAATTACAGTAAAGATATCAGTATCAATTATAACTTCTTCTCTTAATTCTGTATTACCTGTAGGTTTTCGTAAATCCTGTGCTTTTGTACAAGATAACGTTAAAACTAATAGACTTGTTAGAAAAATTCTAACCTTTGTATTCAAGACCATAAAATTTATAATTTCTATTAACGTATTCATCGGTTCCATCCTTTAAGATAGCATCCTCCTCGCTATCATAAATAGCATCAACTGGGCATTCAGGCAAACAAGCTCCGCAATCAATACACTCTTCGGGATTAATATATAACATGTCTTTTGGACCTATTTTCATCCCATCAACTTCCTGCCCTAGTCCTTCAACTTCTATAGGTCCATTAATACAATCCACCGGGCATACTGCAACACAAGCTGTATCGCAAGTAGACTCACAAGGTTTACCGATTATGTAACTCATTCTCCGAAGTGTCTTTCTATAGTCTCTAGTACATCGTCTGCTTCTGCTAATGCAGTAATTGCTTCTGTTGCATTCTTATAGAAATCTTCTGTAGAATGATCACCAATACCTGCTGGATGCTCTGTTAGTAACTCTAACGTCAATAAAGCTTTCGATCTTTTAGCTTCGAACTCTTTTTTAAGCATCTTTATAACTGTATACTGTGCCATTTTTTATTTATTTATTTAACCAAATATTTCAACTCTTATATCTTTTATCATCTCAAAACCTCTTTCAGCTAGATGGCCTCTTCCTTCTCTAATCATACGATCCCACCCACAATAATAAATAAGGGGTTTATCTTTTCTATTATCAATTAAATCTAAGTAATGTTCGTGAACATATCCTGTTTTACCGTCCCATTCCTCTCTTGATAATACTGGTACAAATTCGAAATTAGGAACCATTTGTTCTAGTAATTTCATTTCATCCCAATAACATATATCTTCTTGTGTTCTTGTTCCAAAAAATAATTTAATATCTTTAGTTTTAATATCATTTTCAGCAACATAGTTGATCATAGATCTAAATGGACTGATACCAGATCCAGTAGAGATAAAGAAAATATCTCTATCAATCTTTTCTGGTAAGACAAAACTCCCCATTGGTCCTCTGTAAATAAACTCATCTCCTATCTTTGCTTCATTGAACAAGTATTCACTCATAGCACCACCCTTTAGGTAAGTTACTATAAGTTCAAATTTATTTGTTCCATCTGGCCAAGATGCTACCGAGTAGTTTCTTACAGCTGATCCTTCTAATCCTGGTTTCATACATAGTTGTATTAATTCACCAGAAGTATACTTTAATTCATCATATAATGGATCTTCAAATATAAATCTCCAATTTGATTTTGTCTCTTTAATTATATCTACTAATACTGCTACGTTCATTATACTTCTCTTTGATCTTCAAATGCTATGATATGGGGTCTCCATGTCATTCTATAACCATTATCTCTCACCCAATCAAATAATATAGGGTAAGACTTATGTAAAGCTTCTCTACTATCTCCTGCCGGCATAAACCATACTTTATCCTGAGGAGTATCTAATATTTCTAAACACTCTAATATTTCTTTAAGAGCATTTTCATCTTTACCGTCCCATACAGGTTTAATATGGTAATCTGAATGATATGCTATACTTTCTTTTATTGCAGGATAATTAAGTCTAAACTTATTATGCTGTTTAATCATTCTCTCATCAGTAATTTTTCCTTCAGGAGTCTCAACCCCGATAACAGGAACTGAATTACTGAATTTAGGACTAATACTAAGGAGGTTAATAGGAAAGTCAGTAGGAAGGAAATGACTTCCTTCATTTTCCATAGTAATGAAGATATCTCTCTCATGAGCAAGATGTGTTAGTTCGTTAACAAGTTTTTTATGCATAGTAGGAGAACCCCCTGTTAGCATCATTTCAGATATATGTGGATTATCATCATACATTTTGATAATATCATTAAAGGTAAACTTACCTTTTTCTGGATGTATAGAAGTATACCAACTATCACACCATCCTCCTTCTCCAAAGTAACATCTATGAGTACATCCAGTAGTTCTAATAACAACTGTAGGATACCCTGCTCTTGAACCTTCAGATTGAACAGCAGTATAGATTTCTACAATAGGTAAGTTTTTATCGTAATCTTCTACTCTACCTAATGACATTAACCTTCGTATATTGATGAGTTTCTCTCTGCTTCCCAACATTCTACTTTAACTACTTTGACTCTACCTCCGCCTGTTAAAGCCATTCTTTCGTTAAACTTATCGAATACCATTTTAGCACAAGATTCTGCACCCATAGCATCCATTACTCTTAGAGCACATAGACCTAATTCCTCCATGTATTTAAATGTCTCTAATTGAGGATCATCTTTTTCAATTAATACAGTATGATCCCACATATAATTCATCCAATCTTTTAGACCGTTACCAGGAGTTGGTTCTGCATCAGTAGATTTAAATCCACCATAATCCATAATCCAATTCATTTCGTCTAATTGTTTTTCTTCCATTGGTTCAATAGATTCGAACCATACTTTAAATTTTAAAGCATACCCGTGTAATAACTCACAATGTGAATGAGCTGCTTTATGTTGTCTTAATGCTACTGAATAATTGTCAAATAGCTTTGTTGATTGATATTTTCCCATAACTTTTTTTTAAACTAATTCTTCGATTATACCTATTACTTCTGATACTACTAGTACACTAGCGCCTGCCAATATATTGAATGGCAGTAGTATATATCCAAATATACGAATTCCTGATTTAATAAACGACACAAATTGATGTTTTTTTGCGTCAGGGTGAGCTTGATTCATAACCTTTTTTTCTTTATTTTCCATTTCGTGTTTTTAAAGTGGTGCTACGACACTATAGTCATTATATTAATATACGAATATTATTATAATTATACAACTTTTTAAAAATTTTTATAATTAAATGGATCTCTCTTTTTAAGTTCAGCAATTTTCTTTTGATATTCTTTTTCTTGCCTCCATTTTTTTATAATTTTATGTATACTTTTTATCATTTCTTTTTAATTAAAAAATTATTAATTACTAAAAAATTAATTCTTGATTCCAGAAACCTTTTTATAGCCTGATCTGGATCTAATGTGATAGTTTGATCTTTTAAATTAAATGATGTGTTTAAAAGAATAGGTATATTACACATTCCTCCTACTTCCTTTAATAATTTATAATAAATAGGATTTTGTTCTTCTGTAACAGTCTGAACTCTACAGGTAGCGTCTACATGTGTTGCTGAAGGTATTAGTACGGTCTTACCTTTTACAACTTGGTTCATATAAGGTATATCTTCTTTCATATCAAAAAATTTACTTGCTTCTTCTTTTGGTACAGAAGGTGCAAAAGGTCTAAATCCTTCTCTTTTTTTAATTATTTGATTAAGTCTTTCTCTCATAATAGGGTTTCTAGGAGATGCTAATATGGACCTATTACCTAAAGCTCTCGCTCCAAATTCCATTCTACCTTGAAACCATCCTATGATATTTTGAGCATTTAAAAGTTGAGCTGTTTTAGTTATAAGTTTTTCTTCTGTTAGCTTAAAATACTGTAATTTATCTTTGTATTTTGCTAAAACCTTATGTACTTGTTTATTAGTAAAATTTGGACCTAAGTAAGGTGAAACTTTAGTATGTTTTTTTAAACAAGCTCCTATAGCAGACCCAGCATCAGAAGGTGCAAATGGTACATGTACACAATCAAAATAATTATATGCTAAGGCGTTCGCCACCCCATTGTACGCGCACCCTCCTCCTAGACATAAGTTGGTGGTACCTGTAAGTTCTTTTGATTTTTTTACCAAGTATACAAATTCTCTTTCGTATATTTTCTGTAATGCTGCTGCCAAGTCCATGTGGTCTTGTAAAACCGGTTCCTCTGGTAGTCTTGGGGGTAATTCTAATAGTCGACATAATCTTTTATTAAACATAACCTGGTCTGAATACTCCCAGGTAAAGTATCTTTGTAATAAATATAAATTACTACCAGATCCTTTAAATAGTTTATTCAGTTTTTCGTAATATCTACTAGGATCACCATATGGGGCGAGACCCATTACTTTATACTCACCTTCATTGGGTTTAAAGCCCAAAAACGATGTAATTGTTGAGTATAACATACCCAGTGAATGTGGGAAACTTATTGAATGAACTTTAGTAATACTATTACCCTGTCCTTTTGATATAGTTATAGTTTCAAATTCTCCTACTCCATCGATGGTAAGTATGGCAGCCTCTTTATATGGACTGGTGTAGTAACTAAAGTTAGTATGTGAACGATGATGATCTACGAACTTAACTCTTCCTTTATAACCAATAGATTTTAGAACTAAAAAAGGGTTTTGCTCTTTAAATCTTTTTTTTGCTTTGAATCTTAAAAATAAGGTCCTTAACGGCCTTTTGTTAAATATTTTATATACTCTTTCTTCTTTCTTTTTAGGTTTTTCATACCAACATACTTCTTTTATGTCTGCTAGTTTAATTCTACCTTCTTCAAGACAGTATTTAATAGCATTGATAGGAAAACTATCATCGTGTTTTATACCGGTGAATCTTTCTTCTTCTGCTGCTGCCATAACTTGCCCGTTAACTACTAGACAAGCAGCTGAATCATGATAAAAAGCTGATATTCCTAATTGTACCATTATATTAAGTTGTTATTGGTTTTTTTAACTTTCATCGGATTATTATGCATGAATCCAACTAATGTATATCTATCACCAACACAGTTGTTAACCCTATGAGGTTCATCACCGGTGAAATATAACATTTTACCTATTTCTGGACTATATACCTTGTCATCAAAAATAAGTTCTCCTCCTTCAAAATCTGTATTTAAAAAAATTACGAAAGACCATGGATTGAGATGTCCATGTGGCTTTACTATTTGTTTTATAGACTCATCTAACAGTTGGACTCTTACTTTTTTAAAGTCAAATTTATTAAACTTATTAGTTTGCAAATCAACACCCATCAGATTCTTATAGTAATACTTATATATGTCATCATCTTGATGTTCTTGAAGACTTTTATCAAATAAGGATATAAAGTTATTTGATTCTTCCGGTGTTAAAAAGTTTGAGAATTCTACTAACATTATCTTGGGTTTGGTACCATTCTAAATGTACAGGCAGGTCTTCCATTTATTATCGGCATACCAAACTCGTCAGTATTAATAGTCTTAATTTTAACTTTTTTATTTTTGAATCTACCCATAAGAATAGTATCACCTACCTTTACGTCTAACTTAATCATATTATAATATACGAATTTTTAAAATTATATCAAACTTTTTATTAAAGCATCTTTTTCAAGAAATATTGTACAGCTCCATCTTTCTCCCTCAGTTATTTTTTCAACCCAATGCAATTGAGCTGGTCCGAATATACAGACATTACCTGGTGCTTTATTTATTTGATTAGTTCCGTTATTATCTACGAATAGTCCTCCTCCACTATAGTCATTCTCATTAGCTAACTGTATTAAAATAGTATACAGTCTCTCTCTTAGTATAGTTTTTTTATCTACTGATAATACGTGGTCAATGTGAGGTTTAAATTCATAACCTTTCAAATACTTCTGTACTATAAATTCATACCCTAAATTATTAATTTGATATTTAAGATTTAGGGATTTAAGCCATTCTATTATTCTATGAGACATCCAATTGTACTCATCTGAACTATGCCAAGCTATATGATCTGCTAAATTATGACCTCCATCTGGATCGTGTTGGCCATCGTTTATATTAGGGTGATATGTTCCTATAACTCTATCTTCTAACTTATTTGCATAAGATATAATTTTTTGAGTTTCTTGCTTACTAAATAAAACCTTTTGATGTAGTAACATATATAAATTTTATATAACCTTATTAGTTTTTAAAGTAAATTCATGTAAATTTGTCCATGCATTTTTAGCTGGTAATACCTCCCTTACACTTTTTAAAAATTCGCTGTGTTCTGGATGATTAGGGTTGTGTACTTCTTGTTTTATAAACTCTCCTTCTTGCATAACTCCCCAATCTTGTATTTTACTAAAAAATATCATAGCTTTATGATCAAATATTTCTCTAATTAAGTTGTAAAATATTTTCATTTCTTTGTAATTTTTTTGCTGTACTACAAACGATGTGTTTATAAATCTTATTGTAGGTATAGTTGCAATAAATTTTAAATTTTCAATAAGTTCTTCCCAATTGCCGTTTATTCTAGTTTTATTTTCGTATGTATCTTTTGTACCTGCATCTATACTTATTTCACAAGTACCAATATAAGGTTGAACTTCTTTCATGCTATCCCACATCTTTTTCGTCCACCTTGTAGCATTAGTATGTAAATGAATATTTTCTAATTTAGGCCAATCAGATTTTTTAAAGTTTCTTAAAAAATTTCTAAAACCTACCGATACAAATGGGTCTCCTGAACCGGTTATGTATATCCTTTTTAAAGTACTGCTGTACTGTTCTTTAATTAATTCTATATCACCTTCTACTTCTTTAATCTTTTTGCTGTTTGCAGTAAATAATTCAATACGACAGGAAGGACATTCAAGATTACAGGTCCTATCAAAAGAAAAGAAGACTGTTTCAGGTGTGCTTTCTCCTTTTTTGTAATCGTCTATAGCTTTTTGGACATTTGGAGGTAATATACTATCTTTCCTAAATAGAGTTAGGGTATTCATCATATCAGTATTATCTGCTTTTACTGGATGTCCTTTTACTTTTAAAGTATGAAGAAAAGGGCACATATTAGAATCACAATACTTATATGAACCATCTAGGATACTTTCTCTTACTAAGTTTGCTTCTTCAGATTCCCATGCTTCTTTTGGAGATACATTTTTAGGAAGATCTTTTTTTAACCATGCAGCGCAACATAAATATCTATCATTATCGTGTACATCTAAGGTAAGAAATGGTCTAGAACATATATAGTCTTTAAAAATTTCCTTATTCATAACATATCTTTTATATAAATAGAGAAAGCCGCACAAGGCGGCTCTCAATATATTATAACTGAATACTAAAGATTTTCGTACTCGTTAATAAACTCGATGAACCATAAAATTAATTGTGATTCTTTAGCAGCATTCCATGCAGCAGTTAATTCAGTAACTAATGTTCTGTAATTAACCACGTTTGTATCTGCAGAAGTATCATAAAAACTGCTAGCTGCAGTAGTCATTGATACAGTCCCAGATTTAATGGCATTATCAAATAGCCAATCTGCTTCCGCGCTTATCAACCCATCTAATACAGATGGTGTAAGACTTGTGCTAGTAAGACCTATAGAAATAGAGTCAATAGCTTTATTTAAATTAGTATCTGAAATAGTTGCTGCTACCATAACATCTAACTTATCTCTAAGAGATTTAAAGTTCTTCATAGTTAAGACATTAGCCTCTAAAGCATCTGCCTCAGCTTGCAACGTAGTTACTTGAGCTGCTAATGTAGTATTAGTAGCTGTTAAAGTAGTAATCTGACTAGTTAAGTCAGTGTTAGTAGCACCTGAGTTTGTAATAGTAGTGTTTAATGTTACTATATCTGCCTCTAAGTCTGCAACTTCTGTTGTCAGAGTTGTAACTTGAGACGTCAAAGCGGTTACATCATCATTTAAACCTGCAATAGTCGTTACATTAGCTGTATTAGTAGCTGATAACGCTGTATTTTCGGTTGTTAATGTACCGTTTGATGTAGTTAATGTACTTACAGATGCAGTTAACGTTTCAACTTCAGTAGTTAAATTCGTCACCTGTGTTGTAAGATCAGTAACTTGGGTAGTTAATGCATTATTTGCAAACTGCAAATCTTGTGTCTGAACATTATATCCAGCTTTGATTGCATCTACCTCGTCAGGAGAAAACCAGTCGGATTTCTCACAGCTCACACTCACTCCGGCAAGTGCAAACATTAAAATAAAAATTGATTTATTCATAATTACATTTTTAAAAAACGTAGTGGCGGGGACAGGATTCGAACCTGCGACCTCCGGGTTATGAGCCCGGCGAGATACCACTTCTCCACCCCGCAATCCTTAATACTATAATCTTGTAAATACCCAAGCCTGAGAACTGTCAGGTTTAGCTACAACAAAAATATCATTTCTGATAGTAAATCCTAATAAATATTCTTCTTCAATATCAGTTCTAATAACTAATAATTCTCCATCTACTACCTGTAATTCACCTTGTGAAATAATCTCTGATCCATTTCTTCTTGTAAAGGTGTTGTTTACTTGTATAATAAGTATTTCATTATCCAAGTTTATCCAGTATCCATACAATGATGGATCTATTTTCTCTACTTTTTGAGCTTCCAAACTATTGAAAGTAAAAAATAACGCTATTATTAAAAATAATTTTCTCATATTAATGTCCTAAATGCATCCCTAACAAAACTCCTAGAGCGAATATAAACCAATCGAAAACAAAATGCAATACAAATGATAATGCAAATATTTCTCTCCAATTACATTTACATACTTCTACGTATTTTGATAGTTTCTTACGCATAATCTGCTAATAATTTTTCTACGTGTGTTTTAGCTACTGAATAATCTACTGGTCCAGTTTCGTCCTCATATTGAACAGGGTCATCGACACCCAAGCCAATAAATGCTTCAATCCTTTCCACTGAACTTGCGGATTTATAGTCGCTATTCCCGCTAGGAAAAGGCTTATAAGAAGTATTAGTACGTTTATATACATCTTCAAAATTAATTCCAAGCTCTTTAACCAATTCTTGCCCATCTTTTAATATTCCTAATTTATCTGTTTCTATATAAGGTATGAAAAAACCTACAGTATCTGCATCCCAATTACCAATTTTAAATGCTTCATAATCAGCATCTCTAAACTCTTGTCTACAGTCTGGGTAAATTGCATGATCACCAGCGTGAATACCTAGAGCGATATCACACTCTTCTTCAGTTCTTTTAGCTATAGATAAAGCTACTGCTTGAGTAATAGAAGAGAAAATTTTATTTCTATTAGGTACCACAGTCGCTACCATATTTTCTTCTTCATAATGACCTTCTGGTACATCATCACCTCCTTCTACAAGATTTGAATCTAATAAATTAACCAAACCTTCTAATTTAATAACTTGATAATTAACATACTGACCATTATCGTTTAAATAATCCACTAATGATTGTGCTCTTTCAAGTTCAACTCTATGTTTTTGACCGTAATCAAAAGATATAGCTGTTACATTATCATACTCTGATAAACATCTGAGTAATAAAGTTGAGGAGTCCATCCCTCCGCTAAGACTAACTACAACATTTTTTTCCATTTGTATAGTAATTAAATTTGCCAGGTATTTGAAGCGTATAGGCAAACGCTATTGTAATATAGAAGTTAAGGAATTTTTTACAGACTCCCAACGTTCTACATATGTTTTTAAATTATATACTTTTCCTCCTTCGTTTAACTTTTCTCTTGCAATCATATTAAGTGCAGAACCAAAGTTTGAAGGATATCCAAGGCTCTTAATATATTCTGTATTATTATCGCCTTTAACTACGTTCTCAAATACGGTAAAACCGCCTGATTGAGATCTAGTAATAAAAAATGGATCCAATACTGGATCTTTTATAACTGTATCCGTTTCCGGAATACTATTAGGGTTTCGTAACATTTATGATAGTATTAGTTCTTCTAATTCATTTTTGGTTAATAAACCGGTTTTTGTAATCTCTGAACCATCTTCTTTTATTAAAACAGTAAATGGTATAGACCTTACTTTGTATTTGGCTGCAAGTCCAGTTGTATCTTTATCAACGTTTATATTAATAAATTCCACCTGATCTTTAAATTTAGGTGTTACTTCGTCCCATATGTCTGAATATGTTTGACAAGGTCCACACCATTCCGCCCAGAATTTGATAAGTTTTTTCATCTTCCTCCTTTATTCTTATAGTAAGACATTCTAGATTGTTTTCTAGTAAACTTTTTGTCTTTACTATCTTTATTTTTAAAAACTGGAGAAGCTTTATATGTTTTTAACCACTCCATAAGTTGGGTATATCTACCCTTAGCTGAAATTTTAGACATAGTATTTATTTTATATATTAAATATACGAAAAATACCTCTAAAGACCAACTCCTTTTGGGGTTAATTTATCGGTATCTTCTTCTTTACTATCTTCTAAAAATGTGTTATATTCTTTAATTTTACGTTTCAAAAAATTAACACTTTCAATTGGACCTTCCCATTTTACTCTTTTATAAAAAGTAAGGTTATTTCCATCTTTAATCAACTCTTTAAGTTCCTCAATAGGAGGAAGTTTTACTGTTTTCATAATAGCAGTGTTTGTTCGACATAGCAATTACTCCTGATCCCATTTCCTTTCCGGACAAGGATTTTCTAGTGGAGAAAAAGCTTTTTTGCTTAATACGCAACCACATTCTATACAAACAATAACACCAAACCTATTCTTTAGTTTGTTGTCACAGCCATCACAGACACTAAGTCTGTATGCTGCTTTTTTAGCTTGTTCTTCGGTGGGATTAACACTTATAGCCCAAGCTGATAATATTTCTTTTACGTTAACCATCACATGATAGGCAATCTAGAGCGGTTCTTGAACCTATATCTCCGTTGATTACTGAATCTGTTCTTAAATAATATAATGTTTTAATTCCAAGTCTCCAAGCTGTTTGATGTACCTCATTAATAAACTTAGGACTATCTGTTGGATCAAACGCTAAATTTAATGACTGTGTTTGATCAATATATTTCTGTCTAGCAGCTGCCTGCTCTACTAATTGCAACTGATTTATCTCAGCAAACGTTAAAAATATTGGTTTATCGTCTGCAGGCATAATATCTTCTGGTAGATTTGCTATACTACCTCTATCTTTCATAATTTGGTCCCATACTTCTTCAGTATTAGCACCTTTTTCTTCTAAATACTCTTCTAAAGCTTTATTTTTTCTAATAAAAGTACCTTTTGCTGAATTAAAAGTAAATACATTCGCAGGTATTGGTTCTATTCCTGCTGAGACTCCTCCTGCTATTGTACTATTTGATACTGTTGGTGCAATTGCAAGTAAATGTGTATTTCTCATACCAGTACCCTTACACCATAAAGGCTCTCCGTACTCTTCAGCTAGTTGTCTTGAAGCAGCTTCTGCTTTATTTTTAATATCTGAGAATATTTGGTTAGTAAGTGATGTAGCTGCTATAGATGAGAAAGGTACTCTCTTAGATTGTAATAGAGTATGCCATCCTAATACACCTAAACCTACTGCTCTACCCTTTTTTGCAGATCTATGAGGTCTAGCTAATGATTCTCTTCCGGAAGTTTTAGTTAAAAATTCTTCTAATACTCCATCTAAGAAGTATATTGAAGTTTCTACTAAATCAGTATTTTTCCATTCATCCCATTTAGTTAAATTAACTGATGATAAACAGCAAATAAATGAATGTTCTTCATCTGTATGTAAAGTAATCTCGGAACATATATTAGTCATACTAACATCTAAGTTGTTCTTTTTATATGCAGGTGGATTGTCATTATTAACATTATCACTAAACATTATATAAGGTTCCCCTGTTTCTACCCTGGATTTAAGTATCTGTACCCATAGTTCCATAGCTTCAGTCTCTCTATGTTCAAGTCTTTGCATAAATGCATCATCTACAATAATACACTGATGTAAATTTAAACACTGTCTATTTGGATCTCCTTTAGGTCTTCTAATTTGTAGGTATTCTTTGATATCTGGGTGGTTAATGTCAAGATTTACTGATGCTGCTCCTCTTCTTACAGCACCTTGATTAGTAGCAATGATAGTAGAGTCATAAATTTTAGCCCATGGTACAACTCCTTCAGAATTGCCAGTTGAACCGTCCCCTATTTTTTGACCTCTACCTCTTACTTTAGATAATCCTATTCCTACTCCACCTCCTAAAGAAGTTAGTCTCATTAATTCAGCATTAGTTAACCCTATACCTCTAATTGAGTCGGGTGTATCTATACCAAAACAAGATATTGGTAATCCTCTATCAGTTCCTGTATTAGAGAGAACTGGTGATGCTAAGTTTAACCAACCTTTCCACATATAACGGTGAAATTTATTTGCTAAATCTGGGCGATCTAATCTTTTTGCAATAGTATCAGCTACTCTTCTGAATGCTGTTTTTGGTGTTTCTCCAGGTAGTAAGTATCCGTTAGAAATAGTTGCTAACGAAACTTCATTCATCCATTCTGGATAATCTTTTCCTTTTTCCCATTGGGAATAATCTACTGTTAGTGTCATAACCTTTTATTTAAAATGCTGTCGACCAATCAAGGTGACCTTTACTATAATTTGTTACTCTGCTTGCAAAGAAGTCTGTATGTTGTTTACCTGCTATTACTGCATCAAACCATTTCATTGTTTTTAATGCTCCTTTGTCTATCTCTGCTGATGGTACAATAGGTGTAAGACCTAAATCCTTCATCTTTGTATTAATTCTATGTTTAATAAAATTCTTTAGCTCATCTTTAGTTAGATTTTCTAAGTCTCCTAATTCAAATACTTTATCTATAAAATCAAACTCTAATTTCATCATCATTTCAGCTGCATCTTCTATTTCATTAATTAGCTTTTTAGTTTTAAATTTAGGATTTTCTTCCATAAGAGTTCTAAATAACCAGCATCCAGCGTCAGAGTGAAGAGATTCGTCTCTTACAGACCATTCTACTATTTGACCTACACCTTTAAGTTTATTTCTCATTTTAAAAGATAGCAAAACTGCAAATGAACTAAATAAATTAACTCCTTCTGTAAATGCAGAAAATATAGCTAATGATTTAGCTCTTTCATGCCAGTTAGGAGTACCATCATGGTGGTCTCTAACATTCATTAACGTTTCTATCTTAGCCATAGTAGCTTCATCTTCTAAAAACTCTGAGAAGTCATCTAAACCTAATTGTTCATTTAATAAAGAGTAAGCTTCTGCATGAATTGTTTCACTAGAACCTAAAGTAGTGCCCATCATTATTACTTCTGGTTTCCTAAACCACTTAGTTACTAGTGTTGACCAGTAATCATTAACAACTGTTTCTGTTTGAGCAAATCCTTTTAGAATCTGACCAACAACGTTCTTTTCGTGGTCTTTCATATTAGACTTCCAATCGGTTACGTCTTGTGCCATCGGTACTTCTGTATGTAGCCAATGTGCCTGTTGTTGTTTAAGCCAGTAATCGTATGCTTGGGGATATTCGAAGGGTTTGTAGACAACTCTTTCTTTTAATAAACTCATATATCTTTATATATTATTGGGTGTGTTAGACAAAATAACCCGATTGATTTTTGTCTTTCGGGCCTTATATAAATATAGTATATATTACACTTTCAAACAACTTTTTACTATATTTTTTTCAATAAACTTAGTACACCTTCCTTAGACATAGGAGCATCTATTGCCTCTAGTTCTTCTTGTGAAGTTCTTTCTAAAAATTCAATCTGACCGTTGTTAGTGTTCATCTTAATATTATATGTCATCCCGTCTTGTCCATACCTATTTTTCATAACATGTACCCTACCGGTACCTAAAACCTTATCCTCTTTTTGTCTTGAAAGAGAGAAACACATATCAGCTACCATCATCTTATCGTAACTACCTGCTGCTTTATCTCCTTCTATAATACTATCTCTTGCTCCCATTCTATTTACCTGAGACGGTGTAATAACTGGTATTTTCATTTCTTTTGCAAGACCTTTAGTTGCTATAAATACATCATCTATTTCATCTTTTCTTTCATAGTTTCTACCTTTAGATGGTGCTTTTAAATAATCTACATAATCAATAACTACTAGATCTGGTTTATGATCCATATCTATACATTTTTGAATATGAGCTTTTATAGTATTAATAGATGCACCTTTTGGTGGATACTCTTTAACTATTAATCTTCCTTTTAATTCTTCTACAAGATCTGTAACTTCTTTTCTATGTTCGTTTACTTCATCTATACTGTATCCGGTAAAGTAACAGTCAAATCTTTTACCAACATAGTCTTCTCCAAGTTCTAAAGTATAAAAGTTAACTTTATAACCTAACCTTACAGCATGTCCAGCTATAGCTACCATTGCCCAAGATTTACCTCCTCCTGGTGAACCAAATACTATACTTAAATCTCCTGGTCCAAATCCACCTTGAATCCCTTCGTTGAGAACAGGCCACGGAGTAGGGATAGTAGGTCTATAATCAACCCTATAACGCGTTTCAATGTCTTTATTATATTCATGTCCTATATTTTTATCCATACCCGCCTTCATAGCATTTTCGATATTACTTCTAATACCGTCAAAATCACCTTTCTTAAGTAGATCAGCTGAGCTAAGTATAGCGTTCTTCATTTCTTGATTCTTACAAAACGTTGTAAATTCTTCTTGAACGTAGTCTAAATCATCTTGTGAAGCTTCGTATGAGTTTCTTAATTCTTCTTTTAAAGCTACTTGAAGTACTTCATTTTCTATCTTTTGAAGTTCAACTCTAAGTACATCCATAGTAACATTAGTATGATACTTATCGAAGTAACTTATAATCTGTCCGATTATCCATTTATGTGAATCAGCATCAAAATAATATTCATGTAAAACATCTCTAACATTAATTAGAAATCCTTTATCTGTAAGTAGTGAACCTAGTACTTTAAGTTGAAACCCCTTCCCGTATTGTTGTAAACTTTTTAGCGTCATTTATAACCTTTGTTGTAATATAATTATTTTTCTTCTAACAACCAACTGCTAGACTGTATTTTATCTCCTAATCCATCAATTAACTCTATTCCATACTGATTACATATGTTTGCTTCTGGTATAGTGTCATTGTTTTGATCTCCACCGTTAGCAAAAGCTATTTTATAAGTCTCATGAAATTTATTAAACATGCATTTTAAAGTCTCGATTTGAGTACTATCTTTATCTATTGAAATCCAAGCCATATCAACTACGCTTAGTGATCTTATAATTCTAACTCTTTCTTCTTCATCTTGAAAGAATTTAGAACCTTTCATTTCTCTTTGTTTATCGTTATTAACGATGACTATGAGAGCGTCACCTATTTCTTTTGCTTTTTCAAATAAATCTAAATGACCTTTGTGTAATGGGTTAAAGTACCCGCTAACTATTATTGCTTTTTTCATAACTTTCTGCTATTAATTTTTTATATTTTGTTGTTGACCAACCATGTCCTCTATCTAACCAGTGTATTGGTATTTTTAAAACGTCTCCTGTATATGGTTTACCGACATAATCTTCTCCTAAAAACCTTACACCGAAACTGCCTAATTTTAAAAGTTCATATAATTCTACTTCATAAGTGTAACTGTATACATCATCAATATACTTTATAGAAAGTAATATTTCTTTTCTTTCTTCGACCGAAAGTATAGGTTTTAACTTTTCAGGTCTCTCTATAGAAGGATCTGAATGTAAAAATACTATTAACTGAGTACAGTACTTAGAACATTCTTTAAACATTTCTATATAGCCTGGATGTATCACATCAAAATTACCTGCTACTACTCCTTTAATCATTTTACTGTTGTTAATCCTCTAAAGTTTTCTAACCAACCTTCCGTATTTTTTGTAACTCCTTCAATTTTATCTTGATCTAAATGATGTAAAAATGCACCTGTCTGTAAATCCGGTATTGGTGATTTTAATATTTCTTCAACATACTCTACTTCTTTATCATCTAATGCAGTATTATGTAGATCCATCAACTTAAAATTAGTCTCTACTCTATCCCAGTTATGAATAATTTTAGGAAAGATTTTCTTTTCATCTAATTTTTCTTCTGCTACTTTATAAACATACTCTAAGTCTGTCTTTTCTGTTAATAATTTAGGAAATTGAGAAACAATAGTCTTAATACCTAATCCTTTTACCCCCTGTAAGTTATCTGAGTTATCACCTAACAGTGCTTTAACTATATTATAGTTTGTAGGAAGTACCTTCAGCTCTTCAAAGATATTATCTTTTGTAAACGTTTTCTTCTTAACAGGAGCATATACCTCTATATTATTATTTACTAACTGTAAAAAGTCTTTATCAGATGATACAATTGTTACTTTTTTACCTGCTAATGAAGCTCTTTTAGCTAGATATGCCATTATATCATCGGCTTCTAACTTTTCTAATACCATTTGCTGTACTGGTAAACACTCTAAATAATCTTGAGTTCTAAATAACTGTCCTATTAGTGCTTCAGTCTCTTCTTCTTTGGTATCGTATAAACCCCAATGGGTAATTCTTGAGGTAGCTCTTTGTGCTTTATAGTTAGGATCAATATTCTTCCTATTTCCTGATCCACCTTTACCGTCCCACACAACTACAACTCTTGTTGGATCAAATATTCTAGTAACATACCCCAAAGAACGAAGAAACCCTACCAGACCACCTACATGGGAGCCTGATGGGTTCATCGCTTTGAGCAGCGAGAACGATCTAATTAGAGTGTTCATCGCATCAACGATCAGAATGTGATCGTTTAACGCTCGGGGTGGGGTCTCCTTTAAATTCTTTAGAATATTTTGATATGCCACTAGTCTAATAAATTAGGTGCTATTACATCTTCTTCCAGATCACCTTCTTCGATAAGATCGAAGTCTAAACTACCTACTAATTTTAACCAATGTTCCTTATGAGCATCTTTATACTTATCGATTTGTCTTTTATCGTCTGGTATAAATCCATGAGAAGTCATAACTACTCTTCCTCTAGATTGCACTCCTCCAATATGGTTCTTCTCTATCTGTACATTAGTACGTTTAGCAAACTCTACTTGCATACCGTCTTTTATAGCTTTAATCTTAGATGTACCTGGATTGGTAATGTTACCAAAGGTAACTACTAAGGTTGCATCATACCACATAGACATTCCACCTTTATTTTGAAGCTTAGGTTGACCCATCGGCGATTCAGGTTTCATAGTCCATACTTTATTGATAGCTACTAACGTATTAGTATAGGGTGAGTTTTCTTTTCTAGATAATAAGATCTTTTGATTAAGGTTATTACCAAACTGAGTAGACATTGCACCTGCATTCCATTCATTATTGTTCTTATTAGAACGTACTGATAGTTCACATGGTACTGAGCCTATACTATCCCAGAAGAAACACATATCATAAGGCAAGTTACCTTTAGCTTGTTCATCCATTAAGTCTGCCATATAGACTGCTACGTCTTCTATAGTATTTAACTGTCCTCTATCGGCATATAGAAAATGACCTTCATAATCGACAACAGTTCCATTTTTATCCTTAACTTCTTCAAACTGTAATCCCATTTCTTTTGCGTGTTCCCAAGACCATTTCATCTCAGTAACGATAAATACTGGGAGAATGCCCTGTTTTTGAGCATTCACCGCAGCTTCTAGTAGGGCAGTTGTCTTGCCCGTATCACTATGTCCACGCAATAGAGTGATGTGTCCGGTAGGAATACCGGGTAAAGATGTAATATCCTGAAAGGCTTGAGATAGTGGTATCCAACCTTGTTCTTTAAATTTTACAGAAGCGTTAGAATAACCTTTCTTCTGTTTAAAATTTGATAGATTGAACGACTTGCGTACTGCAGCAGTCGCTCTTGCTTTTACTTCTTCTTTCTTATTTGCCATTCTTATTCGTTAAATAAATCATCAAATTTACTTACCGTGTCTTTATTATCAGCAGTTGCTGTCTCTAAAGTAAAGTCTGTTTTGGCTGGTGCAGCTGGAGTTTCAGCTCCTGCAGCTGGAGCAGCTTCTTCTGCTGATCCTGGATTAAGATAGTTCTGTAATTGCTTCTTAATAAAGTCGTAATCATACTGAGTATGTACTTCTACTGGGTTAGGTTGAGTTTTTAACCAAGTATCTACTGAATCGTTATTATCTGATAAAGCGGTTTGTTTAGGTTTAATTCTAACAGTAGTTTCAGGATAAGGATTACCTTCTCTCTGTTCTACTACTAAATCCCATCCGTTTATAACGTCAGTAAAGTCACCTACATCTTCATCTTCTGCTAAAGCAAGTAATGCTTTATAGATAGTAATTCCGAATCCCCATAATCTAACTCCTTTATCTTCTTCTCCTCTTACTACAACAGGAGCAAAGATTCTAGTCTTAGGTGATATCTTACCAGCTAATGACCAATTGTCTTTATCTGAGGTTTTCTTAAGTTCTTTTACAAACTCTTCAATAGGGTCTTGTTTACCAAAGTTTGATAATGCAACCATAGGGTATTTTCCAATACCGTAATGAAATTTTAATTCCTTAAAAGGGAATGCAGGGTCATATACAGAAGGTACAATCCTTACTGTTTGTTTGCCCAGTTGTGGTTTCCAAAAAATTGTGGAATAATCCGTTTTTTCTCTTTGCTGACCGCTACTATTTAACGAATCAAGCTTTGCGCGTATAGCATTTAAATCCATATAACTAATTTTAATTTATAACTTATTACTAATAATATAAGAACTTTTTATCAGTTCTCCAACTCTATAATCTTATAAAGTTTTGTGTTCACTCTTTTGAGTTCCGGACCTTTAGTTAATAGAATGCAATTTCTATAATCTGTCCAGTTGATGCGGTAATTTGTATCTAATACACCTTCATTAAGTTCTTTAATTAAAGTGTTTAATGCGTTGATTGTATATAATGTGTTAGATTCTTTCTTTCTATGCACTAAAATAGTATTCTCTAAAAACGTTCCTACGTTTCCAAAGTCAACATTATAGGTACATATATATTCCTCTTGCGATTTTGAATATAGTACGAAAATTTTGTTGTAGATTATTTTATACCTTTCTTGAATCTCTTCTAAGACTCCTTCTAAAGTCTCTTCAGTAGCAAAAGTACAGAAAAGTTTGTTGCTCATATCGTCGTATAAATCTAACGGTTCAATGTCGTAATCGAACGCCGCTATAACTTGTTGTTCTATCATTTATAAATATGTTTTCGTTTTATAAACTAAGGTCTTTTGAATATTTAAATTTTATTGGGTACTTACCCCCTGATTCCAGTATCTCCTTTAGTTCTTCTAATGTTTCTTTTCCGTCTTCCTTATGAAAGTCAAATAATAATGCATCGTATGTATACAAGACTAACTTAGTTTTCTTATTTTTTAAGTAGCCTAGTACTTCTTTTAATATAAGAATATTTCTTGAAGTTTCAAGCGATTGCATGATATAATTCATTAATTTTTGTGGATTCATGTCTTTTAACCCTCTTGTGAATGGTTTTCCACTAATAGGCGCCAAGACTCTTCCGTCATTTTCGTATCTTTCCCACAGATCTTTGATATAGTCATTGATCTTTGTAAAAATTTCAAGGAAAGCATATTTTTCTGGTATCTTTCCATAAATTGCGTGAAAGTTAATTTGTTTTGCTTTATCATATTCATCTTCTGTGATTTCTTCTTTATTAAAATATTGTTTTGCTAACTGAGTATGAGCTGATTCATTTGTAAGAGGGTAATTAATCTGATCACAAAGTAAACGCAGGTGATACCCGTCAAAATCCAACTCGACAAAATAGTCTCCTTGCGGCCGAAAGCAGGATCTATAGTCCCTTCCCTTAGGTATTGCAGCGAAATTAACGCTGTTAAAAGCATTAGTAGGTCTAGAAGTAACATTGTATAAGTTATATGAGGTTAGTACTGTATTATCTATTGTATTGTACCTCGGGTTACGAGGTTTAAACATTTTATTAAAATTTTCATAAAAAATACCTAATCCAGCTTGTTCTAGTAGAAAAAATACATTAGTAGCAGTTTTATTATAGAAATCAAATCCTTCAGGTATGTTATAATCTACTACATCTTTAACTTTTTCATATACTTTTTCACAACTTTCATATAATTTAGATAATGGAATTAACTGATTTATATGTTCAAAACTATTATATCTGTTATAAAAATAATTTAATGTAGTAGTCTCTCTAGAATATTCTAATCTATCGTAGTTTGTCATACTATAGACTAACGATAAGTCTATGGCTTCTTGTAGATTAAAGTGATAGAGAAGGTTCTTTTTATTTAAGGTATAAAGTGTACTAGCAGATAATAAAATTTGGTAGACACGTTCTTTAGATACATTCAATCCTTCATCGTGACTGACAGGTATAATAAATCCATGCTTAGAATGTACAGGTCTAATGTATACTGCTACTGTTTTTGTAAGCTTTTGATGATAAAGATCATTTGAACTTATAACATCTACATATAACCCTAATTTCGATAACTTTTCTAAGTTTAATAACTTAGATTCTTTTTCAACTATATAAAACACTTATGAAACCTTTCTTATAATATACGATTTTTATTCGTAATAACAAACTCTGAGGGATCTTTTAGTATTAATGAGATTCCTTTCATTTGTTTATCAGCTTCTATGGTCATATTTTTATTTCTAGTTATACTACCACTATAGACGTAATCTTCTTTTACTATATCGTAAGCTGGTTGGGTTAAGTCCCATTTAAAATTAAGGCTTTCAATATAATTATACTGTGATAATCCTACGTGTCTTTGTTTTTTAGTTTCAATAACTTCTTTAGTTCTAGTATCTTGAGAAAAATATCTTACTACATACCCTCTTTCAAAATCTTTAGAAGTTGGCTGTATATGTTCACCAACAAAATTAGCAAATATTAATTTATCATCTAATCTTCTTAGCTCTTTTGCATTTTTAGAAGGTTTATTCCCAGTATAGAACTTATCGTTGTATGTAATAAAGTACGGACCTGTATAGTATTTACCGTCTTCTGTGACGTAATCCTTACCGTTAGTATATTTTGTACTACTATATTTTGATTTAGGTAAATACATAATTAGTTCTTAGGTATGATAAACATTTGACTTGTTAATTTAGTGGTCCATAAATTTTCTGTAAACTGTTGCTCTATACCTGTGATTATAAATCCAGTTATTTCTTTATACCTTTCAGGTAGTATTTCATTAGAAATTTTTAATCCCTGTCCAACTTTTAATCCGCTTATACCTTTAAGTTCTATATTTAATTCTAAAGGTATAATTCCCGGTAAAGGTTCTTTTCTATCTGTTTTATATTTTGTTAACGCTGCTACTGTTTGTTTTGTATGTGTAGCTTTTAATGATTTCATAGACTTACTCCCTTCCACATATGTTTCATTATCATCCTTCTCTATATCTTTTTTAAATTCTTCTAAAACTGTATTAGTGGTTTCTTCTGTAGATACAGGAATTTTTTCATCTCTTATAAATTTAGTAGGATAAAATCTATCAATTAATCCATCATTCCATTTTTGCATTGATAGCATATCCTCTCCTACATCTGTTCTAGATACTTGTGCTGCTACAGCTACAAAACTAGCTATTCTGTTAGAAAGCTTACTACCTAAAGAAAGATCTAAAACAGAAGATCCTAATCCTATTACATCTATTTCTGTAGCTTCTGGTGGTAAATCTCTATCGACAACGTAGTAGGTAAAATTACTATCTTCATAGTGTATGTCGAAATTGTTAACTCCTCCTGCATTTTCATTTAAATTATTTAAAATTGATTTAACTAAATGAAAAACTGTAGTTTTTTCTTTATCAGAACTGTTTTTAAAACCATCTAATATACTTAAAACTAAGTCGATATTCACATTTATATCTAACATTGAGTCTGAAGGATTTTCTTCTCCTTGGAAAGAGTATGCCTTGCCTGGTAAAAATCCAATTTCTGGGTCCAACATAAAATGTTCTGGAAATGTAACATAAGGTTGGGTATCGTCTTCTCCTTTCACAGTTTTAAATTTAACAATATGCTTATTATCTGTAGATCTAATCATTAAAGATTGATTTATAGCAGATAGTATCTGTGAAAGTGGTAAGTAGAAAAATTTATTTATCTCAGTACTTTCTTTTGCGTCTACTTTATGTGATATTATTTTTAACTCACCAGTCTCTTCTACAATTTTATCATGTAACTCTTTGCTTTTAGAAGGTATAAACTTACCTTCTTTTCTGTAGTTTTTTATTTCTTCTAGTAACTCTTCTAGAGATGTTCCAATTTGTGATCTGTCTCCTTCTTCTGCAGCTTCATCTTTATCTGTATTAACAAATATTAAAGATTTTATAGATTCAACTAACTCACCTTTAGAAATAATATCGACTTTACAGTCATATTCTCCATTTTTTGCATAAGACCATGTAAAGTTTTTGATTGTCCCGAACATTCCATCGTAAGCATAATTTTGATCAACTTTTAATTTTTCTATTTTATCTTGTATCTGTACAGGGTCATTACCTTTAAAGTATACATCATCACCAACAGTCTCTATTACAGAAGAGATGTTGCCATCTTTATCAACATAATGTGAATTTCCCCATTCTACTAATATAGAAAATCCTGGTCTTAAAAATAAAGATTCTAAATTACTGAGTTGAGTAGGAGAATTTGCTTTAAATTCTACAGATGCTGCTTTTATAGATCCGAAAACATTTTTTGACTGTACAATTAGGCTATCTAATCCAGGCATAGGTATAAAACCAAACTCTGGACTTATTTCATAGGAACTATCTTCTTGTCCTGGTCTGAATCCCTGTCTTATGGTTTGATTGTAGAGTGTGCCTCCTAGTAATACATTATTCTTAGCTAAGTCGTTACCGTCTTCTGTATTAACAGCAGAGGATAATTTTATCCAGGAATGGTTACTATTAAGGTAAACTAATTGAGAATCTTCTCTACCGCTCTGTAAACTTAGTAGTTTATTCCTAGCATCTAAAATTTCTGATACTCCTTTAGTGAATGGTCCACCTAATATTCT
>Ga0222717_10000974_pt1 | contig 23854 bp, 42 predicted proteins | sample C33_18DmetaG_FD_165053 | JGI IMG/M metagenome (GOLD analysis project Ga0222717, IMG submission 165053) | Estuarine water microbial communities from San Francisco Bay, California, United States - C33_18D | ecosystem: Environmental > Aquatic > Marine > Unclassified | place: USA: California... | reverse complement strand
CAGGTTGTAGAGCCGTTGTCAAAACAGTTCTATTGTATAGCCATGATAGGGGGTCAGTACAATGAACTATAACCCAAAAGAACGCCTGTTAACCTTAGCTCAACAGTACGAGCTAACGCCAAACGAGCTACTGGAAACAGTAGGGTTTGCAGATATTGGCGTTCCATCAATTTGTGTGAACAGCACTTGTCCAGACTGGAGCGATGACAAGGGACCACCGCAAGGCTATGGTTATTGTAATTGGTGCGGAACTCTCTCTGTGTTGTCGTGCGTACAACTGGGAGAACAGTCTGTCACACCCCTACAGTAGAAATTAGGATAGGATAAGATAATGAGACTAAAACTATTTCAAAACAGTATAACTGAAATCAAAGTAGGTGGCATCGACATGAGTGATTACCCTAAGTTTTGTGATGCTTACATCCAGTCTGCTTTGATAGATGGTGTGGAAGCCACTGAATCAGAACTTGAGGACTTGACTGAAGATAGCTCATTTCTTTATGAATGCATACACAATCAAATACACTAAGAGAAGGATACCCCTACAATGGAATATGTTACATGGAATAATTACAACTTAGAGTCTATCCGCAAAGCAGAACTACGTAAGTCAACACTAGAGTCAAAGGGGTACACACTCATGCACGAAGCTGTAAACTGCCTGACCTACAAGTTAGAAACTAAAGAAAAGCGAGAGGCAGTACACGCTGATCTAATTGAAAAAGTGAGACAATGGAAATGAGAAAAACACATTTAATAGTATCGGCTGATGTTCAGATGATGTTTGCATCAGGTCAGGTTCACTCATTCCGCATCTCAGACATACCTTGCACATGGGAGTGGGACGAAATGTCGAGAACAGCCTGTGAGTATTGGGCTGCGTTTGACTACATAGGTAACACATGGCACAACTACGATTGGTTCACAATCAAGTCATGGACTGGATCACCAGTAAAAGAGAAAGGATAAGATAATGCACGTAGTGTTTTTAAATAAAGACGGAGAGGTTAACATCTTAGCCGCGTTCTTAATGGAAACCCCTGCGAGGGAATTTAGGGATGAACAGCAACGACTGTTTGTGTCTGAGTTAAAAATCAAGGAGTTGCCAGTGAAAGCATGGGAACACTTCTTCAAGCTAAAAGAGTACTTATACCCCCACAGTGGAAATTAGAGTTTGACATATGGTGAAACCTGGAATAGCTTACGAATCATAGATAAACACTTGAAACAAAAGGAACATAAAATGACTAACACAATGACCAAAGAAGCTGTGTACGAAGCAATCGCAGCTAAGTCTACTAAGATCAGTACAGTGTCGTTCATCAAGGCAGACGGTAGCATCCGTACTATCAACGGATTGTTTAAACCATCGTCTAAAATCGTTGGTTCTGATCGTGGTGTAGCGCAAGGTGAGGCTATGCGGGCAAGAGGACAGGTGCCTATCTGGGAAATAGCACAGGGGGGCAGTTGGAAGAGTTTTTACGCTGATCGTGTGGTGGAAATCAAATGACATATGAAGAGTATGGGATATATTACCCTTATCAAAACTACTATAGAAATAAAGAGCTAGTGAAAACTGCAAAAGAGCTTGTGAAGTCTAAGAGCTTTAGCGAAATAAAGGCTCATTTAAAAGAGTATTGCTTGGAAGATGAAAACGATTTCAAAGACTGGGATGAAAACGTAGATAAAGAAATTCGCGTAAAGAACGAAAAAGTCTTGTCTCTCTCAGAGCCTAAACTAAGAGAGTTTGCTTTTAAGGATCAAAAACATCTTATGATGTGCCACGAAGATAAAGACATTGACCAATTCATAGAGGACTATTTGAAATGACCCCTCTCTTATGTCTGGCTACAGCAATCTACTTCGAGGCGCGTGGTGAAAATCACGACGGGCAGATGGCGGTAGCTCAGGTGGTCGTCAATCGTATGGTTGATGATCGCTACCCTGATACCATCTGTGGTGTCGTGTGGGAGCCTAAGCAGTTTTCTTTTACCCACGATGGAAAACCTGAGAAGATGTACGAGGTGGAAGCGCGTGAAACAGCTATGCAGGTAGCTGAGGAAGCCCTACAAGGGAATGGGCTAAACATTACCAGTACCCATTACCATAGCACAGGAGTAAAACCCTATTGGCGTAAGCATTACAAACTTGACGGCAGGGTTGATAATCATTACTTCTACACAAATGAAACACCATACAAATAAGGAGAGACACATGACCCCCTCAATGGAGAGACACTTGATAGAACTGGGTGTACTATCACCAACTACGATAGAGGCACTAGAGCAAGTGTCACAAGCACTGACTGAGCAACGTCGTCGTATGGCTAAAGGCTTCTTTGATGACCCCCGCGATGAAAACGGAGAGGTTCCATTCTGATGATGATATTCCTACTGATATGGTTCCAAGTAGCACCAGAGCAAGGTGTAAGGTATCACCATCTGAGTACACATGAAAATAAGACCTTTTGTCAAACAGCATTGAAGGATGCTAGTGTGATGGTAAACGATAAAACTGAAGCGATAGAGTGCATTGGAGTAAAGATAGATGCAAATTAAGACAACATACATTGGTCATATGGGTAGTGATCTATCAGTAGCTAATGCCGCTAGGGTATCTTTTGGCAAGACATCAGAGATGGATACGTCTGATCCTTTTGGGCCACCTAAACTGAAAGAGAAGGATGCTAAACTAATACGCTATTTAGCAGATCACAGTCATATCAGTCCATTCGGACATTGTTTTATTAGTGCTCATGTCAAAAGTCCAGTGTTCGTAGCTAGGCAGCTAGTTAAGCACAAGTTCCTACGTTGGAATGAGATAAGTCGTAGGTACGTCGATGGTGAACCTGAGTTCTATGTACCTGATGAGTGGCGTGGACGTAGTGCTGACAAGAAACAGGGCAGTGAAGGTGTAGTAAGATATGAAGGGCCACTAGGTATCTACAATCAGATAGATGTATACAGTGAACTATTACGTATGGGTGTATGCCCAGAGCAAGCACGTATGGTACTGCCACAGAGTATGATGACTGAGTGGTACTGGTCAGGTTCACTGGATGCATTTGCTGATATGTGTAGGCTACGTCTAAAGTCTGACACACAGCAGGAAACGAGAGAGGTAGCTATGCAAGTATACGATATCATACAGCCACTATTCCCTGTGTCGTGGGATGCATTGATGGCACAAGGGGAATGATGATGGGATTCATATGGGGTGTAGTAGTAACCTACCTACTGGCGTTGATCCTGATGATGGATGCTATAGATAGCGCCGAGGGAATAGAAGACGCTGACAAGGGTGGTGCAACCTTGTTTGCATTCTTGTGGCCCTACGAGGCACTACTGGTAATATTTCACAAACTGACAGGGGGCCGTTTCGATGGGGGACAGTAAAGCTACAATACATGATATCATACGAGAAATGCTAAAATGTCCGAGGGTAACAACTGAGGATGTGATCCATATTATTAGATTGAGACAGGAAGAACTATCACAGGAACCAGAGGTAGAATGACAACTTATATTATCGCAACCGAAAGTCGTAACGGAACAATCATACCCTTAAATCTGCCAAAGATGACGTATGAACAGGCAAAGAGGGGTGCAGAGAAATTACGTCAGTTACAGCCTTTAACGACCATACTGGTAATTAACACACAGGCAAACTAAACATGGAAGAAGTCGAGAGAATGACCACAGACGAAATTGTTAAGATGTGTACTAGGCTTGCTAACAAATACAGAAGACCTCACATGAAGGGAGACTTGATATCAGAGGGGGTACTAGCTGTGTACGACAGACTTGAAGTCAAACCAGACGAGTACCCTGCAAGTCTCTACAGACGTGCTAACAAGGCCATGCACGAATATATAAACATTAAGACAAAAGCCGTAACAATACCTATCACAAGGAGCGCAGAGGCTCTCTCAAAGGGCATTCAGTACGATGGGCAAACATACTCCGAGGAAGGACTAAAAACATTAGCAAAAGCACTGTCATCAACGGCAGTAGGGTTTAACGACAACCTAACCTTGATAGCAGAGGATTGTACAAAAAACTATGAGGATAAAGATTTTGTAGAAAAGGCTATGGCTACCTTAACAAGTGTAGAGAGGAGTGTCATAAGGCTCAGGTATTTTAACGACAGAAGCCAGGATTGGTTAAGTGAAAACTTAGGTGTCAGTCAGAAGACTGTATCACTCTGGGAAAGAGAGGCTTTGACTAAGATGGCGAAACTGTAACAATTTGTGAAGTATAAAAACTGTGATTATGTCTATATAGTAAGATGAGACACTTAGAATACCTTACTTAAGTTACTCTAGTGTTACAGCATATCGTCGTCATTACTATAAAAATAACACTAGAGTTACACTAGAGTTAGGGTCAACGATGATGAGCTATAACACTAGATAACTTAAGATAGACTAAAGATAGGAAAGATTAAATGACAGACACTAGCAATTTACCGTGTCCTTTTGTGGGGTGCGGATCATCAGATGCTTTCAGCTACAACAGTGAGGGATACGGTAAGTGTCACTCTTGTGATACCAATTATCCTTCTCGTAAGAAAACACTTGAATGGGCCGCAGATAGATACCCTACAATACAAAAGGATGAATACTCGTTCACACCTAAGAAGATTGAGCCGATAGTTCCGCAAGACCCTAGCAGCGGAAATTATGAAAGTATGCGTGGGATTGATGAGGCTGTAATGACGGAGTATGGGGTATTAACTTTCCCAGATCGTCAAGAGTACGTATATCCCAGCGGGGGAATTAAAGTTAGGACACTACCCAAGAAAGGGTTCTTTACTAAGTCTGGATTCAAGTCTGATGAACTGTTTGGTATGAACTTATTTACCGCTGGATGTAGTAAGACTGTTACTGTAACTGAGGGCGAAATTGATGCCATGTCAGTGTTCCAGATAGTACAGAGTAAGTTTACAAACCCTGTAGTGTCGTTACCCTCTGCCACACCTTCTAAGAAGCTCTGGGAAAATTGTGCAGAGTGGCTTAATAGCTTTGAGAAGATCATCTTGTCAGTAGATAATGATGATGCTGGAAATGCCCTTGCTGACAATATAGCTAAGTTGTTTCCTAATAAGGTTTACCGTGTTGACCACAGACCTTTCAAGGATGCTAACGAGTTCTTAAAAGCAGGTAAAGCGTCAGAGTTTAAGAACGCATGGTGGAATGCACCTAAGTATACACCTGAGAATGTGATGAACAGTACACAGGATTTCTTGTCGTTGTATAAGGATACACCTGAGCATCAGTATATACCAACAGGTATAGAAGCACTAGACGATAAGATACTTGGTCTCATGCAAGGTCACTTCACAGTGATTAAAGCACCTACAGGTATCGGCAAGACAGAAATCATGCGTTACCTTGAGTACAATATGCTACAGCGTAAGGTTCCTATCGCAGCATGGCACTTGGAAGAGACTAAGCTACGATCCCTGCTTGGCCTTGTGTCATACGAATGTGGGGATAACTTAACCCGACGAGACTTAATTGAAGAGAAGGATGCAGAGGATCAGGTACTATCGGCTATCAGTAGCTTGACTGCCGACGAAAACTTTTACCAGTTCTACCTCAGTGATGGACAGGATGCTGACGATCTGATTGACCAGATAAGATACTTTGCTGTAGCCTGTGGTGTTAAGTTTGTTTTCTTTGAGCCTATCCAGGATGTGCTTGTAGGATCATCTGATGAGAGCAAAGAGCAAATGTTAGCTGACCTGTCAGTGCGTCTATCCAAACTGTCTGCCGAGCTGAACGTAGGTATCGTAACCATTGCTCACACTAACGATGATGGTCAGATGAAATACTGTCGTATGATCGGACAACGAGCATCAGTGATTGTTAACCTTGGTCGAGACAAAGACTCTGAAGACTTAGAGGAGAGAAACACAACGTACCTAACTGTTGAGAAAAACCGTCCATGCTCAGAAGAAGGTAATGCAGGGATGATGAGATTCAACACTGAAACATTCACGTTAAGAGAGGTAATATGACAACAGTATTCGACATTGAAACAGACGGTCTATTAGATGAGTTGACCAAGATTCATGTCCTGTCTTGGTCTAATGACATGGGTGAAGTTAAGCATACCCATGACTACGATGAGATGCGCTATGTATTGCTCAACAGTGAAACCCTAGTTGGTCATAACATTATACGCTTTGATATCCCTGTAGTGGAAAAAGTGCTAGGCATTGAGGTTACAGCACGCTTAGTAGATACACTGGCACTAAGTTGGTATCTGCACCATGATCGCATTAAGCATGGCTTAGAGGGCTACGGAGAGGAATATGAAGTACCCAAGCCTGTCATTAAGGATTGGAACAGTCTTACCCCAGAGGAATACGCTCACAGGTGTGATGAGGATGTTAAGATCAACAATCGTCTATGGCGTGACTTAAACCTTAAGCTGAACAAACTATATAAAGACCCTGCCGATAAGAACCGTCTGATAGACTATCTGTCGTTCAAGCTAGACTGTGCAAAAGAACAAGAGACCCTGCGGTGGAAATTAGACGTAGACAAAGCACAAGTAGCCTACGACGAAATTATGCAGTTAAAGGTAGAAAAGGTAGAACAATTAGCAGATGCCATGCCAAGGAAGACACTTACCCGTGTAGCTAACCAACCAAAGGTTATGTACAAGAAGGACGGTGATCTGTCTTCATATGGGGAGAAGTGGGTATCACTCTGTAAGCAATATATGCAACCCGCAACAACCTTAAAGTTTGTCGTTAAGACAGGAGAGGAGCGTGGTAACCCAAACAGTAATGACCAAGTAAAAGACTGGTTGTATTCTTTAGGTTGGAAACCACTTACTTACCAGTTTACAAGAAACAAGAAAACAGGAGAGGAGAAACAAATTGCACAAGTACGAAAGAATGGAGAGCTATGCCCAAGTGTCAGAAAGCTTGCAGAGGTTGACCCGACTGTTGATCTTCTGGATGGCCTCACAGTTCTTACTCACCGTGCTGGTATTCTTAAAAGTTTCCTAGAGTGTCACAAAAACGGATGGCTAGAGGCTAGTGTAGCGGGTCTCACTAATACCTTTCGTTTCAAACACTTTCGCCCACTGGTAAATCTACCCAGCGTAGACAAGCCATACGGTGATGTGATCCGTGGTTGCCTAACTTGTCCTGATGGCTATGTGTTAGCTGGTGCTGACATGACCAGCCTAGAGGATACAACTAAACGACACTACATGAAGCCACTAGACCCTGACTACGTAGAACAGATGAGTAAGGAAGGTTTTGACCCGCACTTAGACTTGGCTCTACACGCTGGTGTTATCTCACAAGATGACATCGACAAGCACAACTCAGGGGAACAGTCACTGAAGTCCCTACGTAAGAATTACAAGGTGGTGAACTATAGTGCTACGTATGGTGTAGGAGCGCCTAAGCTGGCCCGTGAGACAGGTATGAGTGTCAAAGAGGCTAAGACCTTACTAGAGGCGTTCTGGTCACGTAACTGGTCTATTGAGAAGGTGGCAAGCACACTACGTACACGTGAGCTATTTGGCTCTATGTGGCTCAAGAACCCTGTGTCTGGCTTCTGGTATAGCCTACGTAGTGACAAGGATCGGTTCAGTACACTCAACCAAGGCACAGGTGTCTACTGTTTTGATAGCTGGGTTAAGGAGTGTCGTAACATGGGATTGGAGACTATAGGTCAGTTCCACGATGAGATCATCGTCCTAACAAAAGAAGGAGAAGAAGATAAGGCAGAAGGTATCATGCACAAGAGTATCTCAAACGTAAATGACCAGGTAGGTCTAAATGTACCTCTAGGGACAGATGTGCAATTTGGCAACACCTACGCAGATATTCACTAAAAGTAAAATAAGTGTGCGAATCAAGGTATAATTTTTCTAAATATGTCTATATAGTATAGTACGTAACCCCGACTGAAAGGAAGTTCAATGGGCAAGACAGTAGTAGTAGAGTGCGAGATTGAATGGGCGAAACTTCGTGAAGAAGATCGTGACATGGGGCCAAACGATGGTTCTGACATGGCAATTAATATGCAAGCAAAGCAAGGTGTGTATGTCGTTAATCTTATGCTTGATGAAGATACTAAGGATAAGATGATTTCTGATGGAGTTCCTAACAAGGGTCTACAGGCTCAGTTATTCAAGACTAACAAAGAAGGTCGTATGTTTTACAAAGCTACCCGACCCCATTTTAACCCTAAGTTCAAGAATAGACAAACTGGAGAACAAGGCGTAGTTGTAGGGCCACCAGCAATGTTTAAGAAGGTGGGTAAAGATCACGTTGCTTGGGACTGGGAAAAAGATGGTGTCCTTGGTAACGGAACAAAAGTTATCGCAAAGCTAGATGTTTGGGACGGTAAGATCACACAGCTAGAAAAGATATCTGTTGTGGATCACGTTGTCTTTGAGCCAGAAGCAGAAGATCGGAGTGCCTTCTAATGCAAGTTAAAATGATCTTTACTTCAGAGTCTGAGGCTGATGGGTTTCAAGGGAGTACCACAGTTGTACGAGATAATGTTGACGACTTGTATGGCTTAGGTAGAGCCTTTGCTGATGCAGCTAGGGCGGCTGGCTATACATACGTAGAAGATGTAGGCTTTGAAAAGGACGATGGTTCGATGGTGTTTGGAGACTTCTAATGGAAAGTGGCAAGGTCTTAATTGATGGAGACATTGTAGCTTATAGATCAGCGGCCTCTCTAGAGAGTGAGTTCTTTAGAGAGGTCGGCCCCCCTGACCTTAAGTTATACAAGTATAAAAAAGACCACTATGAGGAGTTTTTAAAAGGTTACAAGTTCTGGGAAGCTGGTAACACTAGCTTGAAGGAACACATCCATAAGAGTATGGACTTTATCTTAAAGCGGACAGTTAGAGATTTCCAAAGTGGTTCCTACCAAGTCTACTTAACGGGATCTAATAACTTTCGTCACCAAGTTGCAAAGTCATTTCCCTACAAGGAAACTAGGAAAGTTAATCCTAAGCCTGTTGATCTACCAAAGGCAAGAGCTTACCTGATAGAAGACTTTGGGGCTATAGTTAGCGAAGGAGAGGAAGCAGACGATCTGATTGCCATAGAAGCCACAAGGTGCGGTCCAACAACGATTATCGCATCTATAGACAAGGATATGCTACAGATACCTTGTCGCCACTTTAACATCAACAGAGGAGATTGGACTACCGTTACTGAAGTCTCTGGTCTTAGGTTTTTCTACACTCAAGTCTTAACAGGTGATGCCTCAGATAACATTAAAGGGGTTCACGGTATTGGGCCTAAGACTGCTAAAAAGTTGCTGTCTGGTGTTAATGTAGAAGAGGAAATGTGGGACGTTTGTGTGAAGGCATACGAAGGAGATATACAAAGAGTAGTAGAAAATGCCAGACTGCTTTGGCTTAGAAGGGAAGTTGGTGAATTATGGATGCCACCGAAATAAGAGGTAAGCATATCGCTGTTTGGTTTTCTTGTGGTGCAGCCTCAGCAGTTGCAGCTAAGTTAACCTTAGACCTGTACGGCAAAACAAATAAGGTCAGTGTAGTTAACAACCCCATCAAAGAGGAACATCCAGATAACCAAAGGTTCTTAAAAGATGTGGAAGGTTGGCTAGGCTCCCCAATAGAATTTGCCGTTAGGTCTAAGTATCCCGACCAGTCTTGTGAAAAGGTTTGGGAAGACAGGAAGTTTATGTCTGGTCCTACAGGTGCGCCATGTACACTAGAACTAAAAAAGAAGGCGAGACAAGAATGGGAGAAAGCTAACAGTCCTGATTATACCGTACTGGGATTTACAGCAGAGGAAGTTAAACGTGCTGATCGTTTTAAGTTAACTGAACGTGACACACTTTTGACTCCTCTAATAGACGCAGGGTTTACTAAACAGGATTGCTTTCGTGTTCTTCAAGAGGGTGGCGTAACTCTACCTGCTATCTACACGTTGGGCTACCCTAATGCTAACTGTATAGGTTGTGTTAAGGCTACTTCAGCTACCTACTGGAACTTAGTTAGAGAGACTTTCCCAGAAGTCTTTTTAGCCAGAGAGACCCAATCAACCGAAATAGGTGCAAAATTAGCCTACTACAAAGGAAAGAGGATTATGCTAAAAGACCTACCGCCCGACGCGAAGGGGCATAAATTAAAAGACTATGACTTTGAGTGTGGTATCTTTTGTGAGGAAAAGTAGTAAGATTAGGCAACACGCCATAAGAAATGGATATAGGTCAGGACTAGAGGATCGCATATCTGAACAACTCAAAGATTTGTCAGTGTCGTTTAAGTACGAGCAGTTTAAGATCAAGTATGAGGTACATGAAGTTAGAACCTACACGCCTGACTTTGAACTTCCCAACGGCATTATCATCGAAAGCAAAGGAAGGTTCGTTGCAGCAGACAGGAAGAAGCACTTACTGGTAAAGAAGCAACACCCTAAGTTAGACATACGCTTTGTCTTCAGCAATAGTAAGGCAAAGATTAACAAGGGTTCCAAGACAACTTATGCCATGTGGTGTGAGAAGAATGGTTTCCAATACGCAGACAAACTCATCCCGAAGGAGTGGTTAAAATGACGGTAGGAAGTACAGCAGTAGTCTTTAGTTGTGGTCACACAGACCCAGACGTAAGTAACGAAAGGTTCGATTGGTTAGGAGAGTTGATATACGACGTTAGACCTGACTATGTTATAGATTTAGGTGATGGTGCGGATATGCGGTCGTTGAACTCTTACGACACTCGTTACCCAGAAGCTATCGTAAGCCAGTCCTACCAGGATGATATCGAACACTACAACGAGGCAATGAGCCGTTTGAGAGAGAAGCCTAGTGTACGAAAATATAAACGACCGTTTTGGGTTGGCTTTGAGGGTAACCATGAAAACAGAATTAAGACTGCTGTTAAACACGATCCAAGAATAGAGGGGGATAGGTATGGGGTTTCGTTCAAGCACCTACAAACAGACCACTGGTTCGACGAGTACCACGAATACACTAATAGCGCCCCCACCATTCATAATTACGATGGTGTTGACTACGCTCATTATGTGGGGGCTGGCAACTTTGGTCGTGCCATTAGTGGTGTTCATCATGCTTATGGGTTACTACAAAAGCGCTATCGTTCTTGCACTGTTGGTCACAGTCATAAACGTGATCTTTATTTTAAGGACGATGTTGGCAGCAACGGTGCTATTGGGGCCGTTATCGGTTGTTACAAGGGTGCTGAAGAAGGTTGGGCTGGTCAATCGAACAAGGAGTGGTTCAAAGGTGTTCTCATCAAACGAAATATTTGTGATGGACTCTACGAGCCTCAGTTTATTAGCCTTGAGACCTTACGACGGACATATGGGAAATGAGGTTGAAGCTGCACTACGTGGTGAAACAAAGGGAGTAATACTTTGGGAAAAAGGTCAGACTACGTAAGGCGAGAGAGGGATGCCTACTATACGCCACTAGCTGCTGTTGAGCCTCTGATTCCACACTTGCCATACACGTTTGACTACGTAGAGCCTTGTGCCGGAGATGGACGCCTGATGGATCACATTAGTTATCTTACGGAAGGTCATGGGGAGTGCTTGTATGCCTGTGATATTGACCCAAGAGACCCACGGGTTATACTGCACGATGGGCTTTCTCTTGACTTAGGTGGGTACAATGTCGTTGACTTTTGTATTACTAATCCACCTTGGGACAGGAAGTTCTTGCACCCCTTCATGGAACACTGGATGCAGAGGTGTCCCACATGGCTACTCTTTGATGCAGACTGGATGCACACTAAGCAATCAGCCCTTTACATGAGCTACTGCACTAAGGTAGTGAGTGTAGGTAGGGTCAAGTGGATCGAAGATAGCAAGGGTGTAGGTAAAGACAACTGCGCTTGGTATCTGTTTGATGCTTACAATGAAAAACAAACACAGTTCTACGGAAGGAACATAGGACGATGATTAGTCAAGACGATATAGATGCATTTGCAGACCAGCAACGAGACAGGCCTATAGAAGACTTAAACGAGTACCAGAGGAAAGCGGTATCCTTTGCTATTTACCCAGATACACACAAGGTTCTGTATCCAGCCCTTGGTCTATGTGGGGAAGCAGGAGAGGTGGCAGAAAAGGTCAAGAAGCAAGTACGAGATGGTGTCTTTAATCGTTATGAGGTAGCGAAGGAACTAGGAGATGTGCTTTGGTACTTGTCTAACATTGCTAACGACATTGGATATAGTCTTAAAGAGGTAGCTAATATAAATGTAGACAAGCTGACAGGTCGTAAAAATAGGAATGTAATTAAAGGGTCGGGAGACAACAGATGAAGACTAGGTGGGTCAACAATATATTTGTACGGTTTATGAGATATTGTATTATGTGGTCAGAGCATAGGGCAGCAATCAAGACACTTAATAAGCTAACAGACGCAGAGCTAAAAGACATTGGACTAACACGGGGCGATATAGACCGTATGGTCTGGCTAGAAGAAGATAAGAAAGAACGGGGTAAAAACTTATGAGTAACCTGCTACCAACAGACTATCAGACTTTCATTGCAACCTCACGGTATGCACGTTGGCTAGACGAAGAGGGCCGTCGAGAGAATTGGACAGAGACAGTAGGTCGCTACATGGACAATGTAGTAAAGCCTGTTGCTGGCGACGACACATACATCCGTTCTATTGAGGAAGCCATCCTTAATCTTGAGGTCATGCCCTCCATGAGAGCCTTGATGACCGCTGGGCCAGCACTATCCCGTGACAATACTGCTGGTTACAACTGTTCTTATTTGCCAGTAGATGACCCTAAGTCTTTTGATGAGGCTATGTTCATCTTGTTGTGTGGTACAGGCGTAGGGTTCTCTGTAGAGCGTCAGTATGTGTCTAAGTTGCCAGAAGTGCCAGAAGCTATGTTCACTGGTCACACAACAGTTGTCGTTAAGGACAGTAAAGAGGGTTGGGCGAGGTCACTACGTCAAGTTATTGCATTGCTGTACAGTGGGGAAATCCCTCATTGGGATGTATCTCTTGTACGTCCAGCGGGTGCTAAACTGAAGACCTTTGGTGGTCGTGCTAGTGGACCTGCGCCATTGGTTGACTTATTTAACTTTGTTATTCGTACCTTCTCTCAAGCTAAGGGACGTAAGCTATCTTCCATAGAGTGTCACGATATCATGTGCAAAATTGGTGAAGTAGTTGTTGTAGGTGGGGTACGTCGATCAGCTATGATTTCTCTATCTAACCTAAGTGATGACCGTATGCGTCATGCTAAGAGTGGATCATGGTGGGAGAACGATCCGCAACGTGCTTTAGCTAACAACTCTGTAAGCTACACCGAGAAGCCTGATGCAGTGTCGTTCATGCGAGAGTGGATGTCTCTAGTGGAAAGTGGCTCTGGTGAACGTGGTATCTTTAACCGTGAGGCATCTAAGACACAGGCAGCTAAGAACGGTCGTCGTGATCCTGACTACGAGTTTGGAACCAACCCGTGCAGCGAAATAATTTTACGCCCATACCAGTTTTGCAACCTAACGGAGTGCGTAGTACGTGCTACAGATACTTTAGAGACACTTGAGAAGAAGGTACGCCTAGCTACCATCTTGGGCACGATCCAGTCGTCCTACACCAAGTTTCCATACTTGCGTAAGGTGTGGCAGAACAACACAGAAGAGGAACGTCTACTAGGGGTCTCACTGACGGGGATCATGGACAACCCACTAATGACAACAAGTAATAAAGGACTAGAGAAAACACTTGCTCACCTTAAGCAAATAGCTGTGGGTACTAATGCTGAGTGGTCTAACCGTCTTGGTATTCCTGTGTCTACTGCTATCACTTGCGTTAAGCCATCAGGTACAGTGTCACAACTGGTTGATAGTGCATCAGGCATACACGCACGTCATTCTCGTTACTACATACGTACTGTCCGAGGAGATAACAAAGACCCACTGACACAGTTTATGAAGGATCAAGGTATCCCTAATGAACCTGACGTAATGAAGCCTGATGCTACGACAGTGTTCAGCTTTCCTATGCAAGCTCCTAAAGGTGCAGTTACTACAGAGGATATGTCTGCTATTAACCAGCTTGAGATGTGGATGGCGTACCAACGATCATGGTGTGAACACAAGCCATCCGTGACAATTAACGTCAAGAAAGACGAATGGTTTGAGGTAGGTGCATTTGTGTATAAGCACTTCGATGAGATGTCTGGTGTGTCGTTCTTGCCGTACAACGAACACACGTATCAACAGGCTCCTTATCAAGAGTGTTTACCTACTGATTATCATATACTTTTAGATCAGATGCCTAAGAATATTGATTGGGCTAAGTTGTCAGAGTACGAGCAAGAGGACAACACAGCAGGTAGTCAGACACTAGCTTGTTCTGGTGACAGTTGTGAGATTGTGGACTTAACTTAAGGTGTATCTATGTATACTATAATAACTCGTAACCAATGTAACTTCTGTGATACAGCTAAAGTCCTATTGAAAGGAATGGGACAAAGCTACACAGAGTACAACATAGAGACCTCTAGCTCTAAGTGGGTACTAACACTACTTAAACAGGCAGGTCATAAAACTGTACCTCAAATCTTCTCATCTGATGGTACTTACATAGGTGGGTGTGCAGAACTAAAAGAGCTAGTGGGAAAGTTTGAGGGTAGTATCTAATGGACGACTTTCCCGACAAGCCAAGGAAGTCCAGACGTAAGACTAACTATAAAGGTGCGAGTAGTAAGAAGACATCAGGTCTCTATGCTCGTACCAACAAACAAAAGGAACTAATAGATGCGCTTAAAGAAAGCAATCAAATCTTCATTCTTGGCCCTGCGGGTACTGGTAAAACGTATGTTACGGCGACTTACGCTTCCGACCTCTACACGACGAAACAAGTCGATAAAATCGTCATCACAAGACCTCACGTTGCCGTAGGTAAGGAGCTAGGATTCTTAAAAGGAGACCTCAATGAGAAAACTATGCCTTGGGCTTTGCCTGTCCTGGATGTTCTGGAGAAGCACTTGGGTAAAGGAACGGTCGATACAGGAATCAAGAATGGGAACATTGAGATGGCTCCTCTTGCTCTCATGCGGGGCCGTAGCTTCGATAATGCCTTTATAATCGTGGATGAGACACAGAACATAACTACTCACGAACTGAAGATGTTGTTGACAAGAGTAGGCGAGAACACTACTATTGTGCTTAATGGTGATGTACAGCAGTCTGATCTAAAGGAAGCTGATGGTTTGACCAAGGTTATTCACCTAGCTAAGAAGCATATGTTGCCTGTACCAATCATTGAGTTTGGAATAGACGACATCATACGTAGCGACATCACAGCAATGTGGGTCAGGACATTTTTAAAGGAAGGTATATAATGGCAAAATGGGGTGAGATACAAGAGGGTGGATACTTTGGTGGACCTAAAGTTGTAGAAGAGGATGTTGTAAACAAACCTGCACACTACGGTGATGGTAAGATCGAATGTATTGACTACATGAAAGACAACATGGATAACATGATGTTCATGGGATACTTAGAGGGTAACGCCAAGAAGTATCTACACAGATACAGGTACAAGGGCAAGCCTGTAGAAGACCTCAAGAAAGCACGATGGTACTTAGATCGGCTAATAGGGGAAATGGAAGGAGACCCATAGTATGTTCTCAGCAATAATACTCGCCTGTACGGTTGACCTAACTTGTGTGACAGTACCGTTTCCTTTGGTACTCTACTCAGAGCAAGAGTGCCTCGACACAATGCCTGATGGCTTTCAGTACGTAGAGGACAGCGGATACATAGTTAAAGGTTACGTATGCTATCGTTGGCCCGAAGAAACCTAGACAAAGAAAAACCCCCTTGGATTGCTCCTTGGGGGTCTTTTTGTATCTATGTATGGGTGAGCTACCACTTACCTTGTTGTTTACCTACCAGATAAAATACAAGTGCTAATCCAGCTAAACCAGCTAAGGCTAAGAGTACCCCTACTATACAGTTGATGCAGTTGTCTATGAACTCCTGCTTCTTGTAAACTAACTCTCGTTGTTCCTTACGCATCCTAGCCTCAGTGCGTACTATTTCATCCCAAGCCGAGGGTCCGTACACGAAACTTATGTGGCTACGGAGTTCCTCCCTCATCTGAGTTGCCTGTTGTTTAGCTGACCAAGCCTCTAGTGCTTGAGATTGTGTGTCAGAAAACATCTTGTACATGGGTGGCTTAGATGCTTGCTCATGTGCAAAGTCAAGATCACTCAGAGCCTTTGACCACTGTTGAAGCTGAGTACCCATTGAGGATAGTTCCTTGCCTACAGCAAAGCCTTTCTTGAGGGCCGTGTATGCTGTACTGGCGGCTGCTATACAGCTAAGGGGGTCCATTACCGAGCTTCGTCTTTGTAAGCTACTCTCTCCATCATAATTCTAATGGACTTTATATTCTCATCTATACGAGCTAGAGTAAGGGCTTGGGCCTGTACTACACCTTCTAGTGTACTTATACGTACATCCTGCCTTAGTAGTTCCTTCTCGTTGTTCTTGATAGCATTATCCATTGAGGACACATACCAAACTAACGATACGGTCTGAATGAAGATAGCCACGACAAAGGTTAGAGGGACAGATTTAGACAAGTGCCATTCAGTTTGGTTTTCCACGGTATCTTCCTAGCGTTATTATTTTCAAAAGACCTTTGCCCATCTCTTGAGGAGTAGGCAGCATCCAACCAAGAACTAATAGTAAGATGACCCAGGGTGGGATTTCGTTGATTGTTAAGTTGTCCACTGACTTAGTGCTAACTTTATTGTCGTCGTTAGACTGTTCAATCTCACCAGTTAAGGTCTCTACTACTATCTTTTGTTCAGTGTTCTTTGTAGTACCGATTGTCTGAGTGTTAGTTTTACCTATCTGAGTGTTTGCAGCTACGTTAGTTCCCTTCCCCGATAGAAAACTGAGGGGATTAAGACTGGTACAATTACTTAGAAGGAGTATCGACAGGAGTGCTATTGTTACTCTTACCATTGACATATATCCCAAAGAAGCCAGCACCAGCACCAACGATAACTGAGACAAATCCAGCTTGTGCGTTAGTAGGGTCTGGAAGGTTCATAAACCAGTTAGTTGTTTGGTAGAAAGCTATGCCATACAGAGTAATAATCAGACGGGGCCATATACGCCACTTGTCTAACCACTCAGGTGTCATGGGTATGTCTTTCTGTCCAATTCAAAGTGGGGGGCGTCATAAAAACTTTTCCAGTCACCACCCCATACGATAGGAATGTCGAGTTCTTCTGCTGCTTCTTTCATAGCCTCAGCCATCAATTCAAAACGATCAATGTCTTCCCAATCAACAGGATAAGGAACCATGTCTACAGCATGACCCGTAAGGTGACGGGAGTTAAGTGTAGTAGACTTTCCAGCCTTTACTAGCTCTCTCTGACGATTGATATTACGGATACCTTCAATGACTGTGAAGTCAACTTCAGTTATCTCTATTGCTTTTTTAACTACAGCAACCATGTCTGGGTTTACCCCTGATAAGTTCTGTAGACTACGTGTTCCTAATTTATAAGCCATATTTTATCCTTTACTTTGCGTCTATCTCATAAATGATGCATTAACTATACCTGGATCGGTAGGAGTTCCATAGTATTCAGTCCTAGCCCTGATTCTGCACGACGATGCTGTTTGAGATACAAGTGATAAGTTACACATTGGTGGACTACCGATCTCACTTGCAAACGCAATAGATGCATAATTCGCGTCTGACATCAGACCGCCTGTAAAGTTTATGCTGTAGTCCCCTGCCGAATTTCTAGTAACGCTTGAAATGCCAGAACTACCTCTAATAGACCCGTTTGAACCAGTAAAACTAACCCACGCCTTCACTGGTGTTTGTGATGCGTTTGCGTCTATAGCAGATTTTACTTGGGCTGGGCTAACTAGGCTTTCTGTCGTACCAGTACCAGTTTGCCAAGTGTTTGTCGTTTGTCCACCCAGCAGACCTGTTTGACTTCCAGCGGTACTAACGACCTGTGTGTTATCTAGTATTCTAAATGCGTCAGCACTTTGATCTAAATAGCCAATGTTGATCCAAGCATCATCAGCTTCAGCCCTCATTTTTAGTATGTTTGCAGAAGTGTCGTACCAAAGCATATTGGCATATGTGGTGCTAGGTGCTGTAGTTCCAGACGACGTACTAGCCAAAGCCTTTAAAGCATTATTGATGTCGGCTCTTGCATTCGAAGATGTCTGGTTTGCAATATCAAAATCGTGTTGGCTCATGTTAAGCCCTTTCTGTTAATACTCTACGTCAACACTCAGTGCTGTGACGGTTGGTGTATATGTACTGTTCTCGCTGCTTAATATGGCCTTAAACCTAAAGGCACGACCTGTTAAGAAACCACCGTTTGCTAGTTCATATGCGCCCCATGTCGGGGAGCCAGAGGGGTCATCGTTTGTAGCTGAAACATAAACTATAGCAGATACATCACCAAACTCAGCAGTTTCGTTTGTCCACGTATCCCAGTTGTCAGGCCAAGTGTCCCAATTCTGAGGGATGTTATCCCACAACAAAGTACCACCATCAAATTTTCTGGTGAAGGTACGTGCGCCTGTTATTCTAGCGTTACGAACAGAGTTGGTATCGACGTAGGCACTAAAGAGATAATCACCAGTTGGTTCTGATGCACTTGTGTTGTCTATCTCTATTGCACTTCCAACCTTGATGACGTTTGTTTTAGAGCCAGTGAAATTTGGGTTCTCTGTTACTGTATCTGTTTGACCTAACGCTGGGATTTGATCTGGAGTAATTACAACCGTCGTTACGTTCTCACTAAAGTTACCCTCTTTGTCGTAAGCTCTAATCAAGAATGTCCCTGATCTAGCTGGCACAGATGCAGCGGTAGATGGTCTAGCGACCTTTTCAATGATAGTGGATGAGTTGCCCCAAGTAGCACCAGTTGTGTTAGAGTTGTGTTTAATCTCGTAGTGACTTAAGTCAGGGTCAGGTATAGCTGGCCAGGTTAGAAACAGAGTACCACCAGAAATCTCTGCAAGAAGACTACCGACATCAGAGGGGTCACCAATAAATGCGTTAATCTCTTGGTTCTCTAGTAGTGTAAACTGCCCTTTAATACCAAAGGTGTTAATAGCTCTGGCCCTAAAGTCATAGAAGTCTACTTGTAAATCTCTTACTTTAAACTCCCCAAGTGGACCTTGACCAAATGTAGAGAAGAGTGCTTCACTTGCAAGTTTGTACTCAACCTCAACATAGTCGATAGCCTCTGCCCTACCTGATGTTACATTAGCAACAGCAATATTTGATACCTTCTGGTTGCTGACTTTAGCTTCAGCGGATACTGCAAGACCGACCTCTGGTACATCAAAAGGCGAAAGAAGGTTAGTGTTGTCTCTCTCGTAGACGATACCATCACTAACTTCATCAAACACAGACTCAGCAGTCTCACGTAGTGTCATGTTGATCTGTAGGTCTAGGCCATCTGATAGACCAAACGACCAAGCGATTACTTGGAACTCTTTGTTAGTCCAACCAAATCGTGTGTTAGTAATCCTTACGTTGTCGCCAACTTGTAGCTCTAGCGTTCTCAGACCAAAGGCTGCATTAACCGTAAGCTGTTGTCTGTTAGACTCTAGGCTGATTAGAGCTATACGCCTAGCCTCAATAGAGTTGTCAGTGAACGGCAAGTCTACGTCGGCAACAGACTCTTGGTCATTGTCAGCGGTACGAAAAGCTGAGTTAGTAACTTCTGGGTAGTCAGTAACTTGCCAGTTAGACTCTGACCCACGGAAAGTACCTTTTACAGTATTGAAATTATTACGGCGAGAATGTCGTGTACTGACGTTTATTCCAGAGCGTAGGTCATCGTCTGTTAAGTCCATCACTGGGTCTGTCCAGTAGGCAGGTTTCATACGCCACTTACCTTGAGCATACCACAGAGACCCACCCATACAGGTCAGTAGATCAGACAGAAGGTCATAGGGCGTTAACGAAGTAGTGAAAGCACCATTACAAGTATAACGTGTCGTACCCGCAATGGTGTTTGTCTGGTTACATACAGCAGCAGCACTGGTAACTAAATCGTCGTCTATGTTAGCAGCTTCCTCGTTCAGCCCATACTTAGAAGTTAAGTAGTCACGTAGGCATAGCGCAGGGTTGTCAGACCAATCTGTTGTCGCATTGGCAGGGTTAAAGACTTTCTTACCTTTTACTACGGCAGTTATTGAAGGTACGCCATTAGGGAAAACATCAGCGTTAAACTTCAGTCTAACGTACATATACGCAATGCCACGAAGCCTATGTTGGCTCGTCCATTTACCAGCAGACTCTTCAACAAGATCGAATGCTGCTGGTTGATCTGCGTTTCCAGTGTATGGTAATATTCTAACTAGATAGTCTGTAGTAGTCTGAGTTCCGTATGTTGGTCTACCTTCACTGTCTTCACCAGTTTGTACGGTTGTAGTTGTTGTCTTAACGTATTTTTCTGGGGCTGTTACATTACCATCACTGTTAACAGTCACAAGTTCATCGTCTATGTAATACTCTTCAAACGAGTATACCTCATGCCCAGCGACAGCAATGATCCTGTGAAGGTGTTTGTTGTTAGTACCTGTGGCTTCATCGTATAGTATAGCACCACCAGTTTTCATCTTACCGTAGATGATCTGATGGTCTAGTGCTGCACCTTTTGAGTTTACTTGATAACCACGGTTGGCTCCACGAAGTTTAGGCTTAGGGGCCAAGGCGTTTAGAGCGAGACCCATAGCTGTTGAAGCTAAAGCATAGCCTAAAAAGGCTTGAAAACCAGTAAGAGTAAAAAACGTAAAAGCAGTGCCAGTAGCAACAGCAGTGCCATATGCCATTGCCGCAGAAGCTATACCAGCTATTAAAGTAGCAGCCATGTCACAAGTCCTTCCTAAACGAAGTAGAAATCTTAGTGTATCCGAGCCTCAGCATAAGACTGTCTATAGGGTTAAGCTCAGTTGTAGTTATCTGTAGGTTGTCGTAGCCATCTTGCCTTAAGCACTCCTCAACAAACTTAATTAACTTGATGCCAACGAAACCTTTGCGATAAGGCTTATCTATAAATATTGCATCATTACTAAGAAGGACTTTACCTTTGGAGTGTAGGTTGGGGCTAATGAACACACTGAAGTACCCAACAAGTTTACCTTCGTCACGACAAGTAAAAATAAGTAAGGTTTTCCTCTCCTCAAGTAACTTATAAAAGTCCCAGTCTATATCTAGTTCTTCTGTGTCACTGTTGTGTTGTACTTCTTCCCAGTCTCGTTTAAGTAGTTCAGATAACTCACCCTCAACTTGCTGAAGGAACTCTTGCTGATACTTAAGCACTCTTACGGCCCCAAGATACGTTCTTGTCCTGCAAGTCCTCTACAAAGTCTAAACCAAGATCGCCGGGATATATTGACTTTTGATAACCAGATGTAAACCGTGCAACTCTGGCTCTCTCTAGGTCAATCAGTTTGTTCTCCACAGAAAGTTCAATCGTTGATGTATCAGCACCTTCAGCTATGTTCATCTGATCCATGTAACCTGAGAAAATACTGTTGAACCCTTGAGATGTGCTTTGCACCTCAATCCTAGTACCATCCTGTAGCAGAATGTAGTCGCTATTCTCCTGTAGGATATTACCTGTGGTAAATGTACCGAAGTATATATTGCACACACGACCCTGATAAGGCTGACTGAGAGCCAAGGAGATGATTTCTGAGGGAATACCAGTCAAGGTTATAGTAGCACCTTTAACGGCTAACTCAGAGGTCTCCTCTACAGTGGAAATATTGAGTAGTGTCCCAGCCCCTGCCCACTCAGTACCATCCACTAGAACTAAAGTACCCTGACCTGTCCACATGCGGAGTACATTGTTACCGTCAAACATTAACTCTACAGCGAAAAACGGATGTACTGTATCTTCGTTAATTGCCTCTATTGTGTTTGTAGACAGGTCTCTGGACATAAGATTTACTCCGCTTCAGTTTCTGTCGATTTAATTAGCATATCCACAAAGGCTTGCTTGCCGACTTGTAGTTGATCCAAGTTAAACTGCGTGGAACCTATCTTACGATCAAGGTCTCCTATGTGGTTTACCATGACCTTTTGCTGATCTGTTAGCTGGTCTTCGGTATAGTCTTTGTCGTTGATCGTAATGGTGTTTGTTTTTTTCTCAGCCATGTCGATCCCCTTTCGTTTAAATTAAGTGTTTGCTGCGATTGCAGCATTAGCGGCGGTCATGTCCTCTGATGTCCAGTAGTCCTTTGCCACCATTAGCTCCAGATGCTCAACGTTACGAGCAACTGTATCTGTCCAGTCGGCATCTTCCATGTCTTCTGGTTTGCCAGCGTTCAACAGCTCAACGGAGTGACCCATTGCGGTGTAGTGTTGTGCTATATCTTCTGCGGTTAGTTCCATTATTCAGCCTCCAATGCTGTGATACGAGCCTCTAGCTCTTGGATTGTTTTTACCAATAGTGGTACGAGTTTGGATTGGTCAATGCCTTGCATTACTGCGTTGCCATCATTATCAACTTCATCTTTTGTGCCGTGTATCGCTTCTGGCACTACGCTTGATACTTCATGCGCTAAGAAACCATCCACTGTAGTGTCTGCATCAGTAATAAAGTTAAACCTTGCTGGCTTGAGTTGCTTCAATCTAGTTGTTGCATCCCATGTGTAATCTACGTTTTCTTTTAGTCTGTAGTCGGATGAGGTGTTGTAAGCTGTGCTAGACCCAGAAGCTGAGATGGAACCTACACCACTTGAGTTCTTATAGAACTGCACTAAAGTTTGAGTGGTGTTGGAAGTAATACTGTTTACGAGCAAAGGAACGCTACCGCCTCCTGCCACAAAATAACCCACACCATTTTGATTAAATGTACAGCCAACATCGTTATTAAAACTGGTCTTACCCACCAGCAAATTACCGCTGCTGTCGATAAACAATCTAGGATTACCATCCCCATCCGACAGCACGATGTTGTTGCTTGAGGTGCGGATGTCTAGGCCGCCTTCGTTGCCGTTGTATGCGCCAAGGATGGTGTTTTTAGAGCCTGTGGTTATCATTTCACCAGAGTTCTTACCGAAAAATTGATTCCTTGTTCCTGTTGTATTTAGGTGTCCACTATCAGACCCTACAAATGTATTCCCTAAACCTGTTGTATTACTATACCCTGCCTGTTCGCCTATAAATGTACTTTGTTGTGCTGTCGTATTGCTATACCCAGCCTGATACCCAACTGCGGTGTTGTAGCTTGCGGTGGTGTTGGAGTACAGGGCCTCACGACCAATCGCTACTGAAAGTGTACCTGTAGTATTGCTGTATAATGCTTGAGAACCAAAAGCGTCTACGTTGTGTGTTGATGTATATCCAGCTAGATACCCGACCGCTGTTGACTTATTAGCGTCACCCGAAGACGACATATTATATAAAGACTGATACCCCACAGCAGTGTTGTTGCTTGAGGTGGTGTTGGATAAGAGGGCGTCATTCCCAACTGCTGTGTTATATGTCCCTGTTGTTGTTTCTTTTAATGCCTCTGTACCAATGCCTGTGTTTGAATGACCAGTTGTGGCTCTTTTCATTGCCTCCCTACCAACAGCTACGTTGTCAGATGCAGTTGTTGCCGTTAAGAGACTGTCCCTGCCTACAGCAGTATTGTTGGTGCCTGTGGTGTTTGCGTACAGAGCATGATACCCAACCGCTGTTCCGCCGATTCCGGTGGTGTTGCTATTAAGCGACTGCACACCCAAAGCGGCGTTGTATGAGCCTGTCGTATTCGTCACAAGAGAATTTAAACCCACCGCAGTATTGTAATTACCTGTTGTGTTGGCAAATAAAGACTTTC
>Ga0222717_10000971_pt1 | contig 23913 bp, 20 predicted proteins | sample C33_18DmetaG_FD_165053 | JGI IMG/M metagenome (GOLD analysis project Ga0222717, IMG submission 165053) | Estuarine water microbial communities from San Francisco Bay, California, United States - C33_18D | ecosystem: Environmental > Aquatic > Marine > Unclassified | place: USA: California... | reverse complement strand
ACTATCTAACTGATCTACTTACAAGTGAGGCAGAAAGCTTTATCGATGAAAATTATAATCATCCCTTCTTCCTCTATTTCTCCTTTTATAATGTTCACACTCCCCTTCAGGCCAAAGCTGAAAAAATTGCGAAATATCAATCTCGTCCTGCTGGCGACCGTCAAAATAATCCGATATATGCTGCAATGCTCGAATCAGTCGACGAAAGCGTAGGAAGAATCATCAGCCGGCTTAAAAAACACAAAATTCATAGGAACACTTTAATAATCTTCGCCTCAGATAATGGAGGATTTTCTAAAGCCACATCTAATTTCCCTTTGCGAGCCAACAAGGGGAGCTTTTATGAAGGAGGTATTCGAACACCAATGATCATCTCGTTACCTCAATCAAAAAGCGCAGGTCAAACTTGCGAGATTCTTACCAACTCAAATGACTTTTACCCTACAATACTGTCCGCCCTTGGGCTACCTCTGCTTCCGCATCAACATCAAGATGGCCTCAGCCTTCTTCCCTGGCTCAAAGACGCAGATACCCCAGCTCCTGAACGCTCGCTTTATTGGCATTACCCGCACTATAACCGGCATCCTTCATCTTTTCCCTGCGGCGTGATCCGCCAAGGCCCCTGGAAACTCATCGAAAATTACGACGACGATTCCATCGAGCTTTACCATCTAGAGAATGACCTAAATGAATCTCACAATCTTGCTCAAAGTGAGCCCAAAAAAGCCCACGATCTCCTTAAGAAACTTCAAATCTGGAAACGAAAAACGCGCGCCGAGCCAATGCAGTCTAATCCCCTCCACTCTTCAAGATGATTCGCTTCCTAATAGTCTTAGTTATTTTCTTCTCTCCTTTTGGAATCTCGGCAAAACGCCCAAACATACTTCTTATTGTTTCTGAAGATAATGGTCCAGAACTCGGATGCTACGGAGAGCCCTACGTCCAAACTCCTAATCTAGATCGCCTTGCCTCAAGAGGTATTCTTTTTGAGAAAGCCTATGTCCCTCAAGCAGGCTGCAGCCAATCAAGGGCTGCTTACCTCACCGGACTTTATCCTCATCAAAATGGCCAAATTGGCCTTGCGACTTGGAAATTCCGCCTCTACGAGGATTCGGTTCCCAATCTAGTGAGCACTCTTAAAAAAGCCGGTTATCGCACCGGTTTAATTGGCAAGCTTCACGTCAATCCCTCTTCCGCCTTCCCATTTGATTTTAAAAAGATTTCGACTGCAAACTTTAGCCGTAAAAAGCTCAGCAACTACACCAAAGAGGCAAAAGCCTTTATCGAAGATTCTCAGCAACCATTCTTTTTAAACGTAAATTACCCGGACGCTCATCGCCCCTTCCTCTCTCAAGTTGCTGGCCTGCCCAAAAAACCTCTTACAGCTAAGGAAGTAACGCCACTCGCATACTTCGGACTCGATTCTCTGGAGCTTCGGCAACAAACCGCTGATTACTATAACTGCATCAGCCGCCTTGATTCAAAAATTGGAGAATTAATTGAGACGCTACAAAAATCAGGGAAAATTGAAAACACTCTAATCATTTACTTGGGTGACCACGGAGCCGACCTTTTACGGGGTAAACGAACTTGCTATGAAGGAGGAACTCGCATTCCCCTCATTATTTCTTGGCCTAGCAACATCGTTTCCGACTCACGGCGGAAGGAGCTTGTATCTAGTCTCGATCTTTTCCCCACTATTATTGACGCCGCGGGATTGAATCTTATCTCAGGGCTTGCCGGACGTTCGCTCCTACCACTTTTCAAAAAAGAACCAGTATCTTGGCGGCAACATATTTTTACGGAATACCATCTTCACTCTGCTCATAACTTCTTTCCTCAAAGAGCTGTTCGAAATCACCGCTATAAACTCATTCAGAACCTTCTCCCTAATCAGACCAACCCTGGATATAATTTTACTCGTAAGAAATTTATCCCGCGACTCCCCGAAATTCTTACTACTAGCTCCAAGAACCTTCGTAGCGCCTATCAACGTATGGAGAGACCACCCGAATTTGAACTCTATGACCTTGAGAGTGACCCATACGAATTTGTCAATCTCGCTTACTTGAGTCAGCACGCGTCTACCCTTAAAAGCCTCCGAACAACACTTAGAAATTGGCGTGGCAAAACAAGCGACCCTTTACTCAAGGCAGAAAACCTGAACCGACTAAAAGTAGAAATTGAATCCTGTTTCACCAATGGCAGCCCAGATAAAAGCGACCTCCATCTGACTTATCCTCAGTTTTTCTTCTCTAAGTAATGACCCGGATCTTCACTTTTCTCTTAGCCAGTATGCTAAGCGGCCACTGTGTCGCTGCTCCGCCACCCAATATCTTATTTATTGCAATCGATGATCTACGCCCTTCTCTGGGCTGCTACGGAGATTCAATTACCAAAACGCCCAACATAGATGCCGTGACGCGAGGTCACCAGGATAACCTGTCCGTCGAGTAAGGCTTTAAAGAAATAGAGTAAGATATTGAAGATATCCGACAGCCTCATTAATTCTACAACTCTCCATTGTGCTGTCTTTAACTCCCTTTTCTTCAATTTTAGGAAACTAGAGGTAAGACGAAATAGGGTATTATGCCTCCAATAATCTTGTTACATCACAATCAATGATAATTAGTCCACTCGCTATTAGATTTTTCATCCTTTATTTAATCACTGTCTCAGCCTCTAAACTGCAAGGTGTGCCACCTAGTGCCATCCAAACTCCGCACCGCCAACAGGTGCCGCATACCACCAAGAATGGTAAACTTCTCACCAAGTATGATCCCAAAAGTTCATTTTTCCCGATCGGCCAGTGGGGGGTTCCGGAATCGCGCGTTTATAAAGGGATCGACTACCGCTGGCATCATCTAGTCACGGCAGGATACAATACCGTATGGCCGTGGGCGATGGGTGGCTACTCCAGTGAGGAGCAGTTAGCACAGGCTGCCAAACACAAGCTACAAGTAGTAATCATGCGCCGCCCACGAGGAGAAGCGCTGCTCCGAATTAAAGACTCCCCTAACCTGTTTGGGATCGTCTGGCAGGACGAACCCTTGATCAATTTCGGGGTCGAGCCCGAAAAACAAAAGCCCAAACAAGCCGAATTCCTTGCCTATAAGCAGGAAGTTACCGATGTCGCCCCCGACTTACCAGTGTTCGTTAACACCGCGTCATGGATGGTAGGCAATGGGCGGGACCCTTGGATCGCTTGGCATAAGATGGGAGACCTAAGTTGCCATGACAACTATGTGATCTGGCCTGAAACGCGATCACTCAATCTAGGATCATATGGCACCGAAAAAAACGGGATTGCGGATGCGACTTCGTTAGCGGTTAAGGTGACTGAAGGAAAGAAACCGGTGTGGCTGGTCGTTGGCGCCTTTGAAAGCGACACACCACCAAATTCGAAATTCCCATTCCGATATCCTACGCCAATGCAACTACGTGGGATGGTTTACACCGGCATTATCCATGGAGCAACCGGCATCACATACTACGCTTGGGATAGCAATATTACCCGTTTCGGTATGGCACCTGATATCCGCACCGAAATCCCTGGCCGTCCGCGGGCAACCACTACTCAAGCCATTACCGCCAAGGCGCTGTGGGAGACCGCCGCCGCGGTTAACCGTGAACTCCAGGAGCTGGCGCCCGCGATTCTATCTCCCACCGTAGGAGACGAGGTCGGCTACCAGGTCTCATTCAAGGGCACCGCGATCACCCCCTCACCACTTCGCACTCTTTTAAAACATAGCCCCAACGGCGGCTTTATCCTGATCACCGTCAATATGGACAACACTGTCATAACTGGCCAATTCGAATTCGATCAACCTCTTGAAGAACCCAATTTGATATTTGGCAATAGCAACGAAATACCACTCGATGAAGGAGGGCGCTCGTTTAGCCTCTCTTATGAACCCTTTCAAGTAAGGGTTGTTCAATTGAAATTCCACCAAGGGAACACCGATTGCAAGTAGGTAGCGTTTCCACTAGAGTATCGGCGTGGCGTTTGATCTCACTTCCTTTTTTAAAGATCCGGATTGGTTCCACCGATTTGATGAGTACGTTCTCGCCCAAGGAAAAAAACTCTCATCCCCACGATTCCTTTCCGCACTGAATCTTGAAAAAGTTGATGATGGCTACCTCCTCACCGCCCGCTCCGACGAACATGACGCGGAGATCAACCTATGGCCAGAATCTGATTCACGATGGGGATTCGACTCATCTTGCACCTGCCAATTTGGTTCATTTTGTCCACACGCGGCTGCCGCGTTACTCCGCGCCTCCCGGCCCAACACTCTAGCGCGCCTCATGCGGGGAGGCGGCACGACACCATCAACCACTCAACTCCAAAAAGAAGAGGCTGTGGTCGTAAAAGACGACAAAATCTACAAGCCCACCTTTCATCTGGAAGTCGCCGAAGAACCCGCGCGCGCGCGGGTGGTCCAGCTCCTCCTGCAAGCCCTCAAAATGAAACAACGAGAGACTTGGCTCGTGGCTCGTCCATCTGTTCACTATGGCCCGCACAACTTTCCTCTCATCAAGACGAGTAGCGAATCTCAAGTAAGTCGGGATAAGCCCGCCGAATTTCGTGCCATCGAACAACTCACCAAACTAGGCCTTACCAATCTCTCCACCAATCCGACCTACCGCTTCCTTCTCTCCCTAGCTAAAAAACAATCCTCTGAGCTCTCTGTAGAAGGCTGCTGGTTTCCAGATCCCCATCTTTCCACTCCATCTGTTTATTGGCCTTGGTTTCGAGCCAAAGCTGCTCGCATGCTTGCTGAAGCCGAATGGCAAATTACGATCGATGAAAACTTCGGCCATGATGTTCATGAACTCTCTGATGATGAAATAGAGGCTTCCCTTGTCCCCGCTGCGGGAGGCTGGTTCACCCTCTCCGTTGGTATCGACCTTGATGGTAAGCGCCTTGACCTCCTTCCCATCCTCACCAGCCTACTTGACAGCGACACGATCGAACAACTCCAAGAACTAGACGACAGCGAGCCGCACCTCATCTACCTCCCCAACGGAGGAGCTTTGCAAGTTCCCGCCGGTCGACTACGAGCCATTCTTCATCACCTCGCTGCCCTCACCGACCCCAAGGCTCCCTCACTGCACCCACTTGACGCCACCGCGCTCCTCGAGGACGAGGCCCTTCCTATCGACCCGCCCGCCGAACTCAAAGGCCTTCGCTCCCGCCTTCTAAATAAACAGAAAAAAACGGAAGAATTCATTCCACCCGAAGGTTTAAATGCTGAACTTCGAGACTACCAAAAAACGGGCACCGAGTGGATGAACTTCCTCTCCAGCCATGAACTCAACGGCATTCTCGCAGATGATATGGGGCTGGGCAAAACCCTGCAGACCCTCACCCACATTTTGCAACTTAAAGCCGAAGGTAAGAACGGCCCTGTTCTGGTGGTTGCACCTACCTCAGTAGTTCCGAATTGGCTCGCCGAAACCAAAAAATTTACGCCATCACTCCGCGCCATCATTCTCCACGGGCCACAGAGAAAAAAACTCTTCACCCACATCCCGCACGCCGACCTCGTTCTCACCTCTTTTGCTCTTTTACAACGCGACGTCATCGATCTCAAAAAGCACAACTTCCAGCTTGTCGTTCTCGACGAAGCTCAGCACATCAAAAACCCATCCGCTAAAGTTAGCCAAGCTGCTTGCGAACTCAAATCCCGCCAGCGGCTCTGCCTCTCAGGCACTCCAGTCGAAAATAATCTCGGCGAACTTTGGTCACTCTTCCGTTTTCTCATGCCCGGCTTTCTTGGCCCGCTCGAACGCTTTCGCCGGAACTACCAAAACCCCATCGAAAAAGATAATGATGAAGAACGCCGTGAGTTCCTCCGTGCTCGTCTTGGTCCACTCATCCTGCGCCGCACCAAAGACCAAGTTGCCACCGAACTCCCACCTAAAACAATCCTTGTCCATCCTGTCGACCTTAACTCCGCCCAACGTGACCTTTATGAAACCGTCCGTGCAACCATGGATAAACAAGTTCGCGAAGCGATTGCCGCCCGCGGTTTAGAGCAATCGCAATTCGCCATCCTCGATGCACTCCTCAAGCTGCGCCAAATCTGCTGCCACCCCGCTCTCCTTAAACTCCAAACCGAAGAGGCAAAAAAAGCAAAGCGATCTGCAAAGCTCGATTATCTTTTTGAACTTCTCGACACCCTCTTTGCGGAAGGCCGCCGCGTTCTGCTATTCTCTCAGTTCACTTCCATGCTCGAATTAATCGAGCGTGAGTTAAACGTCCGAAGGCACTCATATCTGAAGCTTACCGGAGAGTCAAAAGACCGCGGTAATTTGGTCGAGCGTTTCCAAAAAGAAAATATTCCTATCTTTCTCATCTCCCTCAAAGCCGGCGGGACTGGCCTCAACCTGACTGCCGCCGATACCGTGATCCACTTTGACCCATGGTGGAATCCCGCAGCTGAAGCACAAGCTACCGACCGAGCTTACCGTATCGGGCAAGACAAACCCGTCTTCGTTCACAAACTCATCTGCTCCGGCACAGTCGAAGATCGCATTCACCAACTTCAGCAAAAGAAAGCTCTTCTTGCCGACTCCCTCCTCTCTGGGGCAGTCAAAGCCACCCCTGACGCGGATTCCCTTCGTGAACTCCTCAAGCCGCTGGCCTAAAAGCAAGCGCTCAGTCTCATCTCGGAATTTGAATTTTCCTCTACGGTTTCAAAAAATACAATTCACCTCACCTGCGCTCAATAAAATGTGCTAAGATGGATTGCTTCGTGAAAACTTCCCTGTTTGAACCTCATAACCTTCTTCCTTCGGATGGCGAGGCTATCAATTACGGCCCCATTTTTTCGGTGAAAGAGTCTGATCAATTCTTCAATAAACTCATGTCGGGCCTGCCATGGAGAAGCGATCTCATCAAAATGTTTGGGAAGACCATCACAACCACACGGAAAGTTGTCTGGGTCGGTGACGATGGCCTCGACTACACTTACTCCGGAGCCACTAAACGCCCCCTTCCCTGGACGCCTCTTCTCAAACAGCTGAAAAATAGGGTAGAGGAGCAGCTTGGAGAGTCTTTTAATTCCTGCCTTCTTAACCTCTACCACGATGGTGGCGAGGGGATGTCGTGGCATCGCGACAACGAATCGACCATTATTCCCCTTTCAACTATTGCTAGTCTGAGCTTTGGAGCAAAGCGACGATTCCACTTCAAACACATCAAAACCAAGGAGCGTATCACCACCGAACTTGAACACGGTAGCCTCCTCGTCATGGCTGGTGAGATTCAGAGCCATTGGCTCCACGCCCTTCCCAAGAGTAAAACAATCACCTCGCCCCGCATCAACCTGACCTTCCGCAAAATGAACCCCTTATAAGTTTGGGTCCCATCACCCTTTGCGAACACCCCGTCCAAAGAAAGATCAAATCGTCACTCAAGCTAACACCACTTGAGAAAGCTTAATTTACTACCTCTTTGAAATTATCAAGGTAGCTTCGTCCCAATGTCTGATCTTTCTCCTCTCTGGCAATTCGGTATTTCTGATTTTTCAACGAGTGAGCCACTCAAAAACGGTGAGTTGATCATAGCCAATGGTCTTGATTTCATTGAGCCCGGCCTCGCAAAAGTAGCCGCAATGCCCGAGGAAGATTTTCTAACGGCAGCCGCCCGGCTCAACGCCGCAGACGTGCCGGTCCTTTCGGCCAACTGGTTCCTTCCTCCAAATTTAAAGGTCGTCGGCCCTGAAGTTGATGATGAAAAATCACTCGAATTTTTACGAATCGCCCTCGGTCGGGCTGCTCATCTTGGAGCTAAAGCCGTCGTTTTTGGAAGCCCTGGCTCACGTTCTATTCCATCTGGATGGGCTGAACTAGAAGCCCACAAACAAATGATTCGATTCTGTCGTATGGCTGCCGAAGTGATTCAAGAGAACCACTTTGACCTCCGAATTGCCGTCGAGCACGTCAATCACACCGAAACCAACTTCCTCAACACCTTTGCACAGGCTCTCGCCATCACCCGAGAGATTGACCGGCCCGAAATTGGTCTAGCCGCCGATTTCTATCACTTTGCGATGGAAGGAGAAGGCAGCGATGTGATGAGGGAAGCAGCCGACTTAATCTGTGCGGTCCAGCTCGCCAACCCTAACGGACGCTGCTTCCCAAAACCTGAGGCCAATATTCCCGGAATCGACGCCTTTTTCGAACATCTCGCCGGCATTGGATATCGGGGTGGCATTTCGGTAGAAGCTACGGTGGGTAAGGACTTCGCGGCCGATTGCGCGGCCGCGGCCCAATTTTTTGAAAACCACTGCCGCTAGCTCGCGTTAATTGGAGATGCGCGCTCTTTCGCTCACACTCTTTGGGATTACCTTGGCCTCAGCTAATCCACTCACCTTCAATACCACTCCTCTTGGGCAAAAAGATCGCCCCATCATTCTACGGACCTACGTTCCCGATCCAGGACTGGATCCAGCAGTCCTTTCGAATCATGGCGAAGCCTCCAAATCGCCCAAATACAGCCCCAATAGTGGTCGTGACGTTGGGGGAGAATACCGTATGATGAAAGTCATTCCCGCGGCGATTGCCGTAAACCACGGACCTGCACTTTCCTACGTTTGGGACACCACTGAATGCCGACTCCTTTATAGCTGGCAGGGCGGGTTTCTCGATCTCTATCCCTACTGGGGTGAGGAAAACCGGGGTGGACGACGTTCTTTCGACTACGGCGCACGCCTCATCGGAAACCTTTTTTACATGGCTCAACCCATCAAAAGAGAGAAGCCAACCTTCATCGGATATGATCTCTCGGATCAGGGAGTTCCCACCTTCCACTACAAGCTCGGTGACACTAAATACGCCGAAACCATCCTCCCGAACGATCGCCCATATTCCTTCGTGATCAATCAAGACTCCGAAAAATCGACGATCCAAGGTAAGCTGATTTCAAAACACCAAGGCTTTGATCGTAATCTAAAAATTAAATCCGCTACCGCAAAAGCCGGACAACAAGTCTTCGGCGCCTATGGATGTGTCGCTTGTCATTCGACCGATGGATCGAAAGGCCACGGCCCTAGCCTAAAAAACCTCGCCGGGTCAACCCGGCCAATCGAGGGAAACGACCCCATTCTCGCCGATGCCGCCTATCTCACCGAATCCATTAAGGATCCCAACGCTAAAACTGCACAAGGATTCCCGCCCGGCTATATGCCGCCTTACCAACTCAAGGACAAGGAAATCGAATCTCTAGTGCTCTACATTCAATCTCTCGCTAAATGAAATACTCTCTCCTTTTCACCCTTCTCTCCACTCCTCTCCTCGCAGCTTCCTACAAGGTTGAGGATATCAAGTTCCCTCCCAGCGTTCCCCCAGAAGTAGGTGGGATCGACTTCGCCCCTGACGGCACCCTCTTTGCGGTTCTGCGTCGTGGCGATGTCATGCGGGCAAGACCCGCTGCCGACCCTACTAAGTGGAAATGGGAACTTTTTGCCACGGGCTTTCACAACGGTTGCGGTATCGATGCCGTTTCCCGTGACAAGGTTCGTGTCACCCAAATGGCCGACTTTACCGAAGCCACCGATACCAACAACGATGGTATCGCCGATCAATACCGTATCTTCGCGGCCGGCTGGGGGCTCTCCGGAAACTACCACGAAACCAACACCATCACTGAAGATGGGAAAGGTGGATACTATATTGCTATCGGCACCGCTTCGCATAATGGACCCACCGCCGAACACACCCTCGGCGAATATTCTAAATTCGGCCGGCGCGGCCGAAACTTCGCCTCCGTGAAATGGCGCGGCTGTACTCTTTATTGCGATCCAAAAGGAAAACTCTCACCCTTTTGCTTTGGCTTCCGGATGCACAACGGCATCCACCAAGATTCTGCCGGAAATCTCTGGTGTGGCGACAATCAAGGCGATTGGCGGGCCACCACTCCACTCTATCACCTAGAAAAAGGTAATTTTTACGGCCACCCCAGCGCCCTCGTTTGGGATGAACGCTGGCCCGAGGACAAGGATCCACTCCACACCTACCGCGAAGATCTCGAGGCCTACAACAAACATCGCACTTGGCCTTCAGTGCAGATTCCTCACCGCGAAATGAATCGCTCAGCTGGCGAACCTTACGAAATCCCCAAAAACTTTCCTCACTTCCCCGGCCAGATGCTCTTACCAGACAACAACAGTAAGCGCATCACTCGTATCATGTTGGAAAAAGTGAACGGCAAGTTCCAGGGAGCCTGCACCCACTTCCTTAATGGTGGAGGTCTTCGCAGTGGAAACCACCGCATCCGTTTCAGCTCGGACCAACAGCAAATCTACGTCGGCCAAACTGTCCGCGGCTGGGGAAAAGAAGCAGAGGGATTACAACGCATCACCCCGAACGGTAACGAACCCTTCGATATCACCGCCTTCAAAATCACTCCTCAAGGCTTTAAAATTACTTTTACTCGTGAGCTTGAGAAAGATCTAGCCGCGAAAGATCTCAAGTTTAAATCCTTCACGTATCAATCGAAGTGGACCTACGGATCCCCTCAGGAAAATATAACCGATAACCAAGTTCAGAGTGTTAAGCACCTCAGCGCAAAAACCGTCGAAGTGACGCTGGATAAATTCAAACCTGGCCGAGTTTATCAACTCGACCTTGAAGAATTAAAATCAAAAGACGGCGATGAAATCCAAAATCGTCTTTTTTACTACACCGCAAATCAGCTCCCCTGAGCTCTGCCCTGGGCTTAAAAAGGATGGCAGAAATTTTTCCTCCAAAACTATACCAAGCCGCTCATCGTTCCCGTTGAGGTCGCGAATTTCTCAGCTTCCATTCCTAGGTTTTGCAACATCGAAAGGTAGAGGTTTGGCAGCGGATAATTGTTGGTATTGCTGAAGCCGAGGTGCTGACCATGCTTGTAGCCGCCCCCACCAAAGAGAACCGGCATATTACGGTTATCATGGGAAGAAGCATTTCCAAGATTTGAGGTCAGCAGAACCATCGTGTCATCGATTAAATTCGCATCCTGAAGTTTGCGGAGGAAATCACCCCAGCGGTCGACGGTCGCTTGCTCTACGATGGCAAGCTGGTCGAGCTTCTCACCACTCTGGCCATGGTGCGAAAGCGAGTGGTAGGATTCATCAACACCTTTAAGCCCACGCACCGAAGTATCAGGACAATGAAGAGTCACAAAGCGAGTCGAGTCAGTTTGGAGAGACAAGAAGACTGTATCAAGAAAGGCGCGCATTATGTCAGGCGCGTTGTTTCGGTCCGGGCTTTCGGGTTCCTTCCCGACTTTAGGTTTTGGTTTGTCAATCCAAGCCTCATTAGCTTCAAGGCGAAGTTCAAGCTCACGAACCGATGTAAACCACTCGTCGAGCTTCTCGCGGTCTCCGGGACCAACTCGCCGCTCGAGCGCTTTGGTCTCGGAACGAACGATGTCCATAATAGATTTTCCACCGCTCGCAATATCACGCTGACGCTTTTTGGCGTCCGGTGAATCATTGGCGAAAAGAGCGGTAAAAAGTTTTTTAGGATTATCAATGGCCGGAATCATAGCACCACTCTCCGAGTAAGAAGGCGACCGATGACTCGAGGTACTAAGAACCAACGAGGGGAAGCGAGTTTTATCCCCCATGTATTTCGCCATGTGCTGATCGAGAGAAATCGTATTTTTACTATTACTTCCGCGGCCCATCGGACAGGCTGAAAAAATGGAAGCTTCGGCAGTGTGTCCGCCTTTCACGCCAGGATGAGAAGTTCCTGAGATCACGGTGAACTTGTCTCGAAGGTCCTGGACCGACTTGAGGTAGGGCGAAGGAGTGTAACGATTCCCCTTATCCTTGGGAACGAGGTAGGGGTTATGCAATCCTAGGCGGAGCGAAACTCCCACAAAACGCTTAGGACTAGCAGGTTCAGAGGCCCCAAAGGCCGGCGACATCGCATCAAGCATTGGCAGGCCAAGCGCAATCCCGGCCTGCTTTAGGACGGTGCGACGTGGAAGGGCTTTGCGAGTAGAAATATACACGGATATGGATACGCTTACTTATTTAGAAAAATTTCGCTACTGAGTGCGGCTTGGATAATGCTCTTGATGCCATACTCCTTTTTAGAGGCCTCGGCAACAATCTCTTCAAGGTGCGGGCGGTCACTAAATTTAAGTGTTCCCCCGACACCATAACTCAAAACCTGCCTTGCGAAAGTTCGCGTCAAAGTTTCAGGGCGCTTTAGGTAAATTGCCCGCCAAGAATCGAAGGTCTTAAAGCGAATTCCCTCTGGTGTGACTCCCGAAGGATCGACTTTGGCCGAGTTTTTTTTAGTTCCATAAGCGATTCGGTATTGCCCGATAGGATCGTAACTTTCGAGTGCAAATCCAGAAGGATCAATCTTGTCATGACAACTCGCACAGGAAGTCGAGTCGGTGTGCTTGGCGAGTTGATCGCGGATGGAAACAGCACCTCGAATATCTGGTTCAATTGCAGGAACACTTTCCGGTGGCGGGGGGATGTGACGCCCCAAAATCCGCTCATTCACCCAGACTCCACGAAGAATCGGAGAGGTCACTGAGCCATCCGCCGTGACCTTAAGAATGGAGGCTTGCGTGAGAAGCCCAGATCGCTGAGCGGGGGCAAGTCTCACTTTTTGCAAACCCTCACCAGCAGTCAACTTAATCCCTTTCAACTTATAGTGATCACGAAGGCGAGTGTTGAGAAATCCTGTGTCTGACTTCAAAAGCTGGGTGACCGGACGATTTTCAGCGATGAGTTCCGCCACGAAACCTTGGGTCTCAGCCTTGAGCGATTGCTGTAGTGGCAGATCAAAATCTCGGAAGCGCCGCGGATCCAGCTGGGTCGCATCGATATCGCGGAGATCCAGCCATTGGTCGGTGAAATCTTCGATGAAACGCGACGATCTTTCGTGCGCAAGGAGTCGTTCAATTTGCCCTCGCAACACCTCTGGCTCGCGAAGTCTCCCTTCATCAGCGGCCTTAAGCAGCTGTTTATCGGGGAGAGTTTTCCAAAGCAAGAAACTCATACGAGCTGCAATTGCATGGTCATCAAGCGGCCCCGGCTTCTCGACAAAAGTTAAGAAATTCGGCGAGCATAAAATGGCATGGTAAGCCGAACGAAGTGCCTTCGGAAAGGAATCACCGGACTTAAGTTGCTCTGTCGCAAGTTGTTCGTAGGGAGCGATCTGCTGCTTCGTGACGGGACGTCGAAAAGCACGTGAAGCGAAGCTACGGATAAGCTTCGAGAGAGCCGACCCAGGAATCGTTTTAAGTTCCTCAAGATCGAAATCGGCGAAGAGATGAGAGCGGACTTTCTTCCGATCCCCGACAGGATAAATCCGCTCAATGGTGATCTTCTCAAATCGGAATCCGGCGAATCCCATTTTCTCAAAATTGCGACCTTCAAAAGAGAAACTCCCACCCTTGCTTGGAAGATTTTTTAAATTGGCCTCATTCGGCTTGAAGACCAGCATATGATCCTTCTGCATCCAACCCTCCAAAATTTTTGTCTTAGACTGCTGTGTGGCCTCGACGATTCCGAGAGGATAAAGAAGAGGTTCGTTGGAATATCCAGAACCGCTTTGAAGTGTCCCCCAAAGGTAACCGTCGGACCCCGGGTTGATGGCATCAAGATCATGAATCGTGATCCGATACCAGCCGTGGTCTGGCACGCGAGTCTTGGTAATACGACCCGCAAACTGCATCTGGGAATGCCAAGAGATTGCTTTGCCTTCCCAAAGCTGGGGACCTCGGTTGTTACCTCCCCCATAATTGGTGATGTCCTTCGCCAGATATTCGCGGTGAAATTGCTTATCCCCTTCCAAGGCACGCGTAAATGCTTCATCGAGCGCCTGCGCACCGACACGAAGATAATTATCGAGGTGGAAGTGGGAAATCTGCTGAGTCTCAGCATTTGTGGTGAACCCCTCATCAACGTCAGCGGTTAATTCACCGGCGAGCGGAATATCGATCCCAAGGAGATCATGCAGCGAATTCTCGTATTCTCGAGCGGTGAGCCGGCGAGCATGGACTCGACCCATCTTAATGAGTTCCCGGCGATCAACTTCGATTAAAGGAGCTTCGAGCTTTTTCAAAAAGCCCGCAATCGCATCAGAATTGGGACGTTTTTTCTTTTTAGGCGGCATCTCACCAGCCTCAACTCGCTGGAAGACGTCTTCCCAGTGAGCTCGATTTTCTTGATTTTTAGGGTCAAATTTAAGATCCAGAAGGTTTAATCCACCCTCGTTGTCAATATCGTCATGGCAATCGTAACAATGCTGCTCAAGAAAAACTTCGACGCCCTTACGGACATCAGCGTGGAGGCAAGCCACGAGAGCAGAAAAGAAAAAGAGAAAACGCATCGAGGAATTTCGGTCAGCAAGCTTTACGCCGGATTTTAAGCCTAACTTTCGCCAATGAACTTTTCCCAAGCTCCAATTTTTTGTTTCCAATTTTTCGGGCTTGGTAAGCAGGGCTTCTCTTTTAGCAATTCCTCCCCTATTTATCCGCCGTCGTGTTTGGAAACCTTCTCCAATGGGCCGTCCTCCGTCCCATCATAAAAACACTCACCAGAATACTGGTGGGCCTAATCGCGATTCCACTTTTCCGACTTGTGGTCCACAAAAGTGGGCGTATCGCTAAATTAGAAGTCGAGCTAGAAAAGGACCTCGAAGAGTGGTTCCGTGCCGCACTTATTCTTCTCGTGGCCACTGCCAATATGGAGCACCTGCTTTTCGGCTGGGTTCCACTTGATCTCTTGGGAGACGAGAAATGGGTAGGGGCCTTTTTCCGACTTCTCCTCGTCGTCGGCGTGATCGAACTCATGCCTGATCAAGCCCTCTTTTCAGTGCTGCACTCCGGCCCGCTCAATCTCCCGATTGGCAAGCGGCTATTCCATGATCTTTGGAATGATCGAACTGATTGGATTAAAAAAATTGGCTTCGTTCACCTCAATCGATCAAGCCCAGTCTTGGCAATGATGTCGGCTATTTTCGGTGGCGAGCCGGATGCACCCGGCGCTACCATCGGTTGGATTTGCTACGTCCTCGCCATTGTGCAATACCTTATCATTGCTCTCATCACTTCGACTGACAAAGCAGGGGACTTGCTAGAAAAATACGACAAGGCGATCGACAAGCAACGCGAGGATCTCGTCGATGAATTCACCGAGGAGGATGAAAACGAAGCCCCTAGCGAAGCTGAAATTCCTTCGCAATCATCTTAAGAAATTTCTCTGTCGATGAACTCAGCCCATGCATCGTTTTATTTCCCCTTATCATTAGCTTGGGCATCTCAATTCTCTTGCTGGAAAGCGCGCGATAGTCTTCAAGGTTCGACTTAATCACGTTTTCAATCCAGGGATCCTTAAGCGCCGCCTCCAGCTTTTCAGCTGCGATAATCTCCTGAAGCTCGGCCCTAGCACTAGCTTCGGAATGAGGTGGTCGTTGGAAAAGGATCTCATGGGCGTCCTCGAATGATTCGGGCTGCGCCCGCCAGACCGCCAAACCCAAACGAGCCAATTCACAAGCATTCTCGTGGTCATGAATTTTGGAGTTGAGATAGGGATTACATGCTCGATTCAGTGGCGTCGGCAAAACAATCACTGCAACTTGGCCGGGATACGTCTGCATTAAAGCGGTCAAATCCTCTTCCATCGTGCGACACGACTGACAGGTGTAGTCGAAGTATTTCACAAGGAAGTATTTCGCATCCGGCGAGCCGAGCAAAGGCACCGACCCCAGCCGGTAAGTTTTCACTACCCGCCCGGCAGGTTCTTTAAAGGTCACCACCCTCCCCTTGCCTTCATTGTGCGCCTTTACTTCCTCCCTCTTTTCAATACCGGCTTCTGCGGTGAATGCGTAAGTCTTCGGCTTGGGTCCATAGATCTGGCCTAGAATTAGGACTGACATCAGTAATAAAGGAGCGAAAAAAAAGCGTGCTTTGAAGGGTGCTCTCGCTTTCCAAAAAATGACCCCGGCAGTAAGGATGCCAATCGAATGAGTGGTAAAACACCAGGGGCAAAACGATTTGATGACGAAGACCTGTAGTCCCATGAACCACGCCGCAGCCATGATCAAAAGAAAGGCCGCCATTGTCAGGATAGATTTTGAGAGTTTGTAAGTCAGCACGATGACCCCGAGATAAAAGCAGGCCGATACCGCGCTTACCGGAATAAGAAACCACTGGGACCATTGGGAACCGAGAACATTGGAACAGCCCCCTTCGCCACCACAGCCCACCACCGAGGTGATTTGACCCGTTAGTTTCATCCACACCAAGTAGGCACTGACTCCAAATCCAACGAGAGCGAGAGTTCGAATGAAAATCACATGAGACCTTGTTCACATTCTATCCACAACGCACGCATTTTTATGGGATTTGCATTTCTTATCTCCTGTCCTCTCACTAGATAATATCTATGACGTTAAAGCTGAATTTTGAGACCGTCCAAATCGCTGGATTGGTCCTCGCGAAGATTGGAAATCCCTCACGCGACGAGCCGCTCCAAACATCCAAGCAGCTTTTTAAAGTAGGCGACGAGGATCAAGATCTCCTCTGCCCGATTTTTCTGAAACCTTTTCGGAATCTCGTCGGCCAACGCTTTACCCATCACAGCTCGCTGGAAAAAAACGAGATCAATACCAGCGTAAAAACGATCTTTGAAAATTCCGATACACTCCTCACGCAAGGATGCGAAATTGCCGAGCGCCTTTACTCAAAATCCTCGCACCCAAATATCAAGTCTGGAGATCTCTGTATCTCACTCATCAACTCCATTGACCTCGATGGCGAAATGAAGCGAGCCATCTGCATTCTTAAATCCGAGAGTATGACTCCTTTCCTCAGCATCGCAACCCGTGACGGCGACCTCCAGCTTGAAACCGAACAGGGCATCAACCCTGAAAAAATCGATAAAGGATGCCTCATCGTTGAGCACCTCGAAAAGAAAGGATTCTACGTCCTCACCTTTGACCGCGCAGGATCTGAGTCCCGCTTTTGGGTTCGTGATTTCCTAGGCGTTCGCCCTATCCCTGACTCCGCTCTGCTGAGTAAGCGAGTCGCCGAAATGGCCGTTACTGCCGTCTCACCTGCAGGCGTGGCAGAAGATAGCCCGCCTTGGGATGTTAACGAACCCGCTCAAGAAGCCCTTTCCTACCTTCGCGATCAAAAACAATTTAGCCTTCAGGAATTCGAAGAAAACGCCCTGCGCACCGAAGCCGCGAAGAGTCGATTCTCGGAAGAACGTCAGCGGCTCGAAGAGGAAGAAGGCATCAAGCTCGAGGAAAACTTCGAAATTTCAAAACGCGACATTACCAAAGCCAAGAAGCTCATGAAACGCATGATGAAATTGGATACCGGGGTCGAGCTTCGACTCAGTCCAAAAGTCGTGGATAAACCCGATGATGTCCTCGAAAAAGGCTACGATGAGGAGCGTAAAATGAGCTTTATTAAGGTCTATTTCAACGAGGACCTCGCGTAGCGACGGAAGCCTCTAAGGCAGGGTAAGAACATCAAAAAGGATCATTGAGTCAAATCAAGGTTTCCTTTCCTGAGGATCACGCTTGGCCCAACGATGCCTCAAACCAGTTGTAATTGATGCCAGCACGATTGGGAGGCATCCCGAAGCGATCCGGTGGGCGACCCATTGGCGTCCCCCCTTGTTCTGCGCCCTTTGACTGAATTGATCTTCGAAAAATGCTTCCTGTAAAGAAGCCAGCGTCATCAAAAAAGAAAGCCCGCCCGCAAGGATCAAAACCACCACCATCCCGAGTTTAGAAGTAACGCGAAAAGCAGCATAAACGAGAGGTGCTGACAAAATACATGCAAGAAACCACCAAGCGCTTGCCGTTCCCATCTTGTCGCTGATTTCTACAAGCATCTCCCAAAACAAACGCCGCGACCAAACCCGCTTGTCTTAAAATGATAGTTCTCGCATCCATCTTCTTTTTTCTGATAGTCCTTGCTTATGGCGACCCTCCGCCGAAAACACCCAGCATTCAACTCGCCATCGTAGCGCGCCAACAGATCGGCGTCACGACATCCTACAACCCCGCTTACATTTCTCCTAAATCCCCAAAAAGCGGGGCGTTTGCACCGACGTAGTCATTCGCACGCTTCGGAACACGATGACCTATTCACTTTTTAAAACTCACCGGCCACTATCGTTGGTTTAAGAACTAATGTGTAACGCGTTTAACACGGCCAAAAATCCCAAGAACATTAGGGAAGCGGTCTATGAAGTTGAGAGCAAGTTAGTCCGGCGAACGGATCAAGCGCACGTCAGAATTCCAACCGGTGAACTGGTCCCTATGAAATGGGGCTTCCAGCGAAAAGGCCTTGGCGTAGTGAACAACACACGTAGTGATAATCTTAACAGTCCGATGTGGAAGAAGGCGATCGAGAACCGACGCTGCCTTATCCCGATTCTCTCCTACTACGAATGGAGTGGGCCAAAAGGGGATAAGCAAACCCACGTTTTCCAGAGCCCAAATCATAATTACCTTTGGATCGCAGGCCTATGGGAAGAAAGTTCGGAGCTCGGCCCCTGCTTCTCCATGCTCACCACTGAAGCAAATCCCGTGGTCTCACCAATTCACCATCGGATGCCGGCAATTGTAACCGAAAATGATCACAAAAAATTCCTTCTTGAAGGACTTGAGTTCTTCAAACCAGGCCCTGAGTTATTGACTACGGAAAAAGTAGTAAACCCCCTGCTCAAAATAAAACCTTCCCATATTCAAGATGAGCTATTTTGATTTAAGACAAAATTGCCCACTTATCCTACTGGGGTGGAAGCGGTGAATTAGGCCTAATTGCCCTTGGTGGATAGGGATTTCCCTTTCTAAAAACCAACATTTCTTCACGGGTTTCCTCCACTACAAAGGACTCATCAATCTTGCCATTAGCGTTTTGGATCTTGTCTAGATCCAGCTTCAGATACTTGGCAAGAAAGGGATAAGCCGCCATTCTCTTTGATTCACCGTAGTCGTGCTTCTCTTGCGGAAAATGGGCGTTTGCAACTAACTCCTTTTGACCAAAAAGCCCGTATACATGTTGCACGTGCGGGAACTCAACCTTCGGAGTATTTACGGTCCAATCGGAACCATTCGAAATAAGGAGCTGCGGACGGGGCGCCGCCATCGCGGCGATTTCTACGTTATTGGTGAGATGATTTTCACCGTGATGGACTGGCATCCCACTCTCACAAACACAGCCCCCAAAAAAATGGGCCGAAACTTGGCAAACCGGCACGCTGACCGCAATCCGTTCATCAATTGCAGCAAGGATGAAAGTCTGGGTTCCTCCACCAGAACAACCAGTCATGCCAATTCGTCTGGCATCCACCCCAGGGAGCGACAAGATAAGGTCAAGAGCTCGTATGCTGTTCCACGTCTGTAATCTCAACACTTCCGGCGTCTTACGATGATCCCACCCGGCTTCTTTCCAATCTCCATAACCGACCATGTCATAGAGAAAGACCTTGGCTCCCATCCGCGCGAGGGCAGCGCATCTGGCCTGTCGACTCGCTTTAAACCGACCACCATGACCATGCGGACACAGTAAGCCCGCATAAGACTCAAATTTTTCAGTCGGCTCATAAAGTGTTCCCGTAACAAAAAAACCCGGTGAACTTTCAAAGGCGACACTTTCGGCACTGTAGCCTTTATATTTCCGCTTATTAGAATGCTTGGGGTTGAGAGGCGTTTTGGCTGGGAGGTGAGTCAGCTTCGCGCCTTTGAGAATCCCATTCAGCAATCGCTTTTTCCTCTTTTGCCAAGCCAGCAAATCCGGATAACTTTTCTTAAGATCGGCAAGCTCAGCCCTTGCTTCCGCCGGGCTATGGGCGTGCCCAACCCGCAACCGCATCTCGGCACTAAGAGGCACAAAAAAACCGCAAAAGACAGTGGCTGTTATGATCGAACTGATATTCATCTTTAAAGCAAATAGCAGATTCAAAAGGCTAATACCAGAAATAGGCTGGCTACAATCATAGCCGTCATTCTTTCTCCAAACTCATTGATCTACAGAAATAAAAGTCTACCCGGGCCGGGGAACGAAATAGAATTAGCAATGAGCGGGTATTCTGGGGCAAGCGAAAAAGCTCCTACTTACCTTCCTTTTCTTCCGACCCCTTAGATGTCTTTTGCTCACCCACTTTCTTCTTCACCGTTCCTGCGACTTTGGCAGGAACAAACTTTAAAGCTGTTCCATTGATGCAGTAACGCTTGTCGGTTGGCGTATTAAAACCTTCGCCAGTAAAGACGTGACCGAGATGGCCATCACAAACAGCACAGATCACTTCAGTCCGAACCATGAAACCACTACGATCAACTTTCGTCCTCACATTTTTTGCCTTTGATGGATCATAAAATGAAGGCCAGCCGCAATGAGAATCGAACTTCTCCTTCGATGAAAAAAGCTCAGTGTTACAACCGGCACAATAGTAGGTTCCGCCACCTTGGGCTTTGAACTCCTTATAAATTTGGCCATTCGAACGCTCGGTGCCAGCCTGACGCAATATCCGGTATTGCTCCGGGGTTAGACGCTTTTTCCACTCTTCATCAGTCAGCTTAGCAGCCTCTTCCTTGGCAATCGCTTTAGGCACCTCTTTGGCCACCGGCATCGCAGATTTCGTCTTATCCTGAGCATAGACGTAAATCCCAAATCCGAGAGCCACGACCACCGCGAGGGAGATTCCTTTTTTCATATCGGGACGAGGTTAGCCCATTTACAGATATTTTTCAAACCGAACCATACGATCGAAAAATTAACCCAAAATCAGCCTTTCCGGACTTTTTCCATTTTCGTGATAAAGCTTTCCTCAAAAATGTGTATTTTGTTCCTATGAAAACAATCTTGCTTGGATTCACCCTCTTGGTCACCCCTCTCTTCGCCGCCCCTCCCGAAGGATTCACCTCTCTTTTCAATGGCAAGAACTTCACCGGTTGGTGGGGAGCTGCCACTGAAAACCCCGCAAAATACCTCGCTCTCCCGGCAGAAAAACTTGCTGAAAAGAAAAAGAAGAGCCTCGAAAATATCGCCAAGCACTGGAAAGTCGGTGATGGCATCATCCACAACGACGGCCATGGACTCTTCCTCACCACTGAAAAGAACTACTCAGACTTCGAACTTCGGCTTGAATTCAAGCTCGATCCTAAGGCCGACAGCGGCATCTACCTTCGTGGTATTCCGCAAGTCCAACTTTGGGATACTACCGAAGCTGGAGGCAGCTGGAAACATGGTGCAAAGAAGGGTTCCGGCGGCCTCTGGAATAATCCCAAAGGCACTCCTGGTCGAGAGCCACTCGTTCACGCCGACAAACCCGTAGGAGAATGGAACACTATTGTCATTCAGCTAATCGGCGAAAAAGTAACAATCCATCTCAACGAAAAGCTCATCGTTGATCAGGCCAAACTTTATAACTACTTCGATAAGAAGGGCCCACTTCCAAAAGCCGGACCAATCCAATTACAGACCCACGGCGCTCCCGTCCAATGGCGTAACATCTACGTGAAAGAACTCTAGTCGCAGCAAACTCAACCACGAAACAGGCACGATTAGGGGAGGTCCCTAATTCGTGTCTTTTTATTTTCAGGAGCCCAGCCAGAATCGCTTCACGATGAAGATCAAACGACATCAAGTAATCATTGCCGCTCTTATCATTTTGGGCGTGAGCTTTCTTGTCATCGGGGTCTTCCACCAAAAAGAGCCTATAAAATACTTCGCCCACTCGCTGCGAACCTGGCAGGAAGCCGATTCAGTTGCAGGTTATCCCATTCCTACCGCTTACGATGAAGAGGGTAGCCCAACCGAATTCAAAATAACAAAATTTCAACCCAACCTCAGCACCATGTCACCCATGGAGCTCTACCGCCTCCCCACCGCTCGGGGGTTTACAAATCTAGATAGTAATGACGCCAAAGCTGCTGGCACCGGTCTAGTTCTTTTTACGGGAAATCCAAATGGCTACAACGGAAAGGCCGTTCTTCTTGGCCACCGCCTCCCCAACAAGTCGATTGTACAAACTTTCTATACCGGCCTCTCCGAAATCGACGTAAAAGTCGGACAACATGTCCCACGTGCCACAACACTCGGCACGGGAGGCCAACTTTTGGAGGTTAGAGCCGGTTCATCAATCGATATCGCCAAAGAAACATTTGGAGATGTGACCATGAACTCTCAAGATAAACCGCCCGCACCCAACCGAATCGCTCTTGCCGAGTTTTTTTCCGAATATCAACTCAAAGAAACCGCAGCCGACCCGCTTGAGGTCATCCAACAAAATGGATTAGAGAAAGCCCGCAACGAGCTTGATATCGGCGTTCGCTTCAGAAACAAGGCAAGTGATCGACAAAAAGGCGCTGTGAAAGACTAGCGGCCCTGTGCAAGACGATCGGCGAGAACATCAGGAAGGCCCGCAGCGCGGATTTTCCCCTGGGTAGCAGCGAGATCATACTCAATGCGACGGAAAGTCACCGTTGAAGTGGGCATGTCATAAATCACATAACAGGCACGCCAATCGCCATCACGAGGCTGACCGACAGATCCGGTATTAATAAAATATTTCATCCCAGCTTCGATGACTACCGTATCAGCCTCAACTTCCGACACTTTTGAATCACGAACAAAAACCCGAGGGATATGAGTATGGCCGTGAAAACAGAGATTCGTAAACTGATAAGAAAAGTTTGAAATCGCATCAAACTTGTTGGTCACATAATTCCACGCCTGAGGCTGATCCAATGTAGAGTGAACGACCGTGAAACTCTCTACCTGTCGGACCATTCTGATTTTACGAAGCCAATCACGCTGCTCATCGCTGAGCTGTTCCCTAGTCCACTGCAGCGCAGAGGCCGCAACCGGATTCATGCTATCGAGACTATGATTGCCCGAAGCATCTTCATCATGATTCCCTTTTACGACTGGCCAGTTATTTTCGCGCACCCGTTCCAGACAAGCAGAAGGATCCGCGTTATAGCCGACAATGTCTCCCATACAAACGTGGTCAGTACACCCCTGCTGCGCAGCGTCAGCTAAGACGGCGTCGAGGGCCTCCAAGTTGGCGTGAATATCTCCGAACAGGGCGATGCGCATAAGCGTGGAGGAAATATTAACAATCGCCAGCCCTTCGCCAACTGTAAAAGTTAGATAACAACCTGATTTTGAGTTCCCCGCTTCCGGCTTTCATTTACCGAGCTGAACTATCTCTATCTCTCTTTTCAAACTCCCTCTTCCAGACACTAGGATAGAGCGGTCGTTTGGGTTCGGTTATGTAAGGATTGAGTGAATCAGGAACCTTCAGTTTATCGATCAACTGCTTCATAATCATTTCGTAATTTCCGGGATAATAACCATCTTGTTTTATCCGAATCCAGTAATTGTAAAGATCTAGATAAGCTAATTCATCTGTCGCAAAGACCTGATCTATCCGGGGACGAAGCACACCATTAGGTAGATCAGCATTACTCCCTAGTATCAAAGCTAGGACGCGGAACGTGGGAATCCTAAAATGGAATTTTTGATTTTCTAGTAGCAGCTTCATCATTTCATCGTAAGCCTCGATTTCTCTCCCCGGAATTCGCGCGATGGTGAGGAGATAACGTCGGCGGTAAACCGGGTTACGTGAATTCCGGAGCTCCCTGAAGGCTTCCGCGGCACGCTCCAAATCGGGCCTTTTAAATTCATTCGACCACATCGCACCCCGGTCGAACCAAAGATTCTCGGAAGCTGGATTGTATTTCAAACCCTCACGATACATTGCGTCTCCCTTCTCGAGAAATTCCATCTCAAAAAGTCGCTGCTTAGCCGGGCTGAAGCTTTGATTCCGTCTTGCCCACGACGCGGCATTCCAGCCAAGGTGCCAAGCACCAGTGTTCCAATAATACGCATTGTAGGGATCGAGAGCCGTGATGACTTCGAAGTCT
>Ga0222717_10000970_pt1 | contig 23920 bp, 23 predicted proteins | sample C33_18DmetaG_FD_165053 | JGI IMG/M metagenome (GOLD analysis project Ga0222717, IMG submission 165053) | Estuarine water microbial communities from San Francisco Bay, California, United States - C33_18D | ecosystem: Environmental > Aquatic > Marine > Unclassified | place: USA: California... | reverse complement strand
TATGTTAAACTTTGTGATGAAAGTATTTACACAATGGGTGATATAATGCTTGACATTGATGAGCAACTCTGATACAATGTGCAACATGACATCGAGTAACCAAAGAACTTTAAGCCCTCTATCTCCAAATAATAAACTATTTGGTTTGGCTTCAGTCCATGACTTCGAGAGTAGTCAGCTCAAAACTCTCCCTATTTTTAACGAACTATTAACTAAACCGTAGGAGGTAAATATGATAGTAGATGGAACTGCGTATTGGGCGAGTATTAAAGAACCCAATACCACATTTGAACCAATGTACACAGTCAACTTAGTTGTTGATGAAGAGACTGCAAATAGTTTTGCATCTCGTGGACATACCATTAAGCAGATGGATGAAGGTTCTGCTATAGTAATCAAACGTAAAGTCAATGGACCGAATGGTATGGTCAGGACTGCACCTAGATTACTAGACCAAAACAAACAGGAAGTTAATCTTGCTGTAGGTAATGGCTCTAAGGTTAGAGTACAGTACAATGAATACGATTGGGAATATGCAGGTAAGGCAGGGAAAGGTCTCGACTTACAGGCTGTTCAGATTGTAGACTTGGTGGAGTATAAGTCGCAAGACGGCTCTGAATTTTTTGATGATGACGAGGAATTTTAGTATGATAATTACTATTAAGAATGATGAAGGTGAATCAGTCTATGATGTTTCAAAGATTGAAGATGAAGAAAGAAAAGCAGGTGCTAATGTTACTATCAGTAAGATAGGTACACTGAATGTACTAGTAGAGGCATTGAACTTTGCTTCACAAGGACATCAGAGTAATCTTGAAGCTGTGCTGAAAGAAAGCCCTGAAGCTGTAGTAGAACAGCAAGATGAAGCAGAGGTATCTGACGAGTCTGAATAACTATAACTCGGCTAGGTGTAAAAGCCTAGCCACATTTCTAATGGAGATAGAATGCAACAAGAACGAACACAATTTATTAAACACAAATTACCCTGTCCTAAATGTAGTAGCAGTGATGCTGTATCTCTGAATGAGAATGGCTCAGCTAAATGCTTTAGTTGTAATACATTCTTTACAGATTACGACAACGAATCAACAGGAAAGGTAATTGAAATGACAAGCAAACCCAAACCCGATAACACATTTCTTACATCATACACCGGTGCTTATGGTGCTTTGACTGACAGAGGTATCTCTGAAAACACAGCAACTAAGTTCGGTGTAAAGATAGTCAAGGATAGGAACAATGGTGTCACCCAACACATCTACCCATACTTTAATGGGAGTGAGATTGTTGGAACTAAGACAAGATTTGTAGCTAACAAAGGCTTCACATGTAACGGAACATTCGAGGACACAGGTTTGTTTGGAGAACAACTGTATGGAAATACAGGTGGTAAGTACCTGACTATTACCGAGGGAGAGTGTGATGCTATGGCAGTACATGAACTCTTCCAAGGTAAGTGGTCGGTAGTATCTTTAAAACGTGGAGCTTCCTCTGCTGTTAAAGATATACGAGAGAGCATTGAGTTTGTAGAATCATTTGATAATGTGGTTCTATGTTTTGATAATGACAAGGCAGGTAAAGATGCGGCTAAAGCTGTAGCTAAGATACTAAAGCCTAACAAAACTAGAATCATGTCATTCCCTAACGGGTTCAAAGATGCAAACGAAATGCTTAAGCAAAAGAAATTCCAAGAGTTTACCCAAGCTTGGTGGAATTCTAAAACGTATACTCCTTCAGGTATCATGGAACTATCATCTCAAAAAGCTGACTGGTTACATAGAGAAGAGAAGGAGAGTATTGCATATCCATGGGACGGACTGAACAAGAAGTTATATGGAATGCGTAAAGGAGAACTTGTTACCCTTACAGGTGGAACAGGTCTCGGTAAGTCTAGTGTGACAAGAGAACTAGAACACTGGCTTATTAAAAACACAGAAGACAATGTAGGTATTGTAGCACTTGAAGAGAACTGGTTGAGAACTGCTGATGGTATACTATCTATCGAAGCTAACGATAGGATATATTTATCTGAGAAGCGTAAGAATTATACAGACGATGACCTCATGGGTTTGTTTGATAAGGCTATTCCTTCAGGCAGAGTGTTCATTCACTCTCACTTAGGTGCTACTGACATTGATGATATCTTTGCCAAGCTTAGATATATTATTGTAGGATGTGAATGTAAATGGGTAATCGTTGACCACTTACATATGCTTGTCAATGTTCTCCACGAAGGAGATGAAAGACGAGGTATTGATATGTTGATGAATAGATTACGTAGCTTAGTTGAAGAGACTGGTGTTGGTATGATATTGGTATCCCATTTACGAAGAGCAAGTGGAGACAAGGGACATGAACAAGGTATTGAAGTGTCCCTCTCTCACCTCAAAGGCTCACAAGGTATAGCACAGTTATCGGATTGTGTGATTGCACTAGAGAGAAATCAACAGGCAACTAATCCCGAAGAAGCTAACCTTACCAAGGTTCGTGTACTTAAGTCTAGGTATACTGGAGACACAGGATTAGCTTGTGGTCTAAGATATAACGCTGATACAGGTAGACTGTTTGAAGTATCAGAGGAGGAAACATTTGACAATGAACAATTCTAAAATAATATTTGACATCGAAGCCGATGGCTTAGACCCTACAGTTGTGTGGTGTATCGTAGCTAAAGAATTAAATGGTGCTGTCCATAAGTTTGACAACACTCAGATAGCTGAAGGACTTAAGTTCTTAGAAGCTGCTGATGTATTGATTGGACACAACATCATAGGCTATGATATACCTGTGTTGCAGAAACTGCATGGTGTAGAACTCACTAACAAGTTAGAAGATACACTTGTCATGTCAAGACTATTCAATCCTATCCGTGAGAACGGACATAGTTTGAAGGCTTGGGGATGGCGTGTTGGTTGTTTAAAACAAGAGCAACCTGAAAACTTTGATGAGTTCACACCGGCTATGTTAGATTACTGTGTTCAAGATGTAAGATTAAACGAAGCTGTATACAACCACTTGATAAAAGAAGGTAAGATATTCAGTGAAGAATCTGTTAAGCTTGAGCATGATGTAGCTAAGATAATAAAACAACAAGAGAAGAACGGATTCTTTTTCAATACTCAACAAGCTATGAAACTGTTAGCTGAACTCAAAGACAAACAGTTACAAGTAGAGGATGAAGTACACAGTACTTTCAAACCTAAACTAATGGATGATAAGTTAGTTACACCTTACATTAGAAAAGACGGACAGTTATCTAAACGTGGACTGACAGATACTGAGTATCAAAAATGTTTAGATACAAATAACTTTGAACCTTTTATGAGACAAAAGTTAGTTGACTTTAATCTCGGTAGTCGTAAACAAATAGGAGAATATCTTATTGACTTTGGTTGGAAGCCTAAGAAATTTACACCTACAGGACAACCTATTGTAGATGAAGGTACTCTCAAAAAGATTGAACATATTAGAGAAGCCAAGTTGATTGCAGACTTCTTACTATATCAGAAACGTATAGCACAAGTTACATCTTGGATAGACGAACTCAAAGATGATAGAGTCCATGGTAGTGTAATACCTAATGGAACTATCACAGGTAGAATGACACACAGAAATCCTAACATGGCACAAGTACCTAATGCAGGTAGTCCTTATGGTAAGGAGTGTCGTTCATGTTGGACTATACCTGAAGGACGTAAGCTTGTAGGTATAGATGCTAGTGGACTAGAACTTAGAATGTTAGCCCACTACATGAATGACCCTGAGTATATTGAAGAGGTAGTCAATGGTGACATACATACTACCAATCAGAATCTTGCAGGTCTAAAGACTAGAGACCAAGCCAAGACATTTATATATGCCTTAGTGTATGGTGCAGGAGATGCTAAGATAGGTAGTGTTGCAGGTGGTGGATTGAAGAAAGGTAAAGAACTAAAACAAACTTTCTTTAAGAATCTACCCTCACTAAAAAATCTAAAAGAGAAAGTACAGAAAGCATCTGAACGTGGATACCTTAAAGGTTTGGATGGTCGTAAGATATATGTACGTAGTCAACATGCTGCCCTTAATACTTTATTACAAGGTGGTGGTGCAATAGCAATGAAGAAAGCTATGTGTTTCTTAGATGCTTTAATAAAACTAAATGGTATAGATGCTAAGTTTGTAGCTAACATTCATGACGAATGGCAGATAGAAGTTCCTGAAAAGAATGCTAAATTTGTCGGAGAGCTTGGTGTTAAATCTATTGAACGAGCAAGTGAGCATTTCAAGATGCGTTGTCCATTAACAGGAGAATATAAAATAGGAGAGAATTGGTATGAAACACACTAAAGAACATTCAACAAATAGAAAGGGAGACCTTGCAGAATTTTATGCAGTCACTTGGTTATGGGATAATGGCTATGAAGTATTTAAAAACTGTGGGTGTGATGGGTTCATTGACTTAGTAGCTCGAGACCCTGAAGGACAGGTAACATTAATAGATGTAAAGACTGCTAGAAGAGATTATAGAACTGAGAATTCTTATACATCAAGAACAACAAGAACTGAACAACAAATCAAAGCAGGTGTTAAGTATTTATTATACTTACCTGATACAAGGAAATTAAGATGGGTGAAACATAATGAAAAATAAAAAAGAAAAACTTATTGACAAAACTGAATTGGATAGCTATAATAAATTTACGTCTGAGTCAGGACATTGGTATACTCAAGAGGGAGAACCAATGTATACTATCATCGGTGCTAACGGGAAGGAAAGGAACACAACTCTTAGAGATGCTAAGAAAGAAAAGCTTGTCCCTTCTGTTACTACTATACTAGGTATGATAGCTAAACCTTCACTAGAAAACTGGAAAATAAATCAAGCACTTAACTCTGCTCTTACTTTAGAGAGACAAGAGGGAGAATCTACTGAGTCTTTTACTTATAGATGTAAGCACGATTCTAAAAAGATAGGTATGGAAGCCGCCAAACAAGGTACTAAAATACACTATCAGATTGAGAAAGGTTTCTTAGGTCTAGGTCAAACAAAACCTTACAAGAAAATAAAAGCTTGGCTTGATGAAAACTATCCCGATGAAGAATGGATTGCAGAAGATTCTTTCTGTGCTGATTCAGGGTATGGTGGTAAGATAGATTTATATTCTAAGTCTGGAATCTTTGTTGACTTTAAAACTAAGGATAACTTAGAAGGCAAAGACCCTGCTAAATTAGTATACGATGAACACGGTATGCAGTTGTCTGCTTATGCACAGGGTTGTGGCTTTGATAATCCACAGAGAGTTTCTATCTTTGTTGACAGGAAAGACACAGGTTTAATCTCATGTCATATATGGAATGATGAATCCCATGCAAGACATCTAGGTATGTTTAATAGTATATTAGATTACTGGAAGCTAGTTAAAAACTACGACTCCTCTATTGATAATGCCTAGTAGAGTACCGAGAAAACCTAGACCTAAAAAGACAGGTGTCCCTAAAGGGTATGATAGTATTTGGGAATACGAGATACATCAAACCCTTCTCAAGGACTGGAAACATCATTGGGATAACATAGACTATATAGTTAAGCATAAATATGAGCCTGACTTTGTTAAGATAATAGATAAGAAAACTATTTTAATCGAAGCTAAAGGCAGGTTTTGGGACTATGCAGAGTATAGTAAGTACATACATATACGGAAGGCTTTGCCTAAAGGTTACGAGTTAGTGTTTTTGTTTCAGAAACCTTTTGCACCTATGCCTCAAGCTAAGAAAAGAAAGGATGGAACTAAAAGAACTCACGCTGAGTGGGCAGAGAAAAATAATTTTACATGGTATAACGAAGAGAGTTTACCAAAAGAATGGAGAAGCTGTGAACTATAAATTTAACGAAGATAAAATATTAAACGAAGTAAAGGCATATGTAGGTAACACCTATGACCAACACTATGCTAATGGTAAGTACCAAGCAACAGATATGATAATTGATTCAGGATGTGGTGAAGGTTTCTGTCTTGGTAACATCATGAAGTATGCTATGAGGTTTGGAAAAAAAGATGGAAAGAACAATTTAGACTTGTATAAAATTATACATTATGCTATAATAGCTATTCATGTCAACAACAAGGAACAAGATAATGACTGAAGATAAAACAGGAACTAAGCCTTACTTAGGAATTGAAATAGATTACGACAAAGAAAAAACATTTGACAAATTTAGTTTAGATACACTCAAGGATAGATATTTTTGGGAAGGAGAAACACATGCACAAGAAGCCCTCGGAAGAGCATCAGTCTACGGAGCAACCTACAAAGGCGAGACAGATTTTGAGTTGGCTCAAAGACTTTATAACTACAGTTCCTCTAGGTGGTTCATGTTTAGCACTCCTATACTTAGTAACGGGGGAACAAGTCGTGGGCTTCCTATCAGTTGTTTCCTTAATTATGTTCCTGATAGTCGGGGTGGTTTATCTGCTCACTATGACGAGAATATTTGGTTGGCAAGTTCAGGTGGAGGCATCGGTGGATATTGGGGTGATATTAGGAGCAACGGTGTTTCTACTACTCATGGCTCTCGTTCTACTGGCTCAATTCCTTTCATGCATGTAGTTGATTCACAGATGTTAGCCTTCAATCAAGGCACTACAAGACGTGGTAGCTATGCAGCTTACATGGATATAAGCCATCCGGAGATTGAAGAGTTTATAAACATGAGAAAAGAGTCAGGTGGAGACATCAACAGAAAGAATCTCAACATTCATAATGGTGTAAACATTACAGATGCTTTCCTTGAAGCAGTAGAAAAGGATGATGATTGGAGATTGATAGACCCTAAAAGTAATGAAGCTATTAAGATAGTAAACGCTAGAGATTTATGGTGGCAAATCATTCATGCTAGAGCAGAGACAGGCGAACCTTACATGGTCAATATCGACACCTGTAATAAATACTTACCTAAAGCACAGAAAGATTTAGGATTAAAGATAAGACAAAGTAACCTGTGTTCAGAAATTACTTTGCCGACAGACGAAGAACGAACAGCTGTATGTTGTTTATCATCCGTAAACTTAGAACACTTTGATGAGTGGTCAAAGGATGATAATTTCATACAAGATTTAATAACAATGCTTGACAATGTTTTACAGCACTACATTGACAACGCAGTAGACACAGAACAACTAGGAGAGTACAGTGCAAATTTTAAAAGGTTTCAGAAATATATTAGAGCAGGTCAAGAAGGATATACTAAGTCTGCGTATTCGGCATATAGAGAGAGAAGCATCGGGCTTGGTGCAATGGGCTTTCATGCATATCTACAAAGCAGGGACATTCCTTTCGAGGGTATTTATGCAAGTGGTTTCAACTACAAAGCATTTCTTTACATCAACACTAGAGCAACTGAAGCAACTAAAGAACTTGCTGTTCAAAGAGGAGAAGCTCCTGACATTCATGGGACAGGTAAGCGAAACGCTAACCTCATGGCTATTGCTCCTAACGCTAGTAGTGGGATTATATGTAGTGGTACTTCCCCTTCTATTGAGCCTTTCAGGGCTAACTGCTATACTCATAAGACTTTATCAGGGAGCTATCAAGTTAAGAACAAGTATCTCGAAAAGCTTTTTAAAACTAAAGGGCTTAAAGCTAAGGAGTTAGATGAAGTATGGAAAGATATCTCAGCTAACGAAGGTTCAGTCCAACATTTAGATATACTTACTGATGATGAGAAAGAGATATTTAAAACTGCAAATGAGATAAACCAAATATGGATTGTCGAACATGCACATCAACGACAAGAGTTTGTGTGTCAAGCACAATCTGTCAACCTATTCTTTACACTGCCTAAAAGTACAGAGCCACAAGAAGTGCATGATGAATACATGCAGTATGTGAATGATGTACACTGGTACGGTATGAATAAATTAAAATCGTTGTATTACTTTAGAACTAATGCAGCAAGAAACGTAGAAAATGTAAACACAAAAATTCCAAGGATTCGTTTAGACGATTCGGAATGTATCGCCTGTGAAGGGTAAGGAAAAGTTATGAGCTTAACAACAACTAGAGATTATTATAAACCGTTTGAATACCCATGGATGTATGAGTATTACAAACTTCAAAATCAAATGCATTGGATGCCTGAATCAGTTCCATTGCACACCGATGTAAAAGATTGGCAGGATGTTACACCTGAAGAAAAACATTTACTTACACAGATATTTAGATTGTTTACACAGTCTGATGTGGATGTAGGTGCAGGATATGTTGACAAGTATATGCCTATCTTTAAGAAACCTGAAGCAAGAATGATGATGTCATCCTTTGCTAACATGGAATCTATACACCAAGATGCTTACAGTTTATTGTTAGACACTGTGGGTATGCCTGAAATAGAGTACAAAGCTTTTGCTGAGTACGAAGAAATGTCTGACAAGCACGATTACGTTGGGGAGTTTAAACCTCTTAAGTCTGATAAAAAAACTATAGCTAAAACACTAGCTGTTTATTCAGCCTTCACAGAAGGGTTGCAGTTGTTCTCTAGTTTTGCAATCCTATTAAACTTCCCAAGGTTTGGTAAGATGAAAGGCATGGGACAGATAGTTACCTATTCTATTCGTGATGAGTCAATGCATGTTGAAGCAATGACAAAACTATTCAGAGAATTTATCCAAGAAAACATAGAGATATGGACAGATGATTTTAAAGCAGAGCTTTATCAAATCTGTAGAGACATGGTAGAACTAGAAGACAAGTTCTTAGACTTAGTGTTTGAAATGGGTGACTTACAAGGACTAACCAAGAAAGATATGTATGCTTACAACAGATACATAGCCGACAGAAGATTACTTCAACTTGGACTTAAGACTAACTATGACCAAAAAGAAAATCCACTCGGTTGGATTGATGAAGTCATGGGTGTGGAGCATCAGAACTTCTTTGAAGGTAGAGCTACTACATACATGAAAGCAGGTCTTCGTGGTAAGCAAGACTCTATTACTTTTACGGGGATAGAGAAATGAGAACTAAAAGAGAAGAAGCTCAGCTTTTATGTTACAGATTATTATATAATCGAGCAGGTAATTTAGTAACTGAAAGAACTTCAACAGATATTAAGGAACTTAAAAAGTATTTTACTGTAGAAGAATACTCAACATTACAGACAATTATAAGAGAAGCTACAAAAAAACTAGATGAAGTCCATAATTATATCGAAGCTAACTTAAATGCTAGGAAAATGACAGATTAGAGAAAATTGACACCATGAGGCTACGTGTATTGACATATCTTATAGTAGTTAATACACTTGCTTCAGATTGTACAACTTTTAAATACACAGGTTCTCCGTGTGTCTCCTAGGATTTAGTCAATTGTATAGATAATAATGTCATCTTTCTTACCTTTAACCTTTATCGGGTCTAAATATCTAGTAGGTATGTTAGAATTCATGGCTGTTGTGTATCCAATTACTATATCTTCTCCAACTTCTTTAGTAGAGCTTTCTAATCTTGCTGCTAAATTTACAGCATCACCAATCGCAGAGTAATCAAACCTTGTATCACTTCCCATATTACCTATTACTGCCTCTCCTGTATTTATGCCGATGCCTATCTCTATTCCTAGGTTGGCTTCTTCCATATCTCGGTGTATTCGTAACGCTGTTTGGATTGCTTTATTCTCATGGTCTTCAAGGTCTATAGGTGCATTAAAGATAGCCATCATTGCATCTCCAATATATTTATCTACCATCCCACCATATTCTTTAACTACATTAGCTTGTATGGTTAATGCCTTGTTCATTATTTCTGTAACTTGTTCGGGTTCTAAAGTCTCTGATAAACTTGTAAAGCCTCTAACGTCTGTAAATAAAAACGTACAACGTCTTCTATCTCCACCTAACTTCAAAAGCTCAGGGTTATCTTGTAGTTGTTTAACTTGTCTTGGGTCAAGGTAATGTTCAAACTGTTTCTTAATTTGTTGTCTAAGCTTGAACTGTGTTCTAAAGTTTAGATAGAATTGTAGAGTAGCTATAAGTGTCATACTTGTCATACTCCAAGTCACGTCTATGAGTATGTTATTTTGTATGACACTATATCCAAAGTAGCCCACTCCTGTCATTAAACTACCGACTGATACTATGCCCCATGTAATACCTAATCGTGCTATTAGAAGAGCTGTAAGGAAGCCACAGGATAATAATATTAAAAGTTCTACAAACAATCTATAGTCGGGTATCTGTGGTGTAACCATCAACATGCTTTCTGATAGAGCAGCTTGTATTTTATGAGGTTCTAATAACCCAACAGGTGTTGCTATTTGATTTGTTATTCCTTTAGCTGTGAATCCTACAAACACAAATGTAGATTCAACATCCATCTCAGCTAGTGTAGTTTGTGGTGTATCGACCCAACTAATCCATTTACGACCTAGACTATCTGTGGCAACGGGTGGAATGCCTCTCACTCTAACCTGTTCTATTCCATTCAGATTTGTGACTATCTGATAAGTACGACCACCTCCTAGTATTTTTAAAACTTCCGTTCCAAACGAAGCGACCCACCCATTGTTTGTTTGCTGTAGTAAAGGTATACGCCTTACTAAATTATCTACATCTACTGGTGCAGATATACCACCTTGATTAGCTGATTCTTTTAATACATCTATGTTCTCTAAAAAGCCTTGAGCTTTTGGTAAAGAAACTATTGGTCCTTTGATAACTGTACCTACAGTAGCAGGATATAACCCGTTGGATATTTCAGGCATAGCTATAACACTTGCAGACTTGGAAAGCTCTGAAGCAAAGGCATCGTCTCCACCCATTCTATCTGCATGTGGAAACAACATGACCCATCCAACTCCATAAGCTCCTGCATCCATAATGTCTTTATGTATCTTTGCTAAGTCTTGACGAGGTAAAGGGTATCCTCCTTTAGCATCTAGGTCTTCTTCGGTAATGTTAAGGATTGTAAAATGTCCTGTAGCGTTTTGCTCAGGCACAAGAGCATCAAAGGTTTTAAGTCTTAGTACTTCTAATGGTACACTATTGAAGAGGAGAGGTAAAGTTAATAGAGTTAATAAAGTAATTGACCACTTCATGTTAATCTCCTTGCGTTATTTTTATGGTAGAGTCTCCGCCACCGTTGACAATGACCTGTGTACTCTTACCATTTTGAATCATGATAACTGTATAAGCGTTTGACCTATCTAAGTCTAGTCTTACAGTGTCTTCTAAAGACTTGTAAAATGTTATAAGGTTATCGTTAAGGAATGTATTGATTTGTGTGTTAGAGTCAAAGCCTATTTGAGTTCCTTTTAAATCTACATCAGTTTTTAAAAGTGATTCAGTATTGTCTAGCTCATTTACGTCTTCTATAATGTTTAGTAAATCTTCTAGAAAGTTTACATCAAGATAATTAATATCTAACTCTGTAAACTCTAGCTCATCATTTGCAAGATAGTCTGTATCTAAATCATCGAAATCAAGGAAGTCAACATCAAGAATATTAGAAACACCATCTCCAGTTTGTCCTTCATTTTCTTGTTCTATTTCCTGTGGTTGATTTACTATTAACATGTTATCAATTAACTCAAGGGTTAAGTCAAGGATAACGGGTTTGGTTGGTTCAGTCTCGTACATTGAAACTGTAGTAGCTTGGTAAGGCTTGTTAAGTGTTACCTGTCCCATAGCTGTAGCGACAACAATCTCTCCACTTGGAAGACCATCATTGTCCGGTAATAATATAACTAGACTTCTACCTAACTCATCTACAGTAACTGTAAAGTCTGTACCACGAATAGCTATCGTAGCACTAGGTGTGTTTATAATTATATTTTCTTTATTTATTGTAGCTAACTTACCAGTGATAAACCTTGCAGTACCACTAGCAAACTGTAAAGCCATCTTAGACTTAGAAGGGTCTGGGTCATAGATAAATTCATCTATAATTAACTCTGAATGCTCAGTAAGTCTAACTTGACTGTCATCTAAAAAAGTAATGCCCAATCTCCCGTTAGAAGTTTGGACATTATCAAAACTGTTTATGTTAAAATCTAATGAAGCTTGGTAAGTACCATCTCTTACAACTCTACCAGCTCCGTTAAGTTCTGTTATGTTTCCAATATTAGCAGCTTGTGCCTGTACCTTGGTCATTTTGAATGACACAAACAGTACCATTATTACCGTTAGATATAATTTTAAGCCAGTCATTATCAATTGTACTCTTTTGTTGTATGTTAAATGTTCTGCTGTTTCCTGTTTGGTCAAGATAGAAGTAACCTCCTGCTTTACCTGAACCTGTAAAGGTTACAGTGTTGTCATCTCCATCAACATCTACATAGTTAGTAGCACCATCATAATTTATATCGAAATCAAAAGTGTTATCATCACCTTGGATAATCCAATCTAAATCTAGTGTTGCAGCTAATGCAGTTTTACCATGGTCTAACGTAAATGTGTTAGAGCTTCCAGTAACATCAACATTATAATTAGAGTTATCGATACCAAAAGTATTTGTTGGGTCTCCTTGTATAGTAAATGTATTACTATCACCATCAAACTCAAAAAATCCTATTACAGAATCACCGTATATGTCACCTAAAAACTTATTAGCATCTCCTATTTGATTTATATCTAGTGTCATAGTAACCCCATCTAAATCTAACGGAGTCATGTTTCCTGCTGAAGACAATAAACCACCAATAATATTGCCTGAACCAAGTTGTTCTAAATCTATGTTAGCTGTAGCTCCTGATTGGTCAACATATATTTCGTTATCAGCCCCGTATGTTGGTAATGCACTCAGCATCACAAACAGGCTCATTAATTTTAATATTTTCATATTTCCAATAGCCTCTATCTATTCCTATATTTATTATATTTAATACCCCAGTCTCTATTGCCTTTTGCAAAGCTATAGAAACACTCTCATTCTCAGCCACACCACCCTCTATCTCTACAAGCTCTGTTTGCTGTTCGATAAAACGAAATATATCCTGAGAAATACTTGTGGATATAATGCTTTTAGAAACTAATGTTTCCATTAACACTTCTCCAGTTGACACAGATATTAATCTTAACGATATTGTAACTGTATCTTCTCTGTACTGTTTACTATTACCTATCCCTAAGTATCTAGCACCAGCACCTCCAGACTTAAGATTAGCTTCGTAACTAACCACTCCACCTTGAACTAATAACCCTGCAAAAAGCAAAGGTTGCATCTTGTTATCTTCTTTAAACTCTTTACGAGTGCTTCTAATAAGTTGTCTTTCTTTTGTTAGGTCATCCAAGCCTACTCTTTCTACAACTCTAAAAAACTTTCCACCTGATGTATGTTTAAAAGCTCTTATAAGAAAAGCTTCAGGTGCTTGTGTAATAGCTGTACTAAATAAAGCAAACGTACTATTACTTCTTCTCTGCCCTGTTAAGTCTTTAAAGCTATTAGGGTATATAGCTATCGTTGGCATCACTGAAGCTGCCGGTAAATTCTTTAATTCTTCTGATTGTAGTTCTAATATGTCCGGAGATTGTATCTTCTTTGATAATACTAAATCTTCGTTATGACTTATAACCGCACAGCTAGAAATAAAAATCGCCAACAGGCAAAGATATAGTCGTTGTATTACCATCACTATCCGTTATGTTTAAAGTTATTATCCCATCGACAACACTATATTCTATTCTGTTGCCTTCTAATTCTAGTACTCCACTATCGCTAGGAGTCTCACCAAACAAATTATCTACAAGCTGTCTAGATAACTGTGCATATATTCTAGACTCTAAGTTCCTTATAAACCTTGCAAGTGTTGTGTTCTCTTTGTCTCTTTCTATCTCATCTTGTAATGCTTTTATCTCTGCAGCTAAAGCTTGTTTACGATTGAACTCTTGGTTCTGAATTGTAAGATAATGTGAAGATGAATTAATACCGCTAAAGCTAGGACTTTTAAACTTAAATACAACTTCGTCTGCTCTTAGGACACTAATAAAAAACAACAATATAAAAATACTCACTATTGCAAATTCTATTTTAATCTTTCCTTTGGTCATCTCTGTCTGCCTTTGCAATTTTATCTATGTCTACTAAGTTTGGTACGCCTAGTAAAGTTTTTAAAAGAACATCTTGTCTAATGCTTTGATTATCTAATGCTCTTACTCTATCTATTAAACTTACAATAATACCATACTGACTGTCAAGTTTAGTAGACACTCGTTCTTCCATGGTATCTAAAGCTGTTTGTACTTTATCGTCTAAGGTATCTAGTTTATTTTCCATACCATCAATAATTCTATTGATTAGCTTCCATACAAAAGCACCTAATCCAAGTGCTGCTGCAATAGGAAAGCCCAGTTCAGTTATTAATGATACTGCTGAATCCATTAGTCTTTCTGTGTGTTAGAAGCTCCGAAGTAAAAGGATATTACAGCACTTGCTAAACCACCAAGATAACCTAGTACAAGGTTTATAAGAGCTTCAGAGTTCTGCTCAGGTGGTTGTAGAGTAACAAGAAATATGTATCCCATGAAACCACCAACAACAGCTATACCCATGATACGGGCTGTCCAGTCTTTACTGAACTTATTTCTAGCGTCTTGTCCATCAGCCACTTCTAGCTTGAATACATCTACATCAAGCTCTTTCATCTGTACTTCAAAATCTTGTTCAGCTTTTTTAAGCTCTAGCATTTGTTCAGGTGTAGCTTCAGCTATTCCTTTCTCTATAGCTTTAGGTGTATTAGGTACGCCCAATACATCGGCTATCATGTTAGCTGCCATTCCTCCCATTGGTCCACCTAATGCAGTTCCTAATGTAGGTGCAACAGCTCCAACTATATTCTTTAACAGTCCTTTCATTTCAAGCTCCTAATACCATCATTTGTAATTCTCTACTTCTACCACCTACTTGATTAAACCAACGACTATCTTCCATTTGTACAGACATTTCTTTCCAGTCATGGTTTCTACAAGCCTTCAACATGTTACGAAACTTAGAAAGCCTAGAGCCTCCAAGGTTAAAACACATGTTTACTAATACTCTTTGTATTACTTCAGGAAGCTTTTCAAAGTTTTCCTCACTACCGAAGACATGTATAGCTTCTTTGTAATGTTTATCAAAGTCATTTTCGTAGTACATATCTACTATTTCTTGAGACACTTTAGTACCTACTTCCCATTTATATTCTGGGTCTTCTGGTTGGCAGAGGTGTCCAATCCCTAGAGTTTTATAGCCTAAGCTATCCTCATAGATTTCAAGGACTTCGCCTTCGTGTCGTTTAATATCTTGTTTGCATAATTCTATATCCATTATAATCCTAGTCCTTCCATTTGTGATTTAAGTTCTCTATCTTCAATATCTTGTGCAGCTTCTGAGGTTGCGTTAAAAGGTTGTTTAGTTACTCTACTTTGCATTTCGTCAGGTTCATCTGTAACATTAGATACATTTTTAACTATACCACCTTTGTTAAATAAAGGTTTAAAAGAATCTTTTTTTCTTCTTCCTTTAAGTGGTCCAGAGCCAAATAAATTACCAATGTTAGGAGTATCTTCTGTTAATAAAGATTTACCTTGGTCAATTTTTCTAGCTTTTGTTCTTAAATCTTTTCTAGTTCCTTCACCAAATATTATATCATAGAAAGATTGATAGGGTAAATTAGTAGCTGCTATTTCTGTAAATCCTCTTCTATATGCAATAGCATCTATAACATCTTGAGGTAATGGTCCTGCAATTGTTTTTAAACTAGAAGTAACTAATCCAGATTTTCTAGCATCACTTGCATCTCTAAATCTATTTACATAATCTATTGGACCCATTCCTCCCCATCTTCTATATGCATTTAATATAACTTTACCAGTTGGTAAATCTTGACCGGTTTGATAATCTTGTAAAGATTTTCCTTGACTTCTAATTAAATTACCTATGTGTGCAACTCCAGTCATTAATGCAACAGTTGGTATTACTTTAGGTAAACCTACTTGTAAAGGATATGTTTTCATTTCTCTTACAAATCTTTTTAAAATTGTATTATTAAAAACAGTAGGATAACCAGCAAACTGTGTTAATAAAGAACCAGCAGGACTTGAAAACCATAAAGGTCTATTAGCTTCTGCAGCACTTGGATTTAATATTACTTCTTTAGTAAATCTATTAGCCCCACCTAAAATATTATTTTTGTAAAAGTCTTGTTGAAAACTTTGAAATTCTTTTTGTGCATCATTCAATGGATTAAATAATCCTTTAGAAGCATTAGGATTAAACTCTCCTTTAGAATCTAAAGAATTTTTATACCACTGTAATGCTGTTGTTTTATTAATACCAAGTTCTTCTAATTGACCATCATAATATTTAAGTAATTTTTTATCTTTTATTAAAGCTTTACCTGTAGAATGATTATATAAATCTCTAATTCTATTTCTAATCATCATTTTACCAGTAGTAAATGACGCTAGTTGTACAGCTTTAGTCCACTGTGTTAATAAGTTAGATTTAAAAAATGCACTTTGAGCTTCTTTAACTGTAAAGATTCCAAAAAATTCACTACCGTGTAAAGCTTCACCGGCTAATCCAGCTATTCTTTCTTGAACAGATTGTTCTAAAGCTAACCCAGTTTGATAAAGTTCTTGCCATTGCCAGTCATCTAAATCTTTAAATCCTTTTTGAAGACCTGCAGCTTTAGCATCTTTTACAGTTTTAATGTCTGCAGTACCTATTCTTTTAACAGCTTTAATACTTCTATCTACTATATTGTTACCTTCTTTCACTAATCCATTAGCAATAAAACCTAAAGTTTCTGGAACTTCATGAGTTCCTACACGACTTAAAAGAATAAAAGGTTCAGTAATACTAGATAAAGTAGCAAAGGGTAAATGAGCCATTTGCTGTGTAAGTTTGCCCCAATCAGAAGCTGCTCTAGCAAATTTACTTTTACCTATTAATGAATCTTTATATTGTTCTATACCAGTAACTTGTTTAAAAAGTGTTCTAATTTTATCACCAACTTTATTAGCTTCATCTCCTCCACCTAACTCATCAATAATTTTAGATACTTCTTTTTCATCAAACTCTCTTAAAGTATTTCCAAAATATTTTTTACGAGCCATAGATTGTGAAATATCAGTAGTATATTGCTCTAAAATATCTTGAACATCACCTTCTAAAAATTCATCTAAATCATTATCTTTTAAATTTCTAAATCTTCTAGCTTGAAAATATCCATGAGAATCACCTACACCTTTTTGTCGTAAATCAAAAGGAGTATATCTATACTGTAACATGTCTTGAATAATAGCATCAGCTTTTAATTGTTTAGCTTTATCAAGTTCTAAAGATGTTAAATCTTTTACCTCAGTTACTTTTACAGATTTACCTTCTTTAATAATTCTTCTTTTACCAGCAGCTTCAGTAGCAAAATTTCTACCAAAACTAGTAATGTCTGTTCCTAAATCATCATACCTACTAACTTCAATAGACTTACCAGCATCGTCTAATATTTCATTTCCTTCAGCATCTTTAACTTTAAACATTTCTCGTTCATTAGTAGGGTCAGCATGTCCAGATTTAATTAATAAGTTTTTAAATTTACTATCTTCACCTAATCCAAAATCTTTTTCAATACTAGAATAATTAAAAAATCTAGGGAAGTACGCACCTTTATTTGTTGTGTCTGGTCTAAACAATCCTAAATCATTAGCTTCATCAAATATATCATTTAAAATTTTTCTTGTTCCAATATACGCAGTAGCTAAATCTTCATCTATTAATATATCGTTATAAGATTTACCTATTAATTTATTTACAGATTCATCTCCTTGTTCAAGAAATGTTCTGCCTAGTTGCTCATCTCTTAATAAAAACTTTAATGAATTATTTTGTTCTTCTAATAGTTTATTTCTATATCCAGTTCTATATAAATTATTAAATGATTTAGCAAGACCATGATGATATTTACCAAATAATCTACCAAGGTATTCACCATATGTCCATTGTGTTTCTGATTCAGAACCATTTAAAAGAATAGCATTTTTTTTACTTCGTTTCCCTTCTGTAACTAAACCAACATCATAATCATATCTAAGTTTTCTTAAAAAGTTTTCTAAAGTTGGAGACTGTTCTACTAACTCTAAAAATTCTGTAGTCGGTTTACCTATAGTTTTTGATAATGCGTAGTTTAAATCATGAACTCTTTTGTCTTTAAATTTTTCTAATCTTTTACCTACATCTGCAAAAGGTTTATTTGTTTCAGGATTTAATGGTACTCCATCTTCATTGAACTTTACTAAATCATCATTAAGATTAAAGAAAATATCTTCGCTTTGTTCGTCATCAAACTTATGAAGTATTGCATCATTTTCATACTTAGCTAATTCTAACTCTCTACTGTTAGGACCAACAAAATCAATATTGTCTTCATTTACAAACTTAAATTCTTTATCTACAAATTTAGAATGATACTTACCACTGACAGCACCAATAGCTCCACCAACACCAGCACCAAAACCAGCACCAATTCCTGCCATAGCAAGAACTTGACCATAGTCTATGTCTTGACCCAAGCCTAAATCAATATCCATGTCTTGCATAAAATAATTATGTACGCCTCCCCAAGCCATTCCTTCTGCAGCACCATATAAAGCATAAGACTTTGCAGTTTCTTTAGTTATAGCATCTTGTAATTTAGCTTTAGTTAATCTTTTTACACCTTGTCTAGCAGCTTCACCAATAGCAGCTCTACCAGCTACTGTAGCTCCTCCAGACGGTATAGCAAAAAGACCTGTTAAGATATTAAGAGGGTCTAATAAAACATCTCCTGCTACGTCTTTAACCATTCCAAACTTTTCTTTAAATCCTCTAAGTTCAGAATTATTAAAAGCATCACGTAAATATACGTAATCTTCTTTTTGGTCTTCTGACCACTTGCCTGTTTGGAAAGAACGTACTACAGCACTACTTAAACTATAATCAGCATCTCTTAAATATTCAAATATATTTTCATTACTGCCAATACCATCTAAAAATCTTTCAGCCCTTACAGCAAACTCAGGGTCATTCGCAAGTTGAGTTAAGCTTTTTTTACCAGTAGCAGAAGAAGTAATTGTTTTAACAGGAGCAATATCTTTTTGAATTTGACTATCTAATTCAGCCATTTGTTGATAGCCGATAGGATTGTCATCTAATGAAGGTTTATTTATTTCACCAAAGAATGAGGCTAAATTATTTTCTCTTTCTTTTGTAGGGTCTTCTAAGTTTTTATTACGCATCAGTTCTTGATACGCTTGGAATGTATATCTAGACATTTTCTTTTAAGAATTTAGCAAATCGTTTAGCTCTATTATCTGTTTGTTCATACCATAAAGAATCTACTGCTTCATCATGAGCATCTTGTCCATCTCCTCTTTCAATAGCATCAAACATTTTAACAAATTTTAATCCTTTTGTTTCTCCTAATTGAAAAAAGAAAGATGTAAACATTGGTAAAGCTTCAGGATTATTTAATAATTCAGGATTTTTTTCATTTAAAACTCTTCTAGCTGTATCTATAGCAATCTTTCTATCTGAACTATACCACTCTTGAATTGTTTCTGTAGGAACATAATCACCTTTTTTGTATTGCTTTAATTCTTCTCCTACTAATTTATGACCAATACCAGAAGTTAAGTTTCCTGTAGTATCTGAATAAACTTTTGTTCTATATCCTTCATCATCTAATAATTTTACATCTATTAAATTATCAGAATTATTAATTTGATACCTAAATAAATTTTCTTTTTTCTTTTCAATAGTTTCTTCAGGAGCATTTTGTTCTTCTAAGTCTGCTATTTCTGTTTTAAGATTAACTTCTTTTCTTTTAACTGTAGGGCTAGTTATAAGTTCTTTAAACAAATCTATTTTTTTAGTAAAGTCAGTAGGCTTAGAATCTGTTGCACCTTTAATAGCTTCTACTGCTCCAAACATAGCTTGACCGGTGAATGGAGTAGCAACTTTTGCACCTGAAGGTAAGCCAGTCAATGCCAGTCCTACACCAGCTTTCCATTTTTCCCAAGATGTCATACCTCTCATAGCTTTATAATCTTCAACATTTAAGTTATCCGGATGAGAAATATTTGAAAATAAATCTTCTATTAATATTTCTTTTTTTGCATTAGACAATTTAGACTTATCAATATTTTCATAATGAGAATCAAATATTAAAATTTTATTTTTTCTATCTAGTTTTTCCCAATTCTTATCTTGTTCAAATCTACCAGTATCTGATTCACTAGGAGTTTTAATACCGTCATTAAATAAACTAGGTATTAATCCAGAAAATCTATCATAGCTATATCCTTTTTGTATATTACCTATAATACCTGTACCATCATATCTTTCTTTTCCTCGTTCATACCAAGCTTTTTCAACTTTAAAACCTTCAGAACCCATAACCATAATAGAAAAATTTCTTTTATAAACATCATCAGATATTAAATTTTTAAAATTTTGCATATCAGATTCAGTAGCCTTATTACCGTAAAGCATTTCAAATTTACTTTCATATATAGCTTCAGCTAGTTTAGGTTTTAAACCTATTAATTTTTCAAATCCCAAAGTATCTCTAATAAAAGCTTTACCCTCAATAGGATTAGTTCCTACATCTTCCCAGAAATCTTCAAACCTTCCTTTCTTACCTGACATCTGTAATAGCTCTGCTAATTGTGGGTTGTCTTTACTGTTATATACACTTCTAGTATTTTGATTAGCACTAAAACTTGTAATAAATGTTGAAAGTGCTTCTTGACCTTGCTGGTCTTCATTAGCTTGATTGATTACATCTCGTTCACTACCTTTAATATCTTTCATATACTCTTGTATAGAGTTTGTCATGTTTGCACTAATATCTAATTCAGCAATAACATCATCTAAGTTTCCATAAAAGTCTTCACGTTTAATTTCTTTAAATAAATTTATGCCTCCTTCTTCTTCTTGCCTTTTTCCAATTTTTCTAAAGGCATGTTTTAAACCTTCAAAGACTCCTACATTTCTATATCTTTGTTTTTGTTTATTAAATATATTTTTTTCATAAGCTGTTAATTGATGAGGTGTTAATTGCATTGCTCTTTCTAATGCATCAGCTTGAGATAAAAATTCTCCACTAGGAGTTCTTGTTAAACCTTTAATTGCTTCATTAAATTTTTGATATTTGTTTCCTTCTAAATAATGACTTACTATATTATTTAATGCAACTTCTTTTGCTCCGTTGTATAATTTTTTATCATTTTTAAATGTTTGTAAGTTATCAAAAATATTTCCTTGTTCAATAACTGTATCTAAAGAACCTTTTAATTTTTGTTCTAAAATATCTCTGTAGGGGCTGTTCATATATGCTTTTGTTTTTTCATCGAGAGACATAGTAGCCCATTCTTGGTCTGGACCTGCTAAACTTTTAAGGTCTTCTTCATTAAAACCTGCTGATATAATGTTAGCCATTCCACTAACTCTTTTAGATTGCTGGTCATTATTAGAATACTCAAAAATACCCATATCATCTGCTTCTTTTTCTCTTTTTTTGTAAGCATTTTTAAATATCTGTTGACCTACTCCTATTACAGCAAGAGCTTTACCAATCCTTGCAGATTTTTTTTGTTCTTTTGCTGCTTCTCTATTAATAGATTCTTGTCTAGATAATAAAGATGAACCAAGTTCTTCTAAACTTTTATCTTGATAACTACTCATTATATCACTAAAATTATCTGCCATGTTAAACTCCTGTTTTACCTAATAAACTTTTACCCTGCTGTAATTCAGGTTTAGGTTTTTGTAAAATACTTTCACGTAATTTTGAACTATCTAATTTATCTAATTGGTCTTTAATATCTTTACCTACTGATGTAGGCTGTGCATTTAAAACTTTAGCATCTTGAAATGTACCACCTTCTTCTATAAAAGATTTAGATTCATTAATTACTCTATTTGAAGTATTTTCATCTATATCTTCATCTATTGATTCATCTGCATCTATAACTGGTTCTACACCTGCTTTTTCTGCAATAGCCATAAGCATATACATAGTAGGCTCTAAAAGATTTAGCATCATATCTGGATTAAATTTACCTTTGTTAAATCCTTCTCTCAAAACAACTTGAGATATTGTATTTACAGGAATTCCATTTGACATTAAACCTATAACATTTTGTAATCTATTAGGTTCTAATAAATCTAAAAATATTTTTTCTCTTGCTTCTTTAACAGAAACATATTTAGAAGGTTGTTCCCAAGGATAACTTTGTTCAGGAGAATTAGTTAAAGATTGACCTGCTATAGGTTTTTCAAATAATACTTCTTGTAAATTTTGAGGTGTTGCTGCCATAATAATTCCTTAAGTTAATATACCTGTATATGCATTTTCTAATTTAAAAATATCATCATCAGTTGGGTTAGGGTTATTAAAATCCATATACATTAAATTTGGGTTTTGTTGTTTCATTAAAGTAGTTTGTGCAACATCTGAGAAATAAGAAGCTGTTGCTTGTCTTTGCTGTTGTTGTGCAAACCTTTCAGCATCTTCAGTTGCTATTATATCGCTTCCTGCTAATTGAATAGGAGCTATTTTTTTATAAGCACTAAATTCTCTACTTGCTTTTAACCTTGCTTTTCCTTTTAATTCTTCTCCAGTTACTGCATCAACTTTACTTTCTTTAGAAAAAAGTTTAGGTTTATCGCTTGTAAACATTTCTTCTCCTGCTTTTCTAAAATCTGTATCTAAAAACTTAGTAGGTTTTTTACCTACTATTATAGTTTCATCCGTAGTAGAACCTATCATATTTTTATCAAAAGTTAATGACTGAGCTTCAACATCTGCTGGTTTGATAAATCCATCAGTTACATCACTTACAAAGTTTCTAAAACTAGAACCTCCAGTTCCTGCTCCACCAAAGACTTCTCCAACTTTATTCATTCCCATTTCTACTGCATCAGTTACCCTATTAAAAACTCTACCCACTCCTTTGCCTACAAACCCTGCAGCAGTTTGAATACCTTGAGCTATAGGTGCAAGTAAAGAAGAGCCTCCTGCTATACTATTTATCCATGTTCCCATACCCGGAAGTATAAAAGATAAAGCAATAGAGCCTAATGGGCCTAATTTACCAAAAGCTTTAGCAACTTTACCTAAACCACTTTTAAGTCTTTTACCTACTTTTTTAAATCCTCTTCCTATTTTTTTACCTATTTTTCTTAATTTTCCCATAATAAATTCCTTTTAATCTAACCAGCCATCTAATATTGTTGATATAGAACGTAAGCTATCGTCCCACACGTCTTGTTTACCTACACCAGCTTCGTTTCCTAAAGCAGCAATAAGCAATGAAGCTTTACGCTGTTGGTCATTATCCCATCTTTTAAAGTCATGGTCTGCCTCATCTCTTAATTCTTGCCATAAAAAGTTATTAGCAGAAGCAGTAAGACCAAAAGCATTCTGTGCGTTCTGTTGATTAACTGCATTAAAAGCAGCAGTATCAGCAGTATTAGCTTTACGCCTCCACTCTACGTTTGACTGTGCAATTACTGTTTCATTTTGTGTATTAAATTGTTCTCTAGCAAAATCTTGCTGTGCATTAAATTTAGATACATCAGTTTTTAATTGAGATTCAACTAGTTCAGCTTGTAACTCATTACCAACCCTTCGAGCTTCTGCAGCATTATTTTGAGAAGCATTAAATTGTTCCATTGAATTTAACTGACTAGTATTAAATTGTTTGTTTTGTTCTTCAAGACTAGCCATAAACTGATTAGTTTGATTTTCACTCGTAGCATTAAACTGTGCTTGAGCATTAGAAGCTGATTGGTCAGATAACAATCTTTGCTGTTCTTGTTGACTTCTCATCATACTTGCTTGTTGTTCGTTTGACAAGTTAGCCATGTCCATTTGTAAAAAGTTTTGAGCATTACTAATAGATAACTTAGTTCTTTGGTCTACG